>Ga0116226_10002361_pt1 | contig 16402 bp, 13 predicted proteins | sample S1TSphfallax_FD_89692 | JGI IMG/M metagenome (GOLD analysis project Ga0116226, IMG submission 89692) | Host-associated microbial communities from peat moss isolated from Minnesota, USA - S1T2_Fa - Sphagnum fallax MG | ecosystem: Host-associated > Plants > Peat moss > Unclassified | place: USA... | reverse complement strand
GTCGCCAACGCAGGCATTGGCGGCAGTGAATGCAGGCGCACCATGATCTTGACCAACGTCTCGACCAGGTCCGCGGGAATCGCGCCCTTGGCGTTGAACACGCTGCCGCCGGCAATGCCGGGCGCACGGCGCATGACCAGGAAGTCCCCGCCGGGCAGCAACGCGTGCCGCGTATCGACCCACAGCGCATCGGGCGCCGGAAAGTCGCGGTCCCGGACCGCACAAATCAGCGCGTACTCGAGCTCGATCCGGTGACAATCATTGTCGATCACCGGCTCCGCGAGATCCCGTCGCAGCACGTAAGAACCGGAAAACTCCCGTCCCACAGCGTCGAACAAGAAGGTCTGCTTGCCGAAGCCGCCGGCAAGCGAGCGGAACATCGGCAATGTGATCGACGGATCGGCAAACCGATCGCGCAAATAGGTCGTGAGATTTTCAGTTGTGATGTCGGTGCTCGGGGCGGCGGCGGCCGCTCCCGGTGCGCCCCTCATCGGGGACTCGAGGTCGTCGATCTCCCAGCCATTGACCGCCACGGCGATCCGCGTGCGCTGGGTCGACGAGAGCGTTGCATCGTCGACCACGCGATGCGCGAGCGCTTCGAACGCGGCAAGGTTCTCACGCCAGGCGCCTTCGGCCGCGCGTAGGTTCTCGATCCGCCGCGTGGCGTCCAACGCCGTGAGCAGCTTGTCGATCGCGTGCCGCAGCACGGAATCCGCCGGAACCAGCGCCGTCAGTTCTGTAAGGCGGGAGTGCAAACGTTCGGTCTGCATGCGAACGCCGTCGATGTCGCGGCTTTCACGGCCCGACAGCAGCCCCAAGGCAACGCCAAACGACTGTACGGCCGACGCTTCCCCGTCCGTCAAATGTGCGCGTAAACGGTTGAATTCGGAAGCGACGCTCGCCAATAAACGGTCGGAAGGCAACAGCATGGAGGGTATTACTCGACTGGTCGCGTGGCCAAATCTAAGGGTGCATCAAGCGGATGTAATCCGCCCACTGGCATTCCTGAACATCGCCGTGCGTCACCATTCCGCCACACTCCCAGCGCGTCAGACAGATGATGGATTCGAAGTTGTGCCAGGTGCGCCAGTCGGCCGCCGCAATGATCTCGCCACGAAGCTCGAAGGAGCGGCCCTTGGCATCTTTCAACGTCATTTCCACCCGCTCCGGAAACAGATTGTCGCGGTTGCGAGTGGTCTTCTTCATCGCCGAGATGATGGGAGTGAGTTCACCCTCCTTGTACACCCAGCCTCCCTTGACGCTCTGCCCGCCCGGCAGATCCAAATGCCCTTTCCAATCGGGATTCGTCTCCGGATTATCGAATGCGGTACAGCTGAAACTGAAATCCTCGCTGAACACGCCCGTCATCCAGGCCATCGGCGGAAAGGGCTGATGATGCTCCTTGCGCAGTTGACCCCATGATCGGTCGCGAACCGTGTAGCCGTTGACGGGATACTCCTTACCGCGCAGCTTGAGCCAACCACGGGTCTTCATCGCCTGTTCCAGATGAAAACCCGAACTTAAGACCATGGCCGGGGCAACCGCCTCGAGCGTGATGTCGAAGGCGTTGTCGAGCCGTGGATCGGCGTAGCGGATGCGGTGCTTTTTCAGCGGTTCCAGCGTATTGACGTGGTAACTGTTGTCGAGCTTGTAGTCGTACAGATCATTCGCAAGGCACGCATCGCTCTGGTAAGTGACGAAATCGAACAGTTCGGATGACAGATTGTGCTTCTTGATGCCCTGCCAAGCCCAGACTCCGCCGGTCAGCATCCCCAGATTCGGATGTTGCCACATGTAGCACAGGCCGTGGATGCGCTCCTCCGGAATGTTGAAGCCGAGATATTGCGTCTCGGTCAGCGAATCACCCGGCTCGAGCTTGCGGCTCTCGGGATGCAGCAAATCGCACGCTGGAGTCGCCTTCACGAAGGCTTCGTTTTTCGATTCCCAGAAAGGCTTTTTCGTGATTTCGCTCATGTCGCTCCCCGGTGGCTTACTGCATTTTCGTATCTTTCGATACTATCCGCAAGATTATCATTTGTCAGTACACTAGCGTACGATAACGCCATGACAAACGATGTAGTCACTACCCGCGAAGGCCGGATCGCCGTGGTCACCTTGAACCGGCCGGAGGCGATGAATGCCGTCGATACCAGCATGCGCCGCAATCTGCTGGCCGCGCTCGACGAACTGGCGCGCGGCACCGAGGTCCGTGCGGTGGTGCTGACCGGCGCGGGAAAGTCCTTTTGCTCGGGCGCCGACCTGAAGAGCGCCGCGGCCAATCCCGACACCGGCCTCCGCCGCACCGCACGCACGCTGATGCATGATTTCCAACCCCTCATCGAATGCATCAGCCGGATGGACAAGCCGGTCATCGGCGCGATCAATGGCGCCGCGGTGGGGGTGGGCATGTCGCTTGCATTGGCCTGCGACCTGTTGGTCATGGCCGAATCCGCCTATCTTTTGTCGCCGTTCGTCGGCATCGGCCTCATTCCGGACGGCGGACTCGCCTGGTTTCTCACCCGCCGAATCGGCTACGGACGGACCTTCGAGATTCTGGCCGAGTCGCAGAAGCTGCCCGCGGCGCGCTGCGTCGAACTCGGTATCGCCAATCGTGCCGTGCCGGCGGACACCCTCATGGAATCGGCCATGCGCTGGGCCGGCGACATGGCGGAGCGCGCACCGATCGCGATGGCCCTGACGAAGCGTGCCGCACGGCTGTCGATGTCGACGGGGTTGTCGGACGCCCTCACCCTCGAGGCCGAACTGCAAACCGTGTGTGCGTCGACGCTGGACTCGCGCGAGGCGATTGCCGCCTTTCGCGAGAAGCGCAGTCCGGATTTCCAGGGTCGATGAGGGCCCATGCGGGCCGCCGCAACTAGCTGAACAACTCCCTGCCGATGATCTCGCGCATGATCTCGGAGGTGCCGCCGGCGATGCGCCTGATGCGGGAATCGATATAGGCACGGGCGATCGGATACTCCAGCATGTATCCATAGCCGCCGAAGAACTGCAGGCACTCGTCCACCACCTTGCATTGCAACTCGGTGCATAAGAGCTTGGCGGCAGCCGCATCGACGGCGCTCAGTTCCTTGGTCAACAACAGGCCGATGCACCGATCGACGAACACGCGCTTGGCAAGAATGTCGGCGTACAATTCGGCGAGCTTGAAGCGGGTATTTTGAAAATCGCTGATCGTCTTGCCAAATGCCTTGCGCTCCTTGGTGTACTCCACGGTCCAGCCGAGTGCGGCTTCAGCCACCGTGACGGCGGACACGGCGATGGAGAGCCGCTCCTCGGCGAGCTTGCTCATGGCCATCGAAAAGGCACCTCCCTCCCGCCCCAGCAAGTTGCCAAGCGGCACCCGCACCTGGTCGAAAAACAGCTCCGACGTATCCTGCGCCTTCAGCCCGATCTTCTTCAAATTTCGGCCGCGCCGGAATCCCGGGCGGTCGGTCTCCACCAGAATGAAGCTCATGCCCTTCGAGCCGGCCTCGGGATCCGTCTTGCAGGCGAGCACGATGAGATCGCAGAGCTGACCGTTGGAGATGTACACCTTCTGACCGTTGATGACATATTCATCGCCGTCACGTACCGCACGGGTGCGGATGCCCTTCAAGTCGCTTCCCGCGGCGGGTTCCGTCAAGCCGAGCGCACCGATGACCTCGCCGGTCACCATTCGGGGCAGCCATTTCTGTTTCTGCTCCTCGGTGCCAAACGTGTAAATGTAGGTCGCGACCATGTCGGAGTGAACCGAGAAGCCCGGACCGGTCGCTCCGGCGCGCGCCAACTCCTCGATGATGACCACGTTGAACAAAAAATCCGCACCGAACCCGCCATAGGTCTCGGGCAGACTCGGACACAACAAGCCAGCCTCCCCGGCACGGGTCCACAGCTCGCGATCGACCATGCCGGCCTCTTCCCAGCGTTCGTGATGGGGCACGATCTCTTTGTCGACGAAGCGTCGCACCGAGTCGCGAAACTGTTCATGCTCGGAAGCAAACAAAGTGCGTGGGATCATGGGTGCGAGTATACCCATATGGTACGCTTGCGTACATCATGCTCAGGAGTCGATCTACCAACGAGAAAGTGCCGTGCCCACGCTACTGATCACCGGTGCCGCGCGTGGGATCGGCCGGGAGCTCGCGGAGCGCGCGGTCGCACGCGGCGACCTGGTTTTCGCGGTGGTGCGCAGGGAGGCCGATCGCGCGCGGTTCGTCGCGGCGGCAAACCTGCACACGGTGCTGATGGACGTTGCGGCCAACGATTCGGTGGCGGCCGGATTCGCCGAAGTGGATCGATTGCTCGCGGGCCGGCCCCTCAACGCCATCATTCATTCGGCCGCCATATCGAAACCCGGTGCCATCGAAATCACACCGATGCTCGAGTTCGAGGAGATTCTCAACACCAACACCTTGGGCAGCCTGCGGATCCTGAAGGCCGCCATACCGCGTTTGCGCGGCCACGGTGGACGGCTGATCCTCGTTACGTCTCTGTGGGGCAAGGCATCCGGGGCCTTGCTCGGCGCTTACTGTGCCTCGAAACATGCCATCGAATCGTTGGCCGATACGGCACGGCGAGAAACCTCGGGCATGAATCTGCACGTGATCCTGGTCGAGCCGGGCGTCGTGCTCACCGACATGCTCCGCACCCAGGCACCGGAGGTGGAAGCGCTGATACCGCGAATGTCCGACGGACAACGTTCCTGGTACGAGTCGCTCTACCGCCGTTACGCGAAGTTGACGGGGGCCGCCGGCGGCACCGCGATCACCGCCGCCGAGTGCGCTGCCAGTATCGAAAGGGCGTTGTTTCAGCGCCGGCCGCGGACGCGTTACCGCGTCGGCCGCGACGCCAAACTCATATGCTTCCTCACCTGGCTGCTCCCGGATCGCTGGATGGATGGGCTCATGAGCTTGAGCCTGAACCGCAAACCGCTTACGCCGGACCGTAAATCGGGCTAGGCTGGCACGACTGCGCAACCCGCCGGAGCTTTGCATGCAAGAACAACTACTGTTGGCCGAGCACGAGGGTGTGTTCGAAGTCACCTTCAACCGGCCGGAGAAGTACAACGCGATCTCGGACGGGATGCTCGAGGGCTTGCGCGGCGCGATCGACACCTTCACTTCGCGACGCGACCTTCGCGTCATGTTGCTCTCTGCCGTGGGCAAGTACTTCACGGCGGGCGTCGAGGTCAACCCGGACATTTCACCCGACGTCTCGGGCAGCACGCTCGACGGCCGCACCTGGTACCGACGCAAGTTTCACTCGTTGTTCGACGAATTCGAGGCCGTGGAAAAGCCGGTGGTCGCGGCTCATCAGGGTCCGTGTCTCGGCGGCGGATTGGAACTGTCGCTGTCCTGTGATTTCCGACTAGCCGCAAAGAGCGCGCGTTACGGACTGCCAGAAATCGATTTGGGCGCACTGCCCGGGTCCGGCGGCGTGAGCCGGCTCACCCGCATCGCCGGCCCACACTGGACGCGCTGGCTGGTGATGGCCGGGGAGACGGTGACGAGCGATCAGGCGCTCACCATGGGCATCGTGCACGCCGTCTACGAGGACGAAGAATTCGCCGCGCGGGTCAAGGCCTTCTGCGCGAAACTCGCCCGGCAACCCTATGAACTCATGGGACTGGCCAAACTCTCGATCGAGCTCGCCACCGACTTGGACCGCGCGCAGGCGCGCAACGTCGAACGCATTGCGAACAGCATGCTGTTCACCGGCGAGGAACACAAGCGGCTGCTCGCCGAATTCCTCGAGCGCCAGGCAGCCAAACGCAAGGCGCGCAAAGACGGTGCTTAGGCGCTCGCGCGCCGCATCCTAGTAACTTTTGGGCAGGTCGAGCACCTTTTCCGCGATGAACGACAGGATGAGTTGCTCCGTCACCGGTGCGATGCGCGAGAGTATGGATTCGCGGAACAGCCGTTCGACGTGGAACTCACGCGCATAACCCATGCCGCCATGCGTGAGCACGGCACGCGTGGTCGCGTCGAACGCCGCCTTCGCCGAGAGGAATTTCGCCGCGTTGGCCTCGGCGGCGCATGGCAAGCCCTTATCGTACAAGTACGCCGCGCGCATGCACATCCAATAAGCGGACTCGAGAAATGTCCAGGACTCCGCGAGCGGATGTTGGATGCCCTGGTTCTGCCCGATCGGCCGGCCGAACACCACGCGTTCACGGGCATATTTCGCCGCCCTCTGCAGGGCGTCGCGACCGATGCCGATGGCCTCGATGCCGACCAGCACGCGCTCCGGATTCAGGCTGTCGAGAATGTAATGGAAACCCCGTCCTTCCTCACCCACCCGATCGGATTCCGGGATGAAGTAATCGTCGATGAACGTGGCGTTGGAGTCGACCGCATTGCGCCCGAGTTTCTTGATTCGGCGCACGTCGATTTTCTTGCGGTCCAGATCCGCATAGAAGAGCGTCATGCCGTCGGTGGGCCGCTTGCATTCGGATTTCGGCGTGGTGCGCGCCAGCAGCACGATCTTGTGCGCCTCCTGGCCGGTGGAGGTCCACATTTTCCGGCCGCTGACGCGATAACCGCCGGGCACCTTCTTGGCGAAGGTCTTCATGCTGGTGGTGTCGAGCCCCGCATCCGGCTCGGTGACCCCGAAACACGCTTTCTGCTCACCCTTGATGAGGGGCGTGAGCCAGCGCTCCTTCTGTTCCGGTGTGCCGTGCACCACGATGGCATGCGGCCCGAACAGATTGATGTGAATGCTCGAGGCCGCCGACTGCGCCCCGCCGCTCGAGGACACCGCATGCATCATGATGGCCGCTTCGGTCACGCCCAAACCGGCGCCGCCGAGTTCTTGCGGCATGGTGATGCCGAGCCAGCCGGCGGCGCCCATGGCCGCATAGAATTCCTCAGGAAAACGCGAGTTCTCGTCGCATTCATGCCAGTACGCGTCGTCGAATTGGGCGCACACCTTGCGCACCGAAGCGTCGATTTCGAGCTGCAGCTCGCTGAGTGCGATGTCCATCGGCTAGACGGGATCCCAGGTGAACACGTCGCTCGACCGGTCGAGCTTATAAAACGAACCGCGGAACGCCGGGAGGGCGCGCTCGACGCAGGATTCCGGGGTCCATCCTTCCGCAGTATGTACGGAGCGGATCGGTCGCGGCTGGCTGAACAGGAAGATTTCATTGCGCCGGACGCCGAAAATCTGTCCCGACACGTCCTTGGCGCCGTCGCTGCACAGCGCCACCGTGAATGGCGCGATCTTATCGGGGGTCATGCGCTTGGCGACTTCGATCCGCGCCGCGTTTTCCGGGTTGTTCGGTATGGTGCCCACCAGGCGAGTCCAGGCGAACGGCGCGATGCAATTCGAGCGCACGCCGAACTTCACCATGTCGAGGGCGATGCACTTTGAGAGACCCACCACCCCGAGTTTGGCGGCGCCATAATTCACCTGGCCGAAATTCCCGACCAGACCACTGGTGGACGTCATGTGTACGAAAGCGCCCTTCTGCTTTTCCTTGAAGTGCGGTGCCGCGGCACGCGCCACGTTGAAGCAGCCCTTGAGGTTCACCGCCACCACGCTGTCCCAGTCCGCTTCGGACATTTTATGAAAGATTCCGTCCCTGAGAATACCGGCGTTGTTGACGATGGCGTCGACGTCGCCGTAGGTCTTCAGCGCGGCTGCGAACAAGTCGTGCGCGCCCTCCCAGGAGGCGACGTTCGCACCGTTCGCGATGGCCTCGCCGCCGGCCGCCTTGATTTCATTCACCACTTGTTGCGCGGGGCCGATGTCGCTGCCCTCGCCGCCTTCGCTGCCGCCCAAGTCGTTGACCACGACCTTCGCGCCTTCCTTTGCGGCCAGCTTGGCGATTTCCGCACCGACACCGCGTCCGGCGCCGGTCACGATGACAACTTTTCCCTTCAATACATCAGCCATGCTCGAATTCTCCCGCTGACCGGCGCCTAAAAATGGTAAGCTAGCGTATCATACGGTATCGATCACGGCAAACCACACACCATCATGAATCTAGACAAACTCACCACGCTCGCTTTTCCGGAAATTCGCGCAACCTACACACGGCGCGACACCATGCTGTACGCGCTTGGTGTGGCGGCGTGCCAGGATCCGCTCAACGTCGACGAATTGAAATTCGTCTGCGAAAGTGGCTTGCAGGCGCTGCCCTCTCTCGCATGCGTCATCGCGCATCCCGGCTTCTGGATCAAGGCGCCGGAACTCGGCGTCAACTATGTCAAGCTGGTCCACGCGGAACAATACTTCAAGCTCGCCGCCGCGCTGCCGGCCGAAGGTGAGGTGATCGGCCGCTATCGCGTCACCGGCGTGGTCGACAAGGGCGAGAAATCCGGCGCCTTGGTGTATTTCGAAAAATCACTGCATACCCCGGATGGCGTGCTGCTCGGCAGCGTCGAAAGCACCTATTTCCTGCGTGGCGACGGCGGCTGCGGCAATTGGGGTGCGCCCGCACGGGAATTCCCGGCAGTGCCCACGGCGCCGCCGGTGGGTAGCATCGACATGCCGACGCTGCCGATTGCGGCGCTCATCTACCGCCTGAGCGGTGACTATAACCCATTGCATTCCGATCCTGCCGTGGCGCGCAAGGCAGGATTCGATAAACCCATCCTGCATGGGCTGTGCACCTATGGAATTGCCTGCCAGTCATTGATCCGCGCGCTGTGCGGCTTCGATGCCTCGCGTCTGCTCGGCATGGGCGCGCGCTTCACCAAGCCGGTTTATCCGGGCGACACCATCCGCACCGAGTACTGGCACTCGGACGACGTCGTTCAGTTTCGCTGTCTGAGCGCGCAACGAAACGAGGTCGTGCTCGACCGCGGCATCGCGCAAATCGCCACCGAGCCGGCTCGCTGACCACTCGCTGTTCGAGGTTCGCTACCTCCGGGACGTGCGAACCAGACCGCATTTCTCTACACTGGAGAGATGATCGGTGTAACCAAGAGCCGCGTCCCCGAACTCGAGGGCGCATTGAATTTCCGGGATCTGGGCGGCTACCGGTCGGCCGACGGCCGCACCGTTCGCTGGCACTGCGTCTACCGTTCCGGTACCACGCATGCGCTGACTCCCGGCGACATCGTCCGACTCGGCGCACAGGGCATCCGTTATGCCTATGATTTGCGGTCGAATAAGGAGCGTCGCGAGCAACCCAACCGGCTTCGCGACATCGCCAACCTCGAATATCGCTTTCGCGATCACGACCACCTACCGGGCGACATCCGCCGCCTGCTCAAGTCACCCGACGCGCGCGCGGAGCATTCGCATCAGGTGATGCTCGACGTTTACAGGACGCTGCCGTTTGAATTTGCTGACGCATTTCGCACACTGTTTCGTCACATTGCCGACGGCGACATCCCGTTGGTGTTCAATTGCACCGCCGGCAAGGATCGCACCGGCGTGGCGGCGGCGCTCTTGCTCACGGCCTTAGGCGTGCCGCGCGAGACGGTGTTGGAAGATTATCTGCTCACCGGGCAATTTTTCGAGCAGAGTTGCGATTTGATTCTGAAGGACGGCGCGATGCCCATGTTGGCCACGCTCGATCGAGCGATCTGGGAGCCGCTCATGAGGGTGCATCCGGAATACCTGGAAGCGATGTTCGAGCAACTGGCATCCTTGCACGGCTCCGCACAAGTCTACTTGCGCGACCACCTCGGCCTCGACGCCGCACAACTCGAGGCACTGCGTTCCCGCCTGCTCGAATGATGCCGCGCCTGATCCCGCGGTGATTCCGCGACGGTCAATTGATCGTCGGCGGCACCGGATTGGCGGCACCACGCGCGGCATCGGCGCGCGCCCGTTGGCGTACATACCAATACATGGCATCCACCTGGGCATCGCTCAACTCGGCAAAACGGGGCATGCCGCGGGCCTCGAGCAGGCCGCCCTTCACGACATTGCGAAATGCCTCGGGATCGAGCGCCAGGGTCGATGCGCGCAGATCCGGCGCCACGCCGCCGCTGACCGCCATGAAGCCGTGGCATAGATGACAGGTCGAATTGAACAGCGGATTGCCGGCCTTGGCCGCCGCCGTATCGATCGCGAGCGTCGCCACATCCACCGGCTTTGCGGGGGCTGACGGCGGCACCACCGGCAGTTTTCCGGTGGCACCCAATGCGAATACCAACAGGCGCCGCGGCTGCGCACCATACGACCACCCGTGCTGGGCGACGCCCGCACCGAATGCACCGGGCAGCGCGCCGCCCCAACCCACCAGGATGGCGACGTATTGATGGCCGCTGAGTTCATAGCTGATGGGCGCGCCGACGATGCCGAGCCCGGCGTTCATCGACCACAGCCGGTCACCGGTGCGCGCATCGTAGGCCGCAAAGTTGCCGCCGGCATCGCCCTCGAAGACCAGGTTGCCGGCAGCGGTCATGGTCCCGCCATTCCACAGACCCGGCAATCGCACCTCCCATGCCTTGGCCTTCTTGATCGGGTCCCAGGCGACCAAACCGGCCGACAGCTCGATCTGGTCGAAATCGCCGACGTCCAAGATGTCGTAGCCGGTGTTGTAGCGAAACGGCTGGGTACGCCACGCCGCGAGATCCGTGTTCTTGTCGCTGTAGTACTGCGGCATGTCCACCGTCGGCAGATAGACCAACCCGGTTTGCGGATTGAACGACATGGCCTGCCAATCGTGCATTCCCACCGAGCTCGGATAGATGAGCGCGCCGCCATTCGGCGGCCGCACATCCGGATTTTCCACCGGACGCCCGGAATTAAGATCGACGTGGTCGGCCCAGGTTACTTTGCCCAATTTGTCGGCTGCTAATAGCTTGCCGTCGGTCCGATCGATGACGTAGAAGAAACCGTTCTTCGGTGCGTGCAAGATCACCTGGTGCGGCGCACCCTGCCATTGCAGCGTGGCCAGCACGATGTCCTGCGCCGAGGTGTAATCCCAACTCTCCCCGGGCGTGGTCTGGTAATGCCAGACATACTGGCCCGTGTCCGCATCGAGGGCGACGATCGAGGCGAGGAACAGATTGTCGCCGCCTCCGGGACTGCGGATGTGCCGGTTCCAGGGTGAGCCGTTGCCGGCCCCCAGGTAGACGCGATTGAACTCCGGATCATAGGTAATCGAATTCCACACCGTGCCGCCGCCGCCGAACTTCCACCACTCACCGGTCCAGGTTTTCGCTGCCATCGCCATCGCCGGATTCTCGAAACCCTTCGCAGGGTCGCCGGGCACGGTGTAAAAGCGCCAGATCAAGCGGCCGGTTGCCGCGTCATAGGCACTCGCGTAGCCGCGTGACACACCCGCCTCTGCGCCGCCGTTCCCGATGACGATTTTGTCGTTGAAGGCTCGCGGCGCGCCGGTGATGTAGCCGGTCTCACCCTCGAGCGTTTGCACCGACCATACTTCATGCCCCGTTTTGGCATCGAGCGCGATCAATCGGCCGTCGTGCGTCCCCACGTAGACCCTGCCCTTCCAGAAGGCGACGCCGCGGTTGGCGGGAAACAGCAGGCGATAACGCTTGCCGGCGTGCTTCCACACCTCCGGGTCATGCCGCCACAGCAGCCGGCCGCTGCGCGCATCCACCGCGAACACGATGGAGTCGTTGCCGCTGAAGTACAGAGTTCCGCCGACCTCGAGCGGCGTGGCCTCGAGGGACTTGATGCCGTCCAGGTCGAGCGACCAGGCGAGCCCCAGGCGACGGACATTGTCCGTGGTGATTTCGTGCAGCGGACTGAACCGCTGCTCGCTGTAGCTGCGACCGTAGGACAGCCAGTCAGAGGATTGCTCGTCGGCGATGGCTGCGCCGTCGATGGACGTGGCGGCGCGCGCCTGCCAGCCGCAAACACAGGCCACGCCGGCCAGGATCAACGCCGCGAATGGATGGTGGCGATTCATGGAATGAGAATTCCGCTCAAAAATGCGGCGCCGGGGGCGCGCCGCAACGGGGGAGATATTGCAACGGGCTTTCAGCGCAGCAGCGCGTCGAGATCGAGGCGCGCCAACTGCTCCTGGGTGATGCCTTCGAGGGCCTTGAAGAATCGCGTGCGCAGCATGTACGAACGGCCATCCGCAGCGTATTCCTCGAGCAGACAGTCGTTACCGCGCCCGCCGATGAAGGTAGTGAGCAACTCCGCGGGCTTGTCCCGGGTCAACGGCTGATGCACGTCGGTGGTGCACTCATAGGCGATGTCGCCTTGACGGAATTCCAGGTCTTCATAGAACCATTCGCCGGAAATCGTGTATGCCGTCGCGACGCAGTGATGTCCGTGCCTGGGCGTGGTGACGTGCGGCCCCATGTGAAACTTGAGGATGACCGTGTTGGTGATCTCATCCACCTTCAGGATCTTGAATTTCGAGTCGGGGATCAGCGGATACGCGAGCCATGGAATTTCGTCGGATGCAATGCGGTTCACCTCGCCGCCCGGTAGTAAGCTGCTTGCGGAAACTGCGTTCATGTCTGCTCCTTATTGATAGCGATATGCTGCACTGATGCCGAAGGTGGCCGGCATGCCGGCAAAGCGGACTGTCGAGTCGGCAATGTGATCGGCGATGGTCCAATAATATTTATCGGTGACGTTGCGGCCCCACACGCTGAAGCGCCACTTGCCATCGTCGGTGCGGACACCGGCCCGCAGATCGAGCAGCGCATAGGAGGCGATGTTGAGCAGCGGCAGGTCGCCCAGTCCACCGTTGGTGGCGCTGCGCGCGGACACATTGCCGCCGACGAAGCCGAGCCACGAGGCGCGCACCGGCCACTCGTATTGGGTGTCGGCGAATCCCTGCCACCGGGGAGTCAACGGAAAGGCTTCACCGCTGAAGTTGCCCAAATTGCCGTCAGGATTGTAGTTGGTGAAGTCCTTGATCCGGCTGTCGATGTAGCTCGCCCCCAACTTAGCGGTGAGTCCGCTCACCGGCATCACCGTGAGTTCGAGTTCGCCACCCCTGATATCGGACTTCGGGACGTTGACCAAGGCTTCGAGCGGCCCGAACACCGGTACGTCCACCCGGCCGCGGATCTGCTTGTCTTTGTAGTCGTAATAGAAAACCGCGCCGTTCAACTGCAGTTTCCGGTCGAGACCGGTGTATTTGAACCCGGTTTCATAAGCGAGCACGGATTCCTGGGTCACCGGATCGAGCTGACTCGACGTCGATGCCGAGAGGATCGGGAAGCTGCCGGACTTGAAACCCTTGCTGACGTTCGCATAGACGAGCGTGCCGGTGACCGGTTTCCAGTCGATGCCGGTGCGCCATGAGACGTTGTCCTGGTCGAGCGTCTTGCTCACCGATCCGGCGGTGAACGTCGGACTCAGCGTGACACATTGGCCGGGCGCCACGTCGGTGCCGAACACCCGGTTCCACGCGGCCGCCAACGCACCGTCGCCGGAGTCGCCGGTGCAGCCATTGAAGGCGAGGTCTGCCTTGGTGTAGCGCGCCGCTGCATGGGTGGTCACCGCCGGCGTGAGGTCATAATCGATATTCGCAAAGCCGGCGGTGTTGGCGAACGTCTGGTCGGAATAGTTGTAATAGGTGAAGAAGCCGGGCGCGCCCAGCGCGTAGCCATTGGTGTCGTAACCGTCGAAGCCATTGTCCTTCTGCTTGACCGTGTCCCGGGCGTAGTTGGCGCCCACGATCCAATGCGCCGCATCGCCGATCAAGCCGGCCAGTCGCAGTTCCTGGTTGATCGAGCGGATTTGCGCATCGGTGACGTATTCGAGGTTCTGATACGTGGTGCCGTCAGGATCTTCCGCGCTGGTCTCATTGTAGTGGGCGTACGAGGTCAAGGACGTCAATTGCAGGTCATGCGGCAGCGCATATTCGACGCGCAGCGAGGGCTGCAACAAGAGGTTGTCCCGCGGATAGTCGCTGTTCGGTCCCCAGTCGGCCGCCCGATCTTTATTAGGAGCCACTTGATACGCGGCTACCCCGGGCACGGCGGCGAGGTCTGCGCCCAACGGCGTGAAGGCGAGGAACTGCGCCGCTTGGTTGTCGGACTTGTCGATGTAACCGCTCAAGCTGAACTCCACCTTCAGAGCGTCGGTGGGCTTCCAATCGAGCAAGGCTCGCGTCGAGAATTTGTCCTTCTGCCCGAGCGTATGACCGGTGGTGTAGCTCTGCTGCCAGTCGTTGCTCTGTTCGCTGCGGATCGCCAGGCGGCCGCGCAGGGTGTCGCTGAATGGCCCGCTCACGAAGCCCTCGAGATTGACCGCATTGAAATTGCCGTACTCGACATCGGTACCCGCTTCGAAGCTGCTGGTCGGCTTGGCCGCAATGTAATTGACCGCGCCGCCCGTGGAATTCTGACCGAACAGGGTACCTTGCGGACCCTTCAAGACCTCCACGCGCTGCAAATCGAGCACGGCACCGGCAGTCATGATCGGAAACGCCAGCGGCACCTCATCGACATAAACGCTCACGTCCGGTTTGGCGCCGAGGCTGCTCTCGTTGAAGCCGATGCCGCGAATCGAATAAATGGGCACGGCGTAGGGGCTCGGCGTGTAAGTGAAACCCGGGACGACCTTTTCCAAATCGCCCACGCTCTCGATGCCTTGGGCTTTGAGGTCATCGGCCGAGACGGCATTGATGGACATGGGCACCGTGTTGACCGACTCGGAGCGCTTTTGCGCGGTGACCACGATCTCCGCCAGCGCTCCTGTGGAGTCCGCGGGCTCCGCGGCCGTGACTTGCTGCGCCCGACTCGGCGCCCCGAACAGACCCATCGACACCGCGAACAGCGCCGGAACGAACGCATTGTACTTACGCATGATGAACTCCCCGCTTCAGCTTTCTTGACTATTTCGTTATTCGGTCGCGTTGCGTCTGCACCGGCCGGCGGCTACGCGACCCGGGCGCAATTGTTACAATCAGCAGGCGGATAAATTTGTCTTTAGGTGACAATCTCTTGTCATTTGACGACAGCCGATCGCGCGGCCGGTGAACTCAAGAGGCGCTGACCAGCTTGGCCACGAAATCGCTCACCGGCATCGCGGCGAGTGCCGCCTGATCCTCGAATGCCTTTTTGATGAGCTCGGTCTGCTTCACGCCGAAGTGCGCGGCGACACTGGCTTGGAATTTTTTCATGAGTAACGGCATGCCTTCCGCGCGGCGCTTGGGGTGGCCGATCGGAAAATCGACCGCGACCCGGGCGCTCGAGGTACCGTCATCGAAGAACACCTGCACGGCGTTGCCGATGTAGCGCTTGTCCGCCGCATAATACTCCCGCGTAAAAGTCGGATTCTCCCTGACCTGCATCTTGGCACGCAGCGCATCGACGCGCGGATCGTTGGCGATGCCGTCCTCGTAGTCGGCGGCGTGCAAACGGCCGAACAGCAGCGCGATGGCCACCATGTACTGAATGCAATGGTCACGATCGGCGGGATTGGCGAGCGGCCCGGTCTTGTCGATGATGCGCAGACCCGGCTCCTGGGTTTCGATCACGACCCGGTCGATCGCGCCGAGCTTGGCGCTGATTTGTGGGTGCAGCGTCATCGCCGCCTCGACCGCCGTCTGCCCATGGAACTCGGCGGGGAAGGAAATCTTGAACAGTACGTTTTCCATGACGTAGCTGCCGAACGGCTGCGGCAACACGATGGGCTTACCCTCGAACAGCACGTCCTGGAAGCCCCAGGTCTTGGTCGACAACGCGGCGGGGTAGCCCATCTCGCCTTTGAGCGCGAACAGCGCGTGCCGCACCGCCCGGCTGGTCGCGTCGCCGGCCGCCCAGCTCTTGCGTGAACCGGTGTTCGGCGCATGCCGGTACGTGCGCAGCGCACCGCCGTCGATCCACGCGTTCGACACGGCATTGATGATCTGACCGCGTGTACCACCCAACATTCCGGTGACCACTGCCGTGGACGCCACCCGCACCAGCAGCACGTGATCGAGCCCTAGGCGGTTGAAGCTGTTCTCAAGGGCGAGCACACCCTGAATCTCGTGTGCCTTGATCATCGCCGTGAGCACGTCGCGCACCGTCACCGGCTTGCCGTTTCGCGACAGGTAATCCGCCACCGCCAGGATGCCGCCCAGGTTGTCGGAGGGATGGCTCCATTCGGCCGCGAGCCAGGTGTCGTTGAAGTCGAGCCAGCGAACCATGGCACCGATGTTGAAGGCCGCATTGATCGGGTCGAGTTCGTACGAGGTCCCGGGCACCCGCGCGCCCCAGGTGAGTGTCGCGCCCGGAACCACCGGCCCCAAGAGCTTGGTGCACGCCGGAAATTTCAGCGCCTGGAAGCCGGAGGCCAACGAGTCCATCAGGCAATAGGTCGCGGTCTCGTAGGCCAGCGGACTCGTGATCTCGGACGAGAGCACATAGTCGGCAATTTGCGCGAGTACCGGGTCGGGATCCACGTCCTGGCAGCTAAAACGCGTCGCCAGGCACGCGTACCCATCCTTCCATCAAAACGCGGGCGCTTCGGCTCATGATGGCCTTGGTCACGACCCAATTGCCATCGACCTGGCGCG
>Ga0116226_10002360_pt1 | contig 16403 bp, 14 predicted proteins | sample S1TSphfallax_FD_89692 | JGI IMG/M metagenome (GOLD analysis project Ga0116226, IMG submission 89692) | Host-associated microbial communities from peat moss isolated from Minnesota, USA - S1T2_Fa - Sphagnum fallax MG | ecosystem: Host-associated > Plants > Peat moss > Unclassified | place: USA... | reverse complement strand
CGTTTAATAAACAATGTAAATTATCAAGTATTCGCGGTGCTCGAGGCGAGTACGTTCTCCAGCAAACTGCGTGCAACCACCTTGAGCGCCAGCGTCTCTTCGGCGCCCTCGAAAATGGACAATACCCGCGCATCCACGAAGTAACGGCTGATGGGGGTTTCTTCCGCGTAACCCATGCCGCCGTGAATTTGCAAGGCTTCGCGCGTCACCCATTCGGCCGATCGACAGGCGAACAACTTGATCAAACTCGCCTCCATTCTTCCCCCGCCGGCCTGGAGCACCCGTCCGAAGGCATAGGTCAATTCGCGGCAGGCAACGAAGCGCGCAGCCATGGTCGCGAGTTTCGCCCGGGTAAGGGGATAGCTGGCCAGCGGCGCGTTGAACACCTTGCGATCGCCTGAGTACCGCAGCGCCGCGAGAAGCGCCGCGCGCATGACGCCGGACGCCCGCGCCGCGGTTTGCATGCGTCCGCCGACCATGCCGGCCATGGTGTAATAAAATCCCTGGCCGCGTCCCGCCTCACCACCGATGAGGTTCGCGTCAGGGACGAAAAAATTCTGAAACGACAAATCGAAGGAATGCATCCCGCGATAGCCGATGGTCGGGATGGCTTTTCCCACCAGGCGGCCGCCGCCGCTTTGTTCGAATTCGAACGCATGACCTTCGTAGGACGGCTTTTCCACCAGACAGATCGACAGACCCCGATGACCCAGCGTGCGGTCGCTTTCGGTTCGCACGACCACCATGATCAGTCCGGCTTTGCCGGCGAAGGTACACCATGTCTTGGCCCCGTTGAGCAGCCAACCGCCGCTGACCCGCGTTCCCTTCAGCTGCAGGGCGGCCGCATCGGAACCGAAATCCGGTTCCGTGATGGCAATCGCACAGAGCGGATTGCCCGCCGCAATCCTCGGCAGCCAGGTTTTCTTCTGATCTTCCGTGCCGCCCGCCAGCAGAGCTCGCGATAATATTTCCGGTCGCGTAATGAGACTTCCCGCTGCGGCCAGCGAAGCCTCGGCCAAGGCCTCGGTGACCACGATCATCAACAGGGTATCCTCGCGCTCTTCGGGGGCGCTGCCGCCGTAGGCTTCAGGAATCGACAGTCCAAACACGCCCATGTCCCGCAGCGGCGTCAAGATGGATTCGGGAACGATCAAATCGGAGCGGTGAATATCCATCGCCAGCGGCGCGACCACCGCCGCGGCGAATCGGCGGAACTCGGCCTGCACCATCGACAGCTCCTCACTGAGTTCGATGTGACCGATCTCCTCCCCGCTCTCGCACAGCAGGCGTCCCGTTTCATCGAGCGCGCGGCCTCCGAGGATGAACCTGGCCAGTTCGCGATAACTGGGATTGGTCAACAGCTCGTCCAAGCCGGCGTTGTCCCATTCCAGATCGAGTGCAATGCGTTGCAGCCGGGCGCTCACGGTCGCGATGGCATCGACGGCGTAGGTCAGCGCAAGCCGGATCTGCAGCTCGCTCTGTGTCCGAGGGCTGGCCTCGAGGACCGTCTCGGCCGCCAGCAGTTCGGCGCCCGCCAGCGCGAGCTCATAGCTCGGTATCTGGTACAGGTCCAGATGTTTCGGTGAGAGCACGCCCTGAGTGGAGCACGCCCAGGCGAGCGATTTCGTCAGGCCGGCGAAGCAATGACGCAATCCGGCAAGCGTTGAGCGCGCAGCCGTCACCGCGCTGGCGAGTGTCGTCGTCATGTTGCGGCATCCAGGGTCGCGACGGCACTCATTCCGATGAAGCGCTCGCCATCGACGGTCCAGAGGTCCGCCTGTGCGCCGTCGCGCCTGGCACACAGCTTCACCGGCGACAGATCGAACGTCGGGCGTGCGGCGCGGAAGCGCAATTCCCGCAGCGATTCGGCCGGCACTTGCTGCATGAGCAAATCCAGCAGCAGCGTCACGAGCAAGGGAGCGTGCACCACCAGCCCGGGGTAGAACTCTTGTTGGGTGGCATAATCACGGTCGTAATGAATACGGTGCGCATTGAACGTGAGCGCCGAGAATCTGAACAAGGTCACAGGATCGGGCTCGAATGTCGAGCTCCAATCAACCTTCGCGGTATCCGGCTCGCCCGGCGCCAACGGTACGCGTTCGCCGGGCTTCGCGCGGTACACCAACGTCTGCTCCTCTCGAATGCACAACTTCCCCCCCTGAGTGATTTCATGGTCGAGCACCACGAACACGAGTTCGCCGGATTTTCCGGTCTTGTGTTCGATGGATCGAATCGACGAGCGCTTGGCAGAGGGCGATCCCAGCCGCAGCGATTGCGTGATCTGCAGCGCTCCGCCCGCCCACATGCGTCTCGGCAAGGCAATGGGCGGGAGAAAATCGCCCTTCTGCGGATGTCCGTCGATCCCCGTCGCGGAGCGGCGCGCTGCGCCGAGAAAATAAAGCCAATGCCACGCCGGGGGTAGGCAATCCCCCGCCCCGGGCGCCGCATCGTGGTCCAACAAGGCCGCCAGACCCTTGGCGGGGAAAAGACCCAGCGGGTCCTCGATGACTTGTTCGCGCCCGATCCACTGGCGCAGGTATTCGATGTCGACGGTAGTCATGGCTCAGCGCATGGGCTCGGGGCTCAGCAACGAGACCCCCAGCGCAGCGCGACGCCGCAGCCAAGGGCTGGGCCGGTAGCGATGCTCGCCGGTGCTGGACTGCAGTCCTGTCAAAATTCGCAGCACGCGCGCCGGTCCGATCCGATCGCCCCAGGCGAGCGGGCCATGCGGGTAACCGAGACCCAAGGTCACCGCGTCCTCGATATCGGTCACCGATGCGATGCGCCGTTGTGCGATATCGCATGCAATGTTCACGATCATGGCCAACACGCGCTGCACGATGAAGCCGCAACTGTCATTGATCACCGTGACAGCAGTGCCATCGAAGCTGAAGAGCGCCGCCGCCGCATCGCGCGACTCTGCCCGCGTGGTTGCGGTCAGCATCACGGTGCGGTGCCGCGTGAATCCGGGCAACGGATCGAGCGCCACACATCGCGTCGCGTCCAAACCCTGCGCGGCGCAATAGCTGCTGGCGTCCGACCCCCAGCACTGCACCACGAGCAAGTCCGCCTGGGACGCTTGCTCGACTCGTTGCACGGCGCCCGTGTGCACGGCGCCCGCTCTCAACAGTTCACCCATGGCGGCTTCGTCATCCGCGGCGGGATCCAGCCACACGCGCAGGCCCGCCGGCAAGGCAGGGAAAGCTTGCTCGTCCTTCTCCTCTTTCTTGTCGCCGAGGTATGTGTACCATCCGCGCGCGGTCTTGCGTCCGAACAAACCCGCGGCAATCCGCGGTGCCACCAGAGAGGACGGCCGGAACCGCGGTTCATGCTGGAACTGCTCGTAAATGGAATGCATGACTTTGCCCGACACGTCCAGCCCCGTCAGGTCGAGAAGTTCGAAGGGACCCATGCGAAATCCCGCGGCGTTCCGCAGTACGGTGTCGACTTGCGCGGGGCTCGCCACCGTTTCCTCGACGATGCGCAGGCCTTCGGTGTACAGGCCGCGGCCGGCGTGATTCACCAAGAATCCGGGTTGATCCGCGGCAATCACCGCGCGATGTCCGGTCCCGCCGATCAGCGCCGTGAGCGTCGCAACGGTGGCGGCGTCGGTGCGCACACCCGGTATCACTTCGGCCACCTTCATGAGCGGCACGGGATTGAAAAAGTGCAGTCCCGCCACGCGCTCCGGGCGCCGGCAGCCGGCGGCGATGGCTGACACCAGAAGCGATGAGGTATTGGTGGCGAGAACGCTCGAGTCCGCCAGCAATTCCTCGAGTTTGCGAAACAGCTCCACCTTGACCCCGAGATCCTCGACGATCGCCTCGATCACCATGTCGCAGTTTGCCAGCCCGGCCAAGGCATCGCAGGCGTGCATGCGCCCCGGTGTGGCGTCGAACTCAGCTGACGACATTTTCCCCTTGTCGAGCGCACGACGCAGCATGCCCAGCACATGGTCCGCGGCCTTGGCCGCCGCCCCCGGCGTTGCATCGTGGAAATACACCTCGTGGCCAGCCTGCAGCAATAGTTGGATGATGCCGCGGCCCATCGTGCCGGTGCCGACCACGCCGACGCAGTGCTTCAACATATCCGACCCGTTGTACGATTCATTTGCTGCGAGGCTCACGTCGAATGAAATCCGGCTGCCGCTTGTCGAGGAATGCGGCGTAGCCTTCGAGAAAATCGGCGCTCAGCAACAACACCGCCTGGTCCACCTCCTCCCGGGTCAAGTCCTCATCGAGCGTGGACGAAGGACGATTGAGCCGCACCTTCATTCGCGAGAAGGCTGCCTGCGGCAGCGCCGCCAGCCGCTCCGCCTCGCGCACCGCCACCGCCATGACGTCGGCGTCGGCAACGAGGTCATCGACCAGTCCAAGCTGCAAGGCCTCGCGCGCCGCGATCGACTTATCCGCCGTGAAGAGGCGGCGGGCCGCGGGTAGACCGACGCGCAGCGGCAGCGTGTGCTGCATACCCCAGTCCGGTACCAAGCCCAATTTCATGAACGGCAGAAGAATTTTCGTCCCCTCGCCGGCGACGATCCAATCGCCCAGCAGCGCGAGTCCGATGCAGGCCCCCGCACTGACGCCTTGCATGGCCGTCACCACGGGAATAGCCGCGCCGTAAACGAGCCGGCAGAGGCGTGCAATGTGCTGCATGCGCTTTTGCGCATCCTCAGCCGACAAATCGACCATGCTCGGCAGGTCGCCACCTGCGGAGAAGTGGCCGCCCGTGCCACCGATGACCAACGCCCTCACATCCGAATCGCCCAACAGGCGACCGATGGCGTCGATGAGTTGTTGGCGAACATCGAAATCGATGGCATTACGCTTGTCGGGTCGATTGATGAGCACGCGCATGACGCCCGGCGCGGCGCGTTCAATCTCAAGCTTGCCATGGGCGTGCGTCACCCTTGATCCAAGCTGCCCACGATCGACACGGAACAGACGTTTTGCGGTGGCTGACCGCCCAGGTTATGGGTCAGGCCGATGCGCGGATTCTGCAATTGCCGCGGTCCCGCGCGCCCCTGCAGCTGCAGATACATTTCATACAGCATGCGGATGCCGCTGGCACCGACCGGATGCCCGAAACATTTCAAGCCGCCGTCGATCTGACAGGGGATCGCCCCGTCGGCGTCGAACACACCGTCCATGACATCCTTCACCCCCCCGCCCTCGGGCGAGAGGTACAAATCTTCCATGGTGACCAGCTCCGTGATCGAGAAACAATCGTGCACCTCGAGCATGCTCACTTCCTCGCGAGGGTGCGTGATTCCGGCCTCCTGGTAGGCGCGCTTGGCGGCGATCCGCGCGGTGTGGAAATAACTGCCGTCCCATTGATTCGAGTGCATCTCCCAGCCGTTCGACGTCGCGACCTGCAGCGCTTTGAAGGAAACCAGGTTGCGCTTTTTGCCGAGGCCGCGCGCGATGTCGGGGCGTGTGACGATGACCGCAGCAGCGCCGTCCGACACGCCGCAGCAATCGAACAGCCCCAAGGGTTCGGCGATGATCGGCGCGTTCAGGACCTGCTCCTCGGTCACCGCCTTCTGCAGGTGCGCCTTGGCGTTCTTCGCACCGTTGGCGTGACTCTTGACGGACACATGCGCAATGGCGCGCTTGAGCAAACCGGCGTCCACCCTGTGCTTGTGCCGGTAGGCGCTTGCGAGTTGCGCAAAGTTGGCCGGTGCAACCGCGTTCGGATACCACTGCGGCACATAGGTGCCGACCGTCGCCACCGGCAGGCCGCCATAGCCCGTGTCCTTGAGTTTCTCCACGCCCAGCGCAATCGCGATGTCGGCGGCCCCCGCAGCGACGGCGTAAACGGCGGCACGCACCGCTTCGGAACCGCCGGCGCAGAAATTCTCGACGCGGGTCACCCCGATATTGGGCAGGCGCAATGCGATGCTCATGGGCAGGCCGCCGCGGCCGGTTCCCACATCGCTCATGTGCGTCGAATACCAGGCGGCATCGAGCTGTTCCGGGCCGACACCGGCATCCTGCATGGCCTCCGAATAAGCCTCCACCATGAGATCTTCCGGACTCGAGTCCCACCGCTCGCCGAAGCGGCTGCAACCCATGCCCAGTATGACGACTTTGTCTTTGATTCCGGACGGCATGATTCAACGTACCTCGTTCGCGGCACGCGCGTCGCGCGCGGGTGTGGCTTTCCAGAAATACCGGACGAAACCGCGCTTCTCGTCCCGATCCTTGACGCGAAACACCATGTCCATGCGCGTGCCGGCGTCCACTTCCCCGTGGTTCAGATCGGTGAACTCCATCAGCAGCCGGCCGCCACCGTCGAAATCCACCTGACCGTAGAAGTGCGGCGGCGAGGGATAGTAGGAAAGATATTCGGCAGACCAACTCAGCACCGTCGCCTGCCGCTCGGCCAATTTGTACGGAGTCTGGGTATCCAACGCCGGCGCACCGGGTGTGTAGGATATCCGGCTGGGTGGGTAGTGCACTTCACCGGTGGTTTCGCAGCGGCCACCGACGAGCCCCATGATGGCGCTCCTGTGTCGATACAGCGTGGTCAAGGCGGTTTTCTTGTCCTGCTCGCCGCGCATGCCGCGATCCAGATCGAGCTGGCGCTTGAATGCCAGAAACTTGGTGTAATTATTCTCCTCCGCGCCGCGCCTCAACCAATCCGACACACCGCGCCTCGGCTTGAACGTGGCGATGGCGTCGCTGACCCGGAAAACCAGCGCCTGCGCACCGCTGCCGAATTGACTGATCAGGATGATCTGTCCCGGCGTCGCGCTTTCGAGCACATGCGCCAGCAACAGCAGTGCATGCGGGGTTCCGGTGTCGCCCACCGTTGCGCCCAAGGTGTCGACCAACGCTGCCGGCTTGATGCCGCAGGTTTTGGCGAGTTGGGCATCGATCTTCGAAATGGTACTCGGAAAAATGAAGCGATCGACATCCGCGGCACTGATCGCGGCTTGCTTCAACGCCTCGGCAATTGCGCGGGGCATGAGCTTGCCGATGCCCTCGTCGCGTATCCAGCGCTCTTCCCATTGATAATCGATTTCTTCCCCCGCCAATCGAAAGTGATCGACGAAATCGACGGATACCAGACCGGCGCCGAGGAACTCGGCAAGCACGCCCTCCGAGCCCACCGCGACCGCAGCGGCGCCATCGCCGAAATCCAATTCCTGACTGCTCGCGGCGAGCGTCTTGCGCGTGTCCGCCGCCAGCACCAGCCAGTTCCCGTCGGCGGACTTCGATTGCGTCAACGCGGTCGTCAAGGCAGACAGTGCGGCACGCTGCGAACCGACGATATCCAGGGCATCCACCGCATCATCCAGCGTCAGCGCTTCACCGACGATACCCGCATTGAGTCGATCGGCAAACGGCAGCGTGCAAGAGGCCAGATACAGGCCGCGAATGTGACTTCTATTCTCTGCCGCCCCGAGGCAATCACGCGCCGCCGCCACCGCCATGGTGATGCAATCCTCATCCCAGTTCGCCATCGAGCGCGATCCCTTTGCTCTGGAGGAGAATTGCGGCGCGAACCACGCATTGGCCTGCACCACGGCCTTGCGGGACAGTCGCAGGCGCGGGATATAGGCGCCGTAACCGGTGATGCCAACCTTCTTTGTCATGCGCTCTTCCCCCACGCATCGCGCAAGAAGCGTCCGATCGACTCGATGGCGCGGCCGCCCTCGGGCAAATCGCCCGCAAATTGTTGGAATACATGGATCATGTCGTCGTAGATTTCCAGTTGCACGTCGACACCGGCGGCGCGCGCCTTTTGCGCGAAACGCGTCGAGTCGTCGAGCACCGTTTCTCTGCCTCCCACCTGCAGCAGCAGCGGCGGCAAGCCGCGCAGATCGCCGAACAGCGGCGATGCCATCGGGTTCTCGGGATCACCGTGCGCTCCCAGATACGTGCGTGCGGTGCCGAGGATCATGCCGCGCTGATGGATGGGATCGAGCGCGGCACGCGTCTCATAACTCTCGCTCTGCGCCGTGAGATCCGTCCAGGCAGAGAGCATGACGGCGGCGGCCGGCATGGGTCTCTGGCGCTTGCGCAGGCAGAGCAGCAGCGCCGCAGCGAGGCCGCCCCCCGCCGAATCCCCGGCCAAGGCAATGTGCGGAGCGGCGATCCCACGGCTGAGCAGCCATTCATAGGCGGCCAGGGCATCCTCGACCGGGGCAGGAAAAATATGTTCGGGGGCGAGCCTGTAATCAACTCCGAGGACCCGGCACCGCGCTGCGGCGGAAATCCGCGTCATCAAATCGCGATGCGAGCGGGTGGAGCCCAGCTTGTAGCCGCCACCGTGAAAATACAGTACGACGCGGTCGGCAGCGCTGTGTTCCGCGGTCAGCCACACGGCGTCCACGCCGCCGGCGCCGGCGGGCTCGACCGTGGCAGCGAGGGGACAGGAGCTGAACAAGGCGTCCCAATCCGCGCGCATCTTTGCCACCGGTGTGTCGCGTCGCCAGCTGCCGTACACGCCGCGCACCCGGTCGATGATCTCATCGATCATGTGCCGCAGCCCATGCCGCCGGAGACACCCAAGGTTTCACCGGTGATGAAGGCCGCCTCCGCGGAAGCCAGGAAGACCACCGCGGCAGCCACCTCATCCGGGGTCCCGAGACGGTTCAAGAGCGTTGCTGCCCGCATGGCATTCAGCAATTTCTCTCCCCCCTCCACCAAACCCTTCCGCAACAAAGGCGTATCGATCGGACCGGGCGCCACGACATTCGCCGTGATGCCCTTGCGTCCGTTCTCCCGCGCTATCGACTTGGTGAACGCGATGACGCCGCCCTTCGCCGCCGCATACACGGCGCCGCCCTTGGAACCCATGCGGCCCGCCTCGGAGGCAATGTTGATGATTCTGCCGAAGCCCGCAGCCTGCATCGGCGGCAGCGCGGCATGGGTCGTCGCAAATACCGCTTCCAGGTTCACGGCGAGCAAGTGCCGCCACTCCTCGATGCGGGTGTGGGTAAAAAAAGCGTGTTGATCGACGCCCGCATTATTGACCAGAATGTCGAAAGGCCCATGGTCCGTGACGGTGCGCTGCGCTGCCGACAGATCCGTGACGTCAAGCAGCACCAACTTGGCCCCCACCTCGTCTGCCACCGCGCGGCCGAGAACTGCGTCCTGCGCGCTGAACGTGACCACTGCGCCCGCCGCGGCCAAGCGACGCACGATGGCTGCGCCGATGCCTTTCGAGCCGCCCGTGACGAACGCCCGCCGGCCGGACACACTGTTTGCGTCGCTCATGGATCATTTTCCCGAAAAACGTGCGGCCCGCTTCTCGATGACCGCCGCCAGACCTTCATGCACGTCGGCGCTGCGGCACAGATCCGCCACGGTGCGGCTCTCTTCCGGCATCGCCGCCTCGACGCTCGCGCCCACCCCTGCCCACAACAGGCGCTTGGTTGCCGCCAGGGCCAGCGGAGCGCCGGCCGCCAGTTTTTCCGCGTACGCCAGCGCCGCGGTGCTCAATTCGGCATCCGGCACCACCCTGTTGATCAACCCTGAGGAAAGCGCCTCGTCAGCGGTGACCGGTGTATTCATCAACAGCAGTTCGGCAGCCTTGCGCACCCCGATCAGGCGCGGCAGGGTTACGGACAAACCTGCATCGGGCGCCATGCCCACACGCGTCGCACCGGCGAGAAACTTGGCCGATTGTGCGGCGATCACCAGGTCGCTGGCACACATCAGGCCCATGCCGCCACCGCCGGCCGTGTACCCGTGCACCGCGGCGATGACCGGGGCATCCAGGTGGATCAGCGTACCGATGACTTCCTGCAGCAATGCGGTGGCCCGTCGAATGTAGTTCGGCAGATTCTCGCCCTTGGACGCGAACTCATGCACGTCCCCGCCGGCACAGAAGTTCGCTCCGAGTCCGGTCAGCAACACCACCCGGATGCGGGGCTCGGCGATGCAGCGCCTGAGCGTGGCGTGCAACCCCTCGAGCATCTCGATGTTGAGTCCATTGGCGGAGGCCGGGCGATTCAGCTGCAAATGGCCCACCGATCCGCGCAGTGCCAGCAGCGCGGGGCCCTGTGCCACGAGGGCCTCGGGCGTATCCACGGACAATTCGGTGGCCATCAGACCAGGAACGCCATGTTCGGCAGTGCTTTCGAGTTGTTCACCAGCACGACTTTTTTTCTCGCCATACGCAACTTACCCTCGATTCGGCGCAGCACATATTCATAGCGGGCACCCCATATCGTGTCGCGCCGCGTCGCACTCTCGAAAATGATGGCATTGGCCTTGACCTGGATGGTCTCGGCGGTTTGTTCGGCGATCTCGATGTTGGACACCACCCGCACCAGCCGCGACTTGGGCTCCTGCGCAATGCGGATGCCGGTATGAAATTGCCGGATACGCAGCGCAATCCGCGACCGGTTGTCATAGATGATCGACATTTCCTTTTCGGGGTCGATGTCATCGCCGTTGGCAGGAACCCAATAGACGCCATCGTCCGTCCATAACGCTTCCCACGCATCGTACTCATGATGGTCTTGAAGCGACGCCTCGCGATACACGAACGCCTCCACCTCGCGCAGCAGCTCCACGTTCGCCACGCTCATGCCGCGGCCCTCAAGATGCGGCACTCATCAACGAGCGGTAGTGACGCCAGATGCCGCGGGACGGCAGATCATCGGTGATGTCGCCGGTGAGGTAGCCATCCTGATCCTGGGTTTCGCGATGAGCGCCACGACCGATGAAGGTATACCGCGGCGATTGCGCCGTGAGTCCACGGTGCGTGCGCTCGTAGATTTCGGAGTCGTCGGCGAGCAGGAATCCTGCCGGACCCACCGAACCCATGGTCTGCTGCCGGAGCCGGCGGTTCAGCTCGGGTGCGCCTTTGAACTGCAATGCCGTGACATGTTGAATCGTTTCATCGACAGCCACCGGCTGCAGCACGAAAAGCTGGATCTCCGCGATGAATAAATTCGGGAAAATCATGACATGCGGCGTGCCGTCGATCATGATTTGCCGCGCCCGCTCCTCGCCGTGCGCTTTGCGCATGTCGCGCGTGTATTCCGGGAGTTTCTCCTCCGTGGTGCCGAACCACGCCATCGGCTTACCGATCTTGCGAAACTGCGGACGCAAATCGCATTCCGTGTGTCCGTTGCCGTAATCGCGCGACACAGCGGCCGACTCGCGGCTGTACAATTGTCCGATTCCACTCTGCGCAACGTTGAAGATCGATGCGTGCACGAACGACGGATGGTAGCCGTCGGTCTCGTTCTCGAGCATCAACTTCCAGTTGGCGGACACCTTGTGCTGCAGGAATCCGGCCGTGACTTCGATCTCCCCCTCGGGCGACATGGCCGCCAGCCGGTCGAACACCTCGAGCGCGCCCCCCAGGTGTTCTTCCAAGGTAGGTCCTTCGACGGCAAACGAGCCGAACACGAAGCCCCGGTAGCTCGCCATGCGTGGCACCTGCGCCAAACCCAGCGCGCTCTTGTCACAGTCCTTGTAGCCGTCCGGCATGGACATATGCCGCAGGCGACCGTCACTGCCGAAAGACCATGCATGGTACGGGCACACGAAAACCGAGGCGTTGCCTTTCTGTTTGGTGCACACCTGGTTGCCGCGATGGCTGCAGCGATTCAAGAGCAGACGCACCACGCCATTACCGTCGCGGGTCATGATGATGGGCTCAGGTCCCAGCGACTTCATCACGAAATCGTGCCGTTTCGACACCTCGCTTTCGTGCCCGATGTAAACCCAGGTCTTGAACCAGATGTTGCGAATTTCCTCTTCATATACTCGAGGATCGACGTATACGGAACCGTGAACACCCTCCGGGCGGATCAATTCATCCCACCGTGCGGTATCGATTGTCATACAGCCTCCTTCTGATACTGTTGGGCGATTTCACGCTTGTACAGCTTGCCGTTTTCCAATCGCGGCAACGTCGTCGCAAAGTCGATGGACTTCGGGCACTTGATGCTCGACAGCCGTTCCTTGCACCAGCCGATGAGCTCCCGGGCCAGCGCGGTCCGGTCCACGGAGGCATCTCGCGGCTGCACGACGGCCTTCACTTCCTGGCCGAACTCCGCGTTCGGAATGCCGAATACCGCAACATCCGACACCTTGGGATGGAGAATGAGGACGTTCTCCACTTCTTGTGGATAGATGTTCACGCCGCCCGAGATGATCATGAAATTCTTGCGGTCGGTCAGGTAGAGATAGCCCTCCTGGTCGAGGTACCCGATGTCACCGATCGTGACCCAGCCTTGCGCATTCATCGATGATCGGGTCTTCTCCGCCTCCTTGTAGTACTCGAAACCCACGGCGGCGCTCTCGAAATACACATTGCCGATTTCTCCGATCGGCAGCTCCACGCCTGCATCGTCGAGCACATGGAGTTTGCAGCCGAGAGGTCTGCCCACGGAGCCCTGATGGGTCATCCATTGGGCCGTGTCCAACACCGTCATGCCGACGTTTTCAGTCGAGCTGTAGTATTCATAGATGATTTCGCCCCACCAATCGATCATCTCGAGTTTCGTTTCCTTGGGGCAAGGTGCAGCAGCGTGTATGGCACAGCGATGACTCGTCAGGCGATAACGGCTACGTACCTCGAGGGGCAGCTTCAGCATCCGGATGAACATGATCGGCACCCACTGACTGTGGGTCACCTGATGCTTCTCGATGAGCGCAAGGCTCAATTCCGCATCGAACTGCTCCATGATCACGGAAGTCCCGCCGCTGAACATGACCACCAGGTTCGCGATCAGGGGCGCCGCGTGGTAGAGCGGAGCCGGCGAGAGAAACACCGTGTTCTGATCGAACCCGAAATATTTCTTGATCAGCTGCTGCCCGGGGTCCATGAAGCTGATGGGCCTGTCGGCGGACCACTTGGGATAAACGCCTTTGGGCGAGCCCGTCGTGCCGGATGAATACATCATCATGGCGCCGGCGCACTCGTCCGCCACCGGTACTGCCGCCTGCGACGCGAGCGCACCCTCCCAAGACTCATACCCCGCCGCCACGCCGTCCACCATGAGAAAGTGAGACACTTTCCCGGCGCCCGCCTTGATCTCGGCGGCAGCACCCGAGAGTTTCCTGGAAATCACGAAAACCTTGGCGTCGCTGTTGGCGAGGATGTACAAGACCTCCGGAGGCTTGCTGTGGCTGCTGATCGGGGTCACGATGGCGCCGCAGCGTTGCGCGGCCCACACGATCTGCAGGTATTGCCGATGGTTCTCCATGAAGAGGGCGACATGGTCGCCCGCCTTCACGCCCACGCTGCGAAAGTATTGCGCGCCGCGCATGGACATCTCGTCCAACTGTGCATAGGTCACCACCTGACCGGATGGCGCCATCACATAAGCCGGCTTGTCCGGCGTCGACCTCGCGTGTTCAGAGGGATGCATGGCCCGATGCTCCTGTATTCCTGATTGTCATAAGGTCCGCGAGATGATGTCTTTCATGATTTCGTTCGTGCCGCCGTAGATGCGCTGCGCCCGCGCATCCGTCCATGCGCGCGCCACGGCGTACTCTTGCATGAAGCCGTACCCGCCGTGCAGTTGCACGCATTCGTCGACCACTTTGCACTGCAGGTCGGTGCACCAATACTTCGCCATCGCGGCGGTGGCCGGATCCAACCTCTTCTCGAGCTCGAGTTCCATGCAACGATCGACGAAGACTTGCGCGATCTGAAGTTCACTGCGCAATTCCGCCAGCTTGAAACGCGTATTCTGGAAATCCAGCACCGACTTGCCGAATGCATGGCGCTCGCGGGTGTAGGCGATGGTCAGACCGAGCGCCACTTCCGCGGACGCCACCGCGGCGATCGCGATCTGCATCCGTTCCCATGGCAGCTCATGCATGAGATAACCAAAGCCCTTGTTCTCCTCCCCCAGCAGGTGCTCCGACGGCACAAGCACATTGTCGAAAAAGAGTTCCGCCGTATCTTGGGCTTTCAACCCGACCTTCTTGAGCTTTTTACCCTTCTTGAATCCGGCCATCGAGGCGTCGACCAGAAACAGCGAGATTCCCTTCGCTCCGGCTGAGGCATCTGTTTTGGCGACGACGACTGCCAGGCCACACTCGAAGCCGTTCGAAATAAAAATCTTCGAACCGTTGAGCAGGTATCCGCCGCTGACTTTGGCCGCGGAGGTCTTCACGGCTTTCACATCGGAGCCGGTGCCCGGTTCGGACATCGCCAGGGCACCGATCATCTCGCCGGTGGCCATCCTGGGCAGATATTTAGCCTTGACGGCGGAGGTTGCGAACGCCATCAGATAAGGCGCAACAATGTCCGAATGCATCGACAGCGAAATGCCGAGTCCGCCGAGCGGCGCCAACTCCTCCAGCACGATCATGCTGAACAGCCGGTCCACTCCGGCGCCGCCGTACTCGGCGGGAACCGTGGGACACAGAATTCCCAACTCGCCGCACTGCCGCCAGACGCTGCGGTCAACGGCGCCCTCATCGTCCCATCGGACGATGTGCGGTGCCAGTTCCTTCTGCGCAAACTGCCGGATCGATTCCCGGAAAGCCTGGTGATCCGCCTTGAACAAGGTTCGTTCAATCATGTCAATGACGTCCTCGTCGGCATGCGCGTCTGCCGATGCACGAACCAAGAAACCAGACGCATCGGCATGCCGCGCAAAAACAGGGCCTGGAGCCGCAGGAATGCGTTGGGAACGATGATGAGTTTGCCGGCCATGAGGCCGCGGTAGCCGGCCGCGGCAACGACATCGGGCGTGACCATATAGGCGGACACGAAGCGCGTGATGCCTTGCGCGGACGCGGTCTTGCTTTGCGCCGTGTCCAGAAATTTCGTTCGCGTCGTGCCCGGGCACAGACAACTCACCGACACGCCAAAATCACCGAGCTCCCGGGCGACTGCCACGGCGAACGCCAATGCATATGCCTTGGTGCCGCTGTAGGCGGCAAAATACGGCGCCGGCGAGAAACCCACCATGGACGACACGATGAGAATACGTCCGCGGCCGCGCGCCTTCATCTGCTTGCCGATGAGCATCGTGAGTTTCGTCAACAACAAATTGTTCAGGAACAGCATCTGCTGTACGCGCGTGATATCGAGCTCGACGTGTTCGCCCAACAAACCAAACCCCACGTTGTTGACCAGAACATCGATCTCGAGCGCGCGCTCGTCGCACCAGGCGACCACCCGTTCGGCCGCGTCGGGCTGTGAGAGATCCATCTGCTGGAGCAGGACTTCCGCCGCCGGCGCGGCGCTGCGCAGTTCGACGGCCAGCGCATCCAGCTCACCGGCCAGCAGGCTGAAGACCACCACGCGATAGCCGTCCGCCGCGAACAGCTTGCTGAACTCCCTGCCGATGCCGCCGGCGCCTCCCGTAATGACGACCGTCTTCATGGCGACCAGCCGCTCAACGCTTGATTTGCATCTTCAGCAACTGCGCCGTGCGCCTGCCGAAGGGAGGGTGAAGCAGTCGACCGACATCGAACCACGTCGATTGGGTGAAAACCGCCGTCGCATGACTGAAGTGCTGGAAGCCCTCCTTGCCATGGTAGCTGCCCGAACCACTGTCGCCGACTCCGCCGAAAGGCAGGTCATCCTGCAGGAAGTGCGTCATCAAATCGTTGATCACGAGGCCGCCGCAGACGATGTTTTGCGAGACACGCGTGATCTCCGTCGCATCCTTGCCGAAATAATACAACGCCAGCGGGCGCGGACGAGCGGCGACGTACCGCAGGGCATCGGCCATCGAGTCGACGCCGATCACCGGAAGAATGGGACCGAATATCTCCTCCTCCATGATGCTGCCGCCGTCCTCGCCGATGACGACCAGGTGCGGCGCCAGAGCGCGCGGATCGCCGCCGCCGGAGGACTCGAACAGGGGTATCACCTGATTGCCGCGCGCCTCGGCGTCGGCCAGGTGTGCACGCAGCCGCGCCGCGTGCCGCTCCGAGATGATGTTGACGTAATCCTTGGCCGACAGCCCCTCGGGAAACAAAGCCTGCGTCGCGCCACGCAGCTCGCGCAGCAACTCCGGAACGAACGGTCGTGACACCATCAGATAATCAGGCGCTATGCAGATCTGCCCGGCGTTTGTCGTTTTCGCAAACATCACCTTGGAGGCCACCTCGCGCAGGTCAGCTCCCGCCCCCACCAGCACCGGCGACTTGCCGCCCAGCTCGAGCGTGACCGGCACCAGATTCGCGGCGGCGCTCTGCGACACAATTCGTCCCACTTTCGTCGAACCCGTGAACAAGAGATGATCGAATGGCAGCCGCGCAAACTGCGCGGCGACCCGGCTGTCGCCGACGATCACCGTCAATTCACTCGCGTCGAAATGCTTCCCGACCAGAACCCGTAATGTCTGCGATGTCGCGGGAGTGAGCTCGGAGGGCTTGAGCATCACGCGATTGCCGGCCGCCAACATGCCTCCCAGCGGACTCAAGGCCAATGTCAGCGGAAAATTCCAGGGAGAGATATTG
>Ga0116226_10002359_pt1 | contig 16404 bp, 7 predicted proteins | sample S1TSphfallax_FD_89692 | JGI IMG/M metagenome (GOLD analysis project Ga0116226, IMG submission 89692) | Host-associated microbial communities from peat moss isolated from Minnesota, USA - S1T2_Fa - Sphagnum fallax MG | ecosystem: Host-associated > Plants > Peat moss > Unclassified | place: USA... | reverse complement strand
CCGGCGGTGGTGCCGGTCTCGGCGATGCTGATGCCGGAAATGCCGGTGGCGGTGCCGGCGGTGACCACGGCGGTCTTCGGCGCGGTGGTCACCGGCAATCCGTTGACGGTCACCGCGATGTTTTGGGGCGCGGCGGTGTTGCCGAAACTGTCGGTGGCATTGACGGTGATGGTATCGGTGCCGGCCGTCGCATCGGTGTCGGTGACGGTGGCGAGCAAGGCGTTCACCGCCGCCAGGCTGCCGGTCAGCGTCAGGGTATCGGTGCCGGAGCCGGAGACCCCGGTGCCGCTGTCTGAAAGCAGCCCGATTTTGTCCGTCAGCCTCACCGTAAACGTCTCGCCATTGGTATTGCCGGTTTCCGCCAGCGAGAGCCCGTTGATCGTCGTCGCATGACCGGTGCCGATGGTCACCGCCGCGGGTGCGGTGATGACAGGCGTCAGGCTCACCTGTTTCACGGTAACGGCGACGGTCGCGTCGGCGGCACTGTTGCCGAGGCTGTCCGTGGCGGTAATCGTCAGCGTATCCGATGGCGGGCTGCCGTCGGAGTCCGAAAGGGTGGCGAGATCGGCATTCACCTGCGCCAGGCTGCCGGTAAGGGTCAGCGCCGTGGTGCCGGAACCGGTGATGCCGGAACCGGTCGCAGACAGCAGCCCCTTGCTGTCACTCACCTTCACGGTAAAGGTCTCGCCCGCCGTGTTGCCGGTCTCGGAGAGCGAGATCCCCAAGATCGTGGTCGCACCACTGACGGTGGCGCTGGCCGGCGCGGTGATGACCGGCAGGCCGTTGACGGTCACCGCAATCGTCGATGCCGGTCCGCTAACGCCAAGACTGTCGGTTGCCGTCAGGTGAATATTATCCGCCCCGGCGGTGGCGTCCGTATCCTTCAGCGTCGCCAGATCGGCGTTCACCTGGGCCAGCGTGCCGGTGATCGTCAGCGTCGTGGTGCCGGCGCCGGAGACACCGCTGCCGGTCGCGCTGAGCAGGCCATGGGCGTCGGTCAGCGTGGCGGTGAAGGTCTCATTGGGCTGGGAATTGACCTCGGCCAGGCTGACGCCGCTGATCGCGGTGCCGATACCGATGCCCAGCACGTCGGTCGCGGGTGCCGCGAAGGTTGGAATGCCCTTGTTCGTCACCGCGATATCTGTCACCACCGCGGTACCGCCGATGCTATCGGTGGCGCTGATGGCAATGGTGTCGGTCGCAACCGCGGTATTTTCGATGTCGGAAAGCGTGGCGAGGTCGGCATTCACCTGGGCGAGGGTGCCGGTGATGACCAGTTTGTCGCTGCCGGAGCCGGAAATCCCGCTCCCGGTGGCGCTCAGCAATCCGTTGGTGTCGGTCAAGGTGACCGTGTAGGTCTCGGTGGCGGTGCCGCCGGCCTCGGCCAGGCTGACGCCGGCAATGGTCGAGGATTTGCCTTGCACCAGGCTGACGCTGGCCGGGGCCGTGATGGTGGGCGGCCCGTTGCCGGCGGTGGTGCCAAGCAGGAATTGCTCGCCAAAGCCGCTGCCGGCCGTGGTTTCGGTCATGCTGAGGCTGAATACCACGGTGAGGCTGGACGAATTGGGGACCGCGCCGAGGTTGATGGCATCGTTGCTGAAATAGGCGTCAGCCGCCGCCAGGGTCGTGAAGGTCTGGTTGACCACCAGGGTGCCGCCGACGGTGATGGTCAAGGTGAGCGTTGAAAACCCGCTGCCCTCCGAGGAAATACCGGTGAAACCGGCGATCAGCGAACCGGAAAGTTTCGAAGCATTCAGCGTGAACGACGTGCTGGTTTTATAGGTCTGGCTACCGGTGCCATTGTAATAGCTGCCCTGGGAACCGGCGCCCAGGACCAGCGCGCCGGCGGCGCCAAGCTTGGCGTTGACGTTGCTGTTGGCGGACAATTCCGAGCTGTAGGAGCTGGCGTTCGGCAGGCCGGTCACAAACGACCAGTTATTGGTGGTGGTGGTCAGCAGGGTGGGTACGTTGCCGAAGATATTGGCGCTGCTCTCCGCGGTGTCGCCCGTGCCCAGCGAGGTCTGCGTGGTGGCGCTGTCCTGGATGACGGCGCCGTTGGACTTGCTGGTGGCCGAGGTCTGCACGGAATCGCTGCTGGTATTGGAAGCAGTCGCGTTGGCCGTGGCCACATTGCCGTTGACCGCGTTGGCGGTGGCGCTGGCGGTGGCGGCGCCCAGCGTGCCGCCGCTGCCGCCCTCGGCATTTGCGATCGCGTTGGCGGCGCCCAGCAGGCCGGTTTCGGATGCCGTGGAACTGGCCGTGGCGCTACCGCCGGTCGCGGTGCCGCTGGCGGTGCCGCCATTGGCATTGGCGGTGCCCTTCACCGTGCCGATGCCGGTTAAGGCAAGGGTGGAACTGGCAGCACCTCCGGCAATGCCGGCGGTATTCCCGCTGCCGCCGGCGCCGCCGGTCGCGGTGCTGACGCCGGTCAAGGTCGCGGCCTGGACTTCATTCGCCGTGAGGTCGTCGAAGGTAAGGCTGGAGGTGGCGGCACCCGCGGCGCCGCCGGCGGCGCCGGTGCTGTTGCCACCGCTGCCGCCAATGGCGGCCTGGTTCAGCTTGATATAACCGCCGGCCGCGGCGGTGCCGGTGACGCTGTTGGTCAATGTGCTGGAAGCGCCGGCGCCACCCGTCGCGCCGCTGGCGCCGTAGCCGCCGGCGCCGCCGGTTTGCACCGTTGTCGCGATCGCACTGTAGCCAGTTGCGGCCGCGCTGGTGGCGGCGACCGTTCCGCCGGCGCCCCCGGATTTTCCGGCGCCGTAACCGCGGCCGCCGGCCCCCCCCAATTCACGGGCCTGGGCGTAGGCCCGGCCGCCGCCATTGGCGGTCAGCTCGGTCGCGGTTCCCTTGGCACTGGTGGCAGCCCCGCCGGCGCCGCCATTGCCGGCCACATTGTAATCGCTGCCGCCATTGCCGCCGGTGGCATAGGCAAAACCGTCAGCGTTATAATTGGTGCTGGTGGTGCTGGTGGCGCTGGCGCTGGCACTGGCGCTGGCGCCGGCGCTGGGTGTGCCATAGCCGCTGCCGCCATTGCCGCCGGTGGCTCTGGCAACGCCTTTCACATAGAATGAACCGGTCAAAGCCGTCGTGGCTGACGCGATACCGCCGCTTGCACCTTTGGTACCTGAGCCGCCGGCACCGCCGGTTGCGGTTGTCGTACCCTTAAGGCTGGCGGCCTGCGCGGCGTTCGCGGTGTTGTCGTTGAATGTCAGGCTGGATGCGGCAGCGCCACCGGCGCCGCCGACGCCAGCCGAACCCGCCCCGCCCCCGACGCCGCCGGTTGCCGTCTGGCCGAGAGTCAATGCGCTTGAACTGCCGCCGGTGGTGCCGCCCGATACGGCATTGGTCAGCGTTGCCGCGGCGCCGGTCCCGCCGGCAGCACCATTATTGCCGGTCCCGCCGGCGCCGCCCTTGGCACTTGCAGCCGCACTGGCGGTGTAGCCGCCGGTGGCGCTGACCTTGGTTACGGTCGCAACGCCGCCGGCACCACCGGTCTTGCCGCTCCCGAAACCAGCGCCGCCATTGCCGCCGGTCGCATTGGCAGTGGCGGAGGAACCTGCCGTATCGGCGCCGGCGATCGCGCTGGCGGCCGCGGTAGCGGCACCGCCCGCAGCGCCGGTGACCGCATCGGCCGAGCTGCCGGCCGCGCCGCCATTCCCGCCGGTAGCGTTGGCGGTGGCGGCAACGCTGCCGGACCCGGTCAAAGCGATGCTGGAACTGGCCGCACCGCCCGCCTGGCCGGCGGTAACGCCGAAGCCGCCATTGCCACCGGCCGCGGTCGTGGTGCCGGTCAGCGGATTGCCATGGGTGGTGTTGGCAGTGACGTCATTAAAGGTGAGGCTTGAGGTGGCGGTACCGGCGGCGCCGCCGGCGGCGGCGGAACTGCCGCCGCCATTGCCGCCGGTTGCGGTTTGGAAAAACGTGATCGCGCCGCCGGTCTTGGCGGTCGCGGTTACCGCATTGGTCAGCGTACTGGAAGCGCCGGCGCCGCCGGCAGCACCGCCGGCGCCATAGCCGCCATTGCCGCCGGTCTGGCTTACCACAGCCTCGGCCGAGAAGCCGGTGGCGGTGGCGGTGGTGCCGCTGGCCGCGCCGCCGGCGCCGCCGGTTTTGCCGGCGCCGTAAGCGCTGCCGCCATTGCCGCCGATGGCGCGGGCCTTGGCGTAGCTCAAACCGCCGGTGGCGGTAAGCTCGGTTGCGGTTGCCTTGGACCCGGTAACGGCGCCGCCAGCCACCCCACTTCCGGCAACGCTGGACTCATTCCCCGCGTTGCCGCCGGTGGCGTAGGCAAGGGCGTCAACCGAGGCAATGCCGGTGGTGGAGCTGGTGGCGCTGGCAGTCGCGTTGGCGGCGCCGCCTGCCCCCGGCTTGCCATAACCGCCGCCGCCATTGCCCCCGGTGGCTTTGCTGACGCCCCGGACATAGCCGGACCCCGTCACCGCAATCACCGCATTGGCGGCGCCGCCGCTGCCCGCGGTGGTGCCGGAGCCGCCGGCGCCGCCGTTTGCGGTGGCACCGGCGACGATATTGGCCGCTTGCGTGGTGTTGGCCGTGTTATCGTTGAAGGTAAGGCTGGAGGTCGCGGCGCCGCCGGCGCCGCCCGGGCCAGCCGAGCCGCTGGCCCCGCCGTGCCCGCCATTTGCGACCTGGCTCAGCGTCAATCCGCTGGACGCCCCACCCGTCGTGCTGCCGGAGACGATATTGGTCAGGCTGCTGGCAGCACCGGCGCCGCCAGCGGCGCCGTTATTGCCGGCGCCGCCTGCACCGCCGGTCTGCGTTGCATAAGCGCCGGCCGAGCCGCCGCCGCTGGCTTTGACCGAGCTTACCGTCGCGATGCCGCCGGCGCCGCCGGTTTTGCCGGCGCCGAAGGCGGACCCGCCGTTACCGCCAACCGCTGTTGCCGAGGCAAGGACGCTCGCCGTTGCGGCGCCGCCGATCGCGCTGGCGGTTGCAGTGGCGGCACCGCCAGCGACACCGCTGGCATTGGAGCCCGCGCCGCCGGAATTGCCGCCGTTGCCGCCGGTTGCAGTGGCGGTGGCGCTGACGCTGGCAGCACCCGTCAAGGCGATGGACGCATTGGCAGCACCGCCGGCTTTGCCGGTGGTGGTACCAGAGCCGCCGGCACCGGCGGTGGCAACGGCCGTGCCGGTCAGCTGGCTGGCGTGGGTGGTATTGGCGGTGACGTCGTCAAAGGTAAGGCTGGAGGTCGCGTTACCGGCGGCACCTGCGGTGGCGGAGCTGTTGCCGCCGGCACCGCCTCTGGCGGTTTGTTTCAGCGTGATATAGCCGCCGGTCGCGGCGGTGCCGGTGACGGCATTGGTCAATGTGCTGGAGGCGCCGGCACCGCCGGTGGCGCCGGTGGCGCCATAGCCGCCGTTGCCACCGGATTGGACCACCCCTGCTTGCGCGTTAAAGCCGGTGGCGGTGGCAGTGGTGCCGCTGACCGCGCCGCCGGCGCCGCCGGCCTTGCCGGCCCCGTAGCCTCTGCCGCCGTTGCCGCTGATGCCGCGTGCATAGCCATAGGCTAACCCGCCGGTGGCGGTGAGTTCGGTCGCGGAGCCTCTGGCGCCAATGGCGGAACCGCCGGCGCCGCCATTGCCGGCAACATTGTAATCGCCTCCGCCGGTGCCACCGTTTTCATAGGCAAAGCCGTCCACCGAAATCTTGCCGGTGGTGGTGCTGGTGGCGCTGGTCGATGCCGTTGCGGCGCCGCCGGCATTGGTCGCACCATAGCCGCGGCCGGCGCTGCCGCCGGTGGCTTTGCTCACACCATGGACATAGGCAGAGCCGGTTAATGCAAGCGTCGCCGATGCCGCGGCGCCCACGCCGCCGGTGGTGCCGCTGCCACCGGCGCCGCCGGTCGCGAAGCTGTTGGCCGTCAGGTTGGATGCGTGTTTGGTATTGGCTGTATTGTCGTTGAAGGTGAGGCTGGAGGTGGCGGTGCCGCCAGCGCCACCCGTGCCGGTACCGCCGCCAGATCCGCCAGCGCCGCCATTGGCCGTCTGGCTGAGTGCCACTTCGCTTGTTGCGCTGCCATTGCTGACGCCGGTCACGGCGTTGGTCAGGGTGCTGGCAGCACCCGCACCGCCAGCCGCGCCATCACCGCCGGTGCCGCCGGCGCCGCCGATTTGGACCACCCCTGCCCGTGCGGTATTGCCGGTTGCCGTCGCAGTGGTGCCGCTGGCCACACCGCCGGCGCCGCCGGTTTTGCCGGCGCCGTAGCCGTGGCCGCCGATGCCGCCGATGGCCTTCGCATAGCCATAGGCTTGACCGCCGATGGCGTTGGATTCGGTGGCGGTGCCGCTGACGCCGGTGGCGGTGCCGCCGGCGCCGCCATTGCCGGCAATATTATAGTCACCGCCGCCATTGCCGCCGGTTGCGTAGGCCAAAGCGTTGACCGAGGCGGCGCCGGTGGTGGTGCTGGTCGCGGTGGCGGTGGATGTCGCGGCGCCACCTGCACTCGTCACGCCGTAGCTGCGCCCGGAACTGCCGCCGACCGCCTTGCTGACACCCCGGACATAGCCGGAGCCTGTCGCCGCGATCTTCGCCGAGGCCGTTCCACCCTGGCCGCCGGTGGTGCCGGTGCCGCCGGCGCCGCCATTGGCGTAGCTGCCGGCGGAAAAATTGGCCGCATGCGTCGTGTTCGCGGTGTTGTCGTTGAAGGTAAGGCTGGCGCTTGCGGCGCCGCCGCTGCCGCCGCTGCCGGTTGAACCGCCACTGCCGCCAGCACCGCCGACCGCGTGCTGGATGAGATTCAAATTGCTCGCCGTGCCGCCGGTGGTGGTGCCGCTGACCGCATTGGTCAGCGTGCTGGCCGCACCGGTGCCGCCGCCAGCACCGCCCGTTCCGGCGCCGCCGGCGCCGCCGGTTTGCGTCGCCGTTGCGTCATCGGTGTTGCCGCCTTTGGCGTTGACCGAGGTCACGGTCGCAATACCGCCGGCACCGCCGGTCTTGCCGGCGCCGATGCCGGACCCGCCGGTGCCGCCCGTGGCGGCAGCGGTGGCGGAGGCTGTCGCCGTCGTGGTGCTGGTGGTGACGAAAACCGATGAGACCGTGGCCGCGCCGCCGGCGCCGCCATTGACCGACCCGTAGCCGTTGCCGCCATTGCCGCCGGTGGCATAGCCACGGCCGCCGATCGAACCGGTCCCGGAAACCGAGAGTGAAGACGTGGCCGTGCCGCCATTTGCCGGCGCCGTGCCGGCACCGCCATTGCCGCCCTTGGCGGTCGAGGTGGCGTAGGAGGCTGTCGTCAACTTGTTAGCGGTGGTGTCGGTAAAGGTCAGCGCCGAGGTCGCGGAACCGGCAGCGCCGCCGGCGCCTGCCGTGCTGATCCCACCGGCGCCGCCCACGGCGTCCTGACCGATCGAGAAGTAACCGCCTTCTGTCACGGCCTTGGCCGCGTTGGTAAGCGTGCTGGAAGCCCCGGCGCCGCCGGCAGCGCCGCCATTGCCGCGGCCGCCGGCGCCGCCGGTCTGAGTCACCATGGCGATCGCGGAGTAGCCCGTGCTGGTCGCCGATCCGGTTGCTATTCCGCCGGCGCCGCCGGTCTTGCCGGCGCCATAGGCGGCGCCGCCGGTGCCGCCGGTTGCGTAGGTTTCGGCAAACGCCCGGGCATGGGCGGCATTCGATGCCGTCGCCGCGGTGGTGCTGGTGGCGGCCCCGCCGGCACCGCCATTGGCGCCGGCGCCGGTGGTCGAGGTGCCGGCATTTCCGGGCGTACCGGCATTGCCGCCGGTCCCGCCCACAGCCGTCGATTGTGCGAGCGCGTAGCTGCCGGCCGGCAGCGAGGTGGTGGTATTTGCCGTTGCGGCGCCGCCCGCGGCGCCGGCGCCGGCGGCGCCGCCGGTGCCCGAGCCGCTGCCGCCGGAGCCGCCGTTGCCGCCGGTGCCGCCTCTTGCCTCAGCGGTATTGACGGTATCGGTCCCATTGCCGGGGTTGGTGGCCGTTATCGCGCCGCCGGCGCCGCCAGCGGTTCCCGCCGCGCCTGGCGTCGCGCCATTGGTGCCGTTCGAGCCTGTCGTACCGGTGAGATTGACGTCCATGTTCCACCTGCCTGCTGCGTGCATTTACGGACGAGCGCCACGCCAGCGGCCTTCGCGGTCTCCGCAAATCAACATTTGTTATTGGTGCCGTAACGAGACGTTGCATATCTCTATCAAAACAGTTCGTAAACGGTCTGGATTTGGATTTTCAGAAAATTTAAGAAATATTCACAGACACAACCTTAAGGAAATTAAATCGTGTGGACTGCGTGTTGCGCGTGTTGGTTGAATCGAGATGTTCCGACAAAAAACGGGATTTCAGCACAATCCTATCGGCGTCCTTGCTCGATTTTGCTTCAGGCTACGGCGGCACAACGGTCCGGGATGCTGGCGTTATCCGTTTTATCGGCTGAACGGATCAATCTAACTATCATACAACGGTCATTCTTTATGACTGTTGGTTTAAGTGAAAACAGATTAAACCTGGACCTGCTTTATCCATTCCGGAAGATTGTAATAGTTGGATATACGCGCGATCTTTCCATCGCGCAGCGTGAAAAATGCGCCGGCCGGAAGGACGTAGTTCTGGCCTTGGGCGGGCGGCAGGCCTGAATCGCTTTTCAGATAGCAACCATGGACAGTGAATTCCGCTGCGGCGCGCATCCCGCTTGGCTCCGTTAGAATGATGATGTCCTCGATCTGCTCGCGGTAGCAATCCTCCATATGGTCGAGAAACCGGTTGAACGCGTCCTTTCCGATCTCACGGGCGCTTTGATTGATGTCATGCACCACATCATCGGTCAGAAGCGCCAGAAAGGCAGCGCGATCACCGGCATTGAAAGCAGCATAATAGGACTGGATCAGGCGGCGGGCAGTTTCAGGCATTCTTTGTCCTTCACTCCGAGATGAAGCTTACGGCATGGCAAGCGGGCGGATTTGCTGGCCAGTCGTGATGATTTCTCACCGCACCCTCAATACGAACAGTGCCGATGCGGGCGCGATCCAGCGCGACGAACAGCCAGCCCTCTGCATCATGTTCGCTTTGCGCGATGACGCCATCTTCCGGAAAGCCACGATCGACTGGCCCGTAGACGCCGGCACGGCCGCGGTTAACATCAATCGCCGCCAGCCATGGCGCATCGCCTACCGTTGGCGCGACAGCAACGAAACATTGGTTCTCCAACGCCCGGGCGCGTGCGGAAAGCCGGACGCGGTTGAAGCCGTGCCATGTATCCGTGCATGTGGGAACTAAAACGAGCCAGGCGCCGGCTTCGGCTTGGGCGCGGACCAGGTTGGGGAATTCACAATCGTAACAAATTGCGACGCCGATGAGCCCCCAGGGCGTATTAAAAGCAACCGGCGGCTGTCCCGGCCGCACCCCCCAGGCTTCGGCCTCGAAGCGGGTCATGACGTGTTTATCCTGAAAGGCGGTTGCACCATCAGGCGCGATCAAGGGGGCGCGATTGATGATGGTGCCATCAGGCTGACGGAAAGGAAGGGTTCCCGGCTGCAACCAGACGCCATGACGCTGAGCACTGGCGCGCATGATGTCGAGAATGATGGTGCTCTGCGCGCTGACGGCATTTAATTCCGCTACCGGATCGGGGCCTTCGATCAGGGCGGCGGCGATCTCCATGCAGGCATATTCTGGCATCAGCAAGAGATCCGCGCCCTTGGCGCCCGCGGCCACCAAGGCGTTTAACTTCTCCGCATAATGTTCCAGGCTGGTAATCCGGGTCACCTTGTATGGCAGCACGCCTAGGCGGAGTAAATCTTGGCCGCTCATGGCACGCGCCGCAGCGGTTTGCACCAGGCATCCAGCGTGTGGCTGATTTGCGATGTCATGCCGAGTTCTTTCCAGGACATGTCGCAGCTGACACCGGGCAGAGGCCGGAAACCGCGATTGCGCCAGAATGTGTCAAGCGGTTTCGCATCCACGGGCCGGGCGGGATGGCCGGGCTCGCGCCTAACCGCGTAAAACAGCGCATTATCGCAAACATTATCGGCAATAGCGTGAGCCTCCCGCGCGTTAAAGAATCTTACGCCGAGACCATGGCCACGATAGGCGCGAAGCAACACTGACTCGCCAAAATAGAAATATTGATTTGGGTCCAGCCCCTTTGCCTCCAACGGGGCGCGAATTTCCGGCGCGGCGCCGATCATCGGAAGACAGGTGGAAGCGCCAATGATTTTATCATTGTCAAAAGCCAGCGCCAGCATCGCGCGGTCATTATCAGCGTAAACCTTTAAATATTCCTGCTCATATGCCGGGTCTCCATCGTAAAGATAGGGCCAGTCCCGAAAGACTTCCGTCCGCAGATCAGCAAGCGCCGGCAGCAACCGGGCCATGCCGCTGCCCGTAAAGATTTCAAGGCGCACGCCGGCGGTAGTCATAATGATTGCTTCGAGAGATGGTTTACACGGCATCGCATAAATCGCGAGACTAGCGTTATTTACGCCATTCGCAAGGTAGAAATCGCCGCCTGCGGGTGCGGTCCCCAGCCTGGCCACGGAGGATGAACAGCGCCGATGGCAACGACCCCGGAATGCGAAAAACTTGGAGAAGCAATCGGCAACTTATATCCCGACGGCGCGGAACCCGGCACTTTCACGGTCAAGAAGGCCAAGGTCCGCAAGGGCGTGAACCCTCGCATTGGCGAGGCGATCAAGGTGAAGGCCGCTGTCCCTTCCAGTTTTCGCCCTTTGTAAAAAGTTTACATTTTCTAACCGTAGGCGTGAGCGATTTCTCGCTGCTCGAATTTTCGGGCAGATTTCGAGGCGGTCCAATTAGCGCTTTCCATGAGTTCAACAATTAACTATATCGTACATTATGATGCTCTTTGCGCCCGCGCGTGATTTCAAACGGTTTGACGATCACAGATTATAAGGACGGATGCCATGTCCCAGATGCTGCCCATGTCCAAATCCATCGCCACGGTCTCCCTGAGCGGCACGCTCCCGGACAAGCTGGAAGCAGCAGCGGCCGTGGGTTTCGACTCGGTCGAGATGTTCGAGGCCGATCTGCTGGCTTTTGACGGTACGCCGCGCGAAATTGCCCGCATGGCCAGCGATCTCGGCCTCGGTATTTCGATCTTCCAGCCGTTCCGCGATTTCGAATGCATGGGACCCGAACAATTGGCCCGAAATCTGGCGCGGGCGGAGCGCAAATTCGATGTCATGGCGGAGCTGGAAACCAGCCTGATCCTGGTGTGCAGCAACATCCAGGAATCGGCGATTGACGATCCTGCCCGTGCCGCCGCGGACTTGTCGCTGCTCGCCGAGCGGGCGGCGCGGCGGGGCATCAAAATCGCGTATGAGGCGCTATCCTGGGGTCGAAACGTCAAACGCTGGCGGCAAGCTTGGGAGATCGTCCAGCGCGCCGATCACCCCGCCTTGGGCCTCGTCCTCGACAGTTTCCATACGCTGGTCCTTGGCGACACGCTGGCGGGGATCGAAGATGTGCCGGCTGAGAAAATTTTTTTCATGCAACTGGCGGACGCACCGCTACTGAACATGGACGTCCTATCCTGGAGCCGGCATTACCGGAACTTTCCCGGCCAGGGCGATCTCGACGTGACCGGCTTCGTCCGCGATGCGTTACGCGCCGGCTATGCCGGGCCGCTGAGCCTCGAGATTTTCAACGACGATTTCCGCGCCGGCCCCACCCGGCAATTGGCCCAGGACGGGCTTCGCTCGCTGCTCTGGGTCGAGTCCGAGGCGGGACGCACACAACTGCCGCCGCCGCCGGTCGTTGCCGGGTTCGAGTTTATCGAATTCGCGGTCGATGCAGCTTCCGCGACAAAGCTTGCGGCAGTTTTGGGTGCGCTTGGCTTCGAGCAAGCCGGCCGGCACCGCTCCAAGGCGGTCAGCCTGTATCGCCAAAGCGAGGTTAACATCGTGCTGAACGCCGAGCCGGACAGCGCCGCTTCCGAACATTTCGTCCGCCACGGCGCCTCGGTCTGCGCGCTTGCCCTGAAAGTGGACGCGCTGGCGCCGGCGCTGGCGCGGGCGGAAGCTTTGCTATGCGGAACCTGGGCGGAACGCACAGGTCCCGGCGAACATCGGATACCCGCCATTCGGGAACCGGATGGAACGCTGGTATATCTGGTGGACCCCGCTGCGGCGGCAGCGATGTGGCAAGAGGACTTTGAACTGAACCCGGAAGTCCGGCCGCCGGCGCCGGCGCGGCTAAGGATCGACCATATCGCGCAGGCACTCAGTCCCGGCTCGATGGATCGGTTCGTATTGTTCTACCGCGCGATTTTTGGCCTGTTGCCGGAGGCGAGCGTCGAATACGCGGACCGCTTCGGGCTGATCCGCTCGCGCGCGATGAAAAATGCCTCCGGCACAATCCGCATTCCGCTCAATATCTCCGAAAGCCCCGCCACCGAAACCGCCCGCTTCGTCACCGCGGGCGCCGGCCCGGGCGTGCATCACATTGCCTTCGGAACGCCGGACGTCACACTTGCCATCGCGGCGGCGCGGCGGCGCGGCCTTGGCCTGGTCCCTATCCCGGCCAATTACTACGAGGATCTCGGCGCCCGTTTTGGCCTGAGTGACGAAGCCCTCGCAGACCTCGCACAGCTCGGCATTCTGTATGACCGTGACGCCGATGGCGATTTCCGGCATGCCTATACCCCGGCGTTTTGCGGCCGGTTCTTCTTCGAGTTTCTGGAACGTCACGGCTATCAGGGCTACGGCGCCAGCAATGCGCCGATCCGCCTGGCGGCCATGGCGCGGCAGCGCGAGACCGGGGGTTAGAGTCTGATCGTTTGAGGTTGGCGCGCTTTGCGCGGCGACCGAAAGCGTGAATCAGCCTCTCTTCAACAAGATAGAGCGCGTTTAGGTTGACGCGCATGCGTCAACCTAAACCTATCGCGCTCTAGAGCAATATCCAATCATATTGAATCGAAGATTCAATATGATTGGATGAAATTGCTCGCCAAATAAAAGCTAGAGCGTTTCCGATTGATCGGAAAACGCTCTAGCGGGGCTTATTTAAGCCGGCGTCATCATGAAAACGGCAATGGTATCGGTGATCATCCGGCGGTGGCGTTCCTTGCGGCGGGGCTCACCGAGTTCGCAGTCAAAAATCGCTCCGAAGGTGTGCCGGTTCGAAACCCGGTAGAAGCAAAGCGCGCTGATCATCAGGTGCAGATCCACCGGATCGATCTCGCGCTTAAACACACCTTGCCGGTAGCCGCGCTCCAGCAGATCTTTCAGGACTTGCAGCGCCGGCCGGTTGGTGTGCCTGACCGCGTCCGATTGCCGGATATGCTCGGCGTTGTGGGTGTTCTCGATCGCCACGAGCCGGACAAATTCGGGATGCGCGTCGTGGTAGTCGAAACTGAATTCGACGAGGCGGCGCAGCGCGGTTTCCGGGTCGAGCCGGTTCAGATCCAGATTTTCCTCGATCCGCCTGATGCCGCCATAGGCCCGTTCCAGCACCTCGGTGAACAGCTTCTCCTTGCTCTCGAAATAATAATAGATCATCCGCTTGGTCGTCTGCGTCTTGGCGGCGATGGCATCCACCGGCGTGCCCGCCAGCCCATTTGCCGCGAATTCCAGGGTGGCGACCTCAAGTATGTCCTGCTTGGTCCGTTCGGGATCGCGCGCCCTGGCCAGGCGCTCTTCCTTATCCGTTCCAATAATCTCAAATGAATTAGAGAATTTCATCGGGCCAACAATCCCTCATCCGGTATTTCACGGCAGATTGCCATTGTTTGATGCGGTTAAAAAGGGACGATGCGCTTATTTGCCGGGTTTGACCATTGCTGGGCGCGGTGACGACAACGGAGCGGCATGACGTAGAGCGTATTCCGATCGATCGGAAAAGCCCTAGCTTTTATTGGCGAGCGATAAATTTTTGTTGACAGTCTATGTTCTATTTAGTTAATACCCTGCAGGACAAGACCTGGACGACCCGGATATAACCGCCAAGGCGTGTTACACGCGCTACCATTCCAGGTACGTGCCGGCTCATCGAAGAACCAAGACAACATCATAAGGTTTAACTGGAGACAAAAATCCGAACCCGAGGCGTTTTCCCTATAATGAACCATCTAGTTAGTTATTTTTATTGTGGCCGTACCGGCCGTGGAAAAACCGTACGCCAAGGGGTTTAGGGGCCGCAAATCAGAAAATTCGAAAAAGGGAAACGACAAGAATGTTAAAGAGACATGGCCGTTCGGGCCTGAAAATCCTGCTGTTTGCCGGCGTGGCCCTGGGTGCGGGCCTGGTCCATCACACCGCCCAGGCGCAGACGGCCCCAGCGCCTGCCGCGACTGATTTCTGGCATCGCCCCTTGATGACCGGCGACTGGGATGGCGCCCGAACCAAGCTCAAGAACGACGGGATCGTGATAAACGGCTTCTACACCGGCGAATTCGCCGACGCGTTTGCCGGCGGCAAGCGCACCGGCAGCACCCTTGCCTCGCAGTTCGGCCTCGGCATGGATGTCGACCTCGGCAAACTGGCGGGGCTGAACGGGGCGATCCTGCATTTCGCGGTCAACCAGCGCGTCGGCCGCAGCACCAGCGCTGACTATATCGGCAACAAGATGGCGGTGCAGGAAGACTACGGCGCCGGCGAAACGTTGCGCATCAGCGAGATGAGCTATGAGCAAACGTTCGATGATAAGCATTTCGACACCCGGATCGGGTTCTTTCCGATGGGCAATTTGTACGGCGGCACGCCGCTGCTCATGGCGTTTCAGAATACCGGCTTCTGCACGCACCCGCTGAACCTGCCCAATTCCAGCGGCTGGACGGATTACCCCACCGGCAAATGGGGCGGCAGCATAAAATTCCTGCCGGCCGCGAACGCCTATATCGAGGCCGGCGTGTTCGACGTTAACCCGACTTACGCCGCCAGGGAAAACGGCCTCAAGACCAGCCTCTCGGGCTCCACGGGGGCGCTGTTTCCGGTTGAGCTTGGATACATCTCGGCTTTGGGCGCCGCCGCACTCCCCGGCCACTTCAAACTCGGCGGCTATTATGACACTTCCACCGTGAAGAACGCCGCCGACGTGACCGCGGCCGAAGACCAACTGCAGACCGGCCGCTATGGCGTATATTTCCTCGCCGACCAGATGCTCGTCAGCTTCGACGGCACGCCCGAGCGCGGGCTGATCGGCTTCGCCATTGCGTCATTTTCGGACCGGCAGACGGCGGTCTACGAGAGCACGATCGAGGGCGGGTTCGTCGCCCAGGGTCCATTCGCGGCGCGGCCGGCGGATTTCATCGCCATCGGCTATGTCCGCGCCGGTCTCAACAACCGTACGATCAACGCCAAGGAACTTGCGTCCGATGGGGCGCTGTATGGTTTATCAGACGGCGAAGGCGTGATCGAAATTGGTTACGGTCTGCGTGCGACCCCGTGGCTGCTGGTGCATCCGAACCTGCAATACATCACCGATCCGGGCACGTTTTCCTATGACCCGAACCTGAAGAACGCCTGGGCATTCGGCCTGCAAACAAAAGTCGTTTTTTAACAAATTTAGGAGGAAACAATCCATGAGCAGTGCAACCTTTTCCGGAGCGGCGCCGAAGGCGGCCTCCCTGGTCCGTACACGAGCGCGCCTCGGCGTCCTCGCGCTGATCTCCCTGGTCACCGTGGTCAATTATCTCGACCGTTCGGTCCTCGGCCTGGCGGCGCCGACGATGGCCAAGGACCTCGGCCTTGCCGCCGGCAGCCTCGGCCTTATCTTCTCCGCCTTTTCATGGAGTTACGCCGCCAGCCAGATCCCCGGCGGCATATTTCTGGACCGTTTCGGCTCGAAGCTCACCTACGGGCTGTCCGTTATCATCTGGTCCGCACTTACGGTGCTGCAAAGCTTTGTCGGCGGCATGGGCGCGTTGCTCGCCTGCCGATTAAGCCTCGGCATTGCGGAATCGCCCTGCTTTCCAACCAATAGCCGCATCGTTGGCACCTGGTTCCCGCAGCAGGAACGCGCCCGCGCCACCAGTGTCTACACGGTGGGCGAATATGTCTGTCTGGCATTTTTAAGCCCGGTGCTGCTTTGGATCATGCATATCTATAGCTGGCACGCGCTGTTCGTTGCGGTCGGCGTGCTCGGTATTTTGCTTGGACTGGCTTGGTTCATTGCCTATCGCAACCCCGAGGAGAGCAAATGGGCCAACCAGGCGGAGCTTGACTATATCGAGGCTGGCGGCGGGCTGGCGCCGGCGCGGCAAACCGCGCCGAAGTTCGAATGGAGCAATGTCCGCAAGCTGCTGAGCCATCGGCAGATCTGGGGCGCCTCGCTCGGCCAGTTTGCCGGCAACACGACAATCGTTTTCTTTCTGACCTGGTTTCCCAGCTACCTGGTGCATGCGCGGGGCATGGGCTGGGTGAAGGAGGGCTTCTTCGTCGTGCTGCCCTTTCTTGCCGCCGCCTGCGGCGTGCTTGCCGGCGGCACGGT
>Ga0116226_10002358_pt1 | contig 16408 bp, 13 predicted proteins | sample S1TSphfallax_FD_89692 | JGI IMG/M metagenome (GOLD analysis project Ga0116226, IMG submission 89692) | Host-associated microbial communities from peat moss isolated from Minnesota, USA - S1T2_Fa - Sphagnum fallax MG | ecosystem: Host-associated > Plants > Peat moss > Unclassified | place: USA... | reverse complement strand
GATCGCGCGGATGGCCTGTGTCTGACACCGCGCGCATTCCGTCCATGCCATCAAGGAAACTGCAACAGCCGACACCAATGCCTTGCGAGTATCCCACCTACCACGCTCCCCCGGTCGTCCGTCTGGATGCGCGGGATGGGGTGTGTCAACAATCGCGGGCGGCTTGGTAGCTATTGGCGGCGTACCACCGAGGTGATGAGAATTTTTTGACCCTGTCTTACGACTTCGATCCCCGGCTGGTGTTCGAGGAATTTTACGAACGATTCGCCATCGTACGCACCGAACGTTCCGCTAACCTGCAATTCCGCCGCTTCCTTGTTTACAGGCACGATTTGCAGGTCGTTGTATCGGTTCAACTCTTGCGATGCGAAAGCAAGAGTGTCGTGATCGAATGCCACCTTATTCTGCAGCCAGGCAACCGTCCGCGACACGCCGTTCATATGGTTCAGTAGGTGCGGGTGCTCCGAGTCAACGCTCGCCTGCTGACCGACGTCCAGAATTAATGGGTGCGCAGTCAATATATCCGGGTCTGACACCGACGAGTCGGCGATGGCGACCCGTCCTTCGATCACGCTGATAATGGTCTCCCCCGCAGCTTGTCGATAGACGTCAAATTCTGTCCCGACAGCGCGGACGACTGCGCCTCCCGTGCGAACCACAAAGGGATGAGCGGCATCTTTGGCTACATTGAAAGTCGCCTGACCCGAGGCGAGAAAAACACGTCGCTCCCGCTCGTCGAACGAAATCCGTATACGCGTCGCGGAATTCAGGTGAACCACCGTGCCGTCCGGCAACCGCCAGGATCGCTGCTCGGCGTGGCCCGTTGCGAAGTTCGTCTGAGTGTATTGCCACCACAGGTTGAGGCTCACCGCGACGAGCGCCGCCGCGGCAGCCGCTCCCACGGTCATGAAGACACGGTGCCACCGCGTGCGCTCGGTGCCAACGCCGACGGTACCCTCAGCCAACCGTTTCGAGTAGCGTGAGCCTCGAGAGTGCGGCAACAACTCCGTCACACCGGGCGTATCATCCCCTGAGGCGGCGCGATTGAGCAGCTCGGCAATATCGACCGATGAGTGCCGAAAAGCGGCATTCAGTTCGTGTTCCAGTTCGGCAAACGCGAGATACTCGCCAATGTGATCCGGTGACGCTCGTAGCCAGGCCACGAAGGCCTTGCGTTCATCCTCGCTCAGCGCGTTCGCGCGATGCGCTGCAAACCATTCCGCCGCCTCCTCGGTCGCCGCTGCCCGTCTCGCACCATTCATCATGATCCGTGAAACTCTGACTTCAATCGACTGCGGCATATGGCCAGCCCCTTCATGACATACTTCTTTACTGCATGGGTCGTGACGCCCATTTTTTTGGCTATTTCTTCATAGCTTAGCTCGTCCCTGTATTGAAGCGTCAGCGCCACACGCGATTTGGGCGGCAACTGCTCAATCAATTCCGACAATCGGCTCCTCCTTGCATCGCCTTCCAAGGTATCATCTGGCGTCCGGTAATCGGTGAATGCATGGTCTGCCGCAGCGCCTTCGCCAACACGGCTCCATCGGCGCTCGAGAACTGTATGCTCCCGGATGAGATTGAGTGCCACCGTATATAGATAGGCTTCCGGATTGCGAATGACCTCCGCCTGGTCGGCACGAAGAAAACGCAGGTAGACCTCCTGGGTTAGATCCGACGCATCCGGACTGCCCTTCAAGCGTCGGCGTATGAAGCTTGAAATTGCCGGCTGATGCCTGTCGACGAGTTCATCCCAATTGAGACGTTTGCTGGTGGTCATGCCCCTAGACGCCCATTAGATCGTATTACCGGCATCGCCGTCCCCTCCCAATATATCTCCCCACCATCCTACGACCCCCACCATCGTACGACGGAATTTATCGCGTGTCGGGTACGATGTTGCACAACAAAGTCAATCAAACGGGCCAGTACGGCATTCGCCCGGACCTAGTGCAAGCCTCGTATATGCGCGCACTCAAATGGATCAGGCGTGCCGCGCCACTACATCAGATCTTCGCTATCTCAGTTGCAGGTCCGTCGCATCGCGTCGCCAAGCCAGGCCCGGAGCTTCGAAATGGCCGGTGATCCCCATTGATCGCTGCGCGCGGTCAACATAAACGCCCCGAGACTGGTGCGCGGAAGCGATCGCCCCGCCACATTCAATTCAACAAGGCTACCGTCGTTGATCGCGTCGGCCACCAGGAGATCCGGTGCGAGCGCGACACCCTGACCTCGTTTCGCCGCATCGATCGTCAAGTGTGCATGAGATAGCCGGCGCCCGCGTAGAACTTGAGGGACCATCACATCGTAATTGCTCAGCCACCGCCGCCAGTAGTCGCCGCTATCCTCATGTAACAGCGGAAATTGGCTGATTTCCGACACGTCGCGTAATTCTTTTGCATGCGTGAGGCTGGACGGGCTGACCACGGGCACCATCGCAGGGCGAAAGATTTCATGCGTTCGTAGACCAGCCTCCTGGCCATCGGATGACCCGTCGGAGAGAAAATCAATTCGCACAGACGTGTCGGTATGGGCCGTAGAGTAATTTTCGTCGATGACTTGCAAATCGACTTCGAGATCCTCGTGCGCATCCTCGAACTCCTGAAATCGAGGCATCAACCACTGATACGACAGTGCTGGCGAGGACCAAACCCGGAGAATGCCGGTTTGCCACCGTTGCCGCAGATCCGCGCAAGCATCGTTTATCTCGTACAGCGCGGCCGAGATTCTAGAGTGATAGCGGGCTCCCTTGTCCGTCAATTTGCCGTTCTCGCCACGACGTCGGTCCACCAGCGGAATTCCCGCCCATTCCTCGAGACTCTTCAAGTGTCGCGAGATTGCGGCATGATCCACGCCGAGCGCGATGGCAGCCTTACGAATACCCCCCAGACGTCCGATCAATTCGAACGCCTTCAAGGAGCCGAATGAGGGCGAATCATCAAATCCATGTTGTTCAGACATATGCATCCCGGTTCCCTAGCGTCCCTTCCGCCAACGCGCCCCTCAGCTGTTTCGAAGTACGACGGAGTTTTTGGCGGGTCGGGTACGTTCCGCGACGAGTTTCTTACGACAATTGCAATCTCGGCGTTTGGCTGATGCGCGTTGGTCTCAGTGCACCACCTCGTGTGATGGCGCCGGCCGGAAACGGCGGCCGATGACCAACGCGACTGCACTGATCGCCGCGGCAAATGAAAGATAGAAACTGGGTGCCGCGGGGTTCCCGGTTACCCGGACGAGCACCGCAAACAGCATTGGCGCAAAGCCACCGGCAACCACCACCGACAAGTTGTAGCTGAGCGAAAGACCAGTCGTCCGGGATTCCACGGGAAATAGTTCCGAGAGGTAAGCCGGCAGGACGCCCAGGTAGCAGCCGATCGCAGATGCCAGCGCCAGCTGCACCAAAACCACCCGCATTGCCGACGGTTCGCCAATCAACCAGGCGAACAGCGGGATCGGCAATAATCCCACGACAATGGCGGCGGGTAGCGCAATCTGGATGCGGCCGATTCGATCGGACAGCGCTCCGGTCAGTGGTGGAATTAGGACCAGCATGATTCCCGCAGTGACGGTCGCCGCATAGCCGGCGGCAGCGGGCAGGCCGAGTACCGATTTGGTGAACGTGGGCAGATACAGCGTCATATAGAGCGCGACCGTGGCGACGACCACGGCGCCCGCCCCCACCGCAACATGATTCCATCGTGGCAAAGGACGACCCGACGACGGTCCTAGGGTTCGAGTGCATGCCAGCTCAAACTCCGGTGTCTCGTCGGCGTGCTGGCGAATGAAGTAAGCTACCGGACCGATCAGGAGACCGACGACGAACGGTAGGCGCCAGCCCCAAGCGTATAGCTGCTGCTTGTCGATGGCCAAGGACAGAACCAAGCCCATGCCCGATGCCAGCAGCATCGCAAGTCCTTGGCTTGCGAATTGCCAACTCGAATAGAAGCCGCACCGCCCGGGATCCTGTTCGGCGAGATATGCCGTTGCACTACCGAATTCGCCGCCGGCTGAAAATCCCTGTATCAATCTGGCCATGAGCAAGAGCGCCGGGGCTGAAACTCCGATCTGCTCGTAGGTGGGAAGTGCAGCGATGATGGCGGTACCCAGTAGCATGAGGGTTGTGACGAGCACGAGCGCCGCCCGCCGCCCGCTACGGTCGGCAAACCTGCCCACGACCACGGCGCCGATCGGCCGTACGATGAATGAGATGCCGAAGGTCCCCAGCGCGTAGAGCAGGGAAACCGACGGGTCGCGGCTTGGGAAAAACAGGTCGGCGATGACCTGCGCGAAAATGCCGTAGACCACCAGATCGAACCACTCGAGCGCGTTGCCGATGACCGCGGCGACGATGCTCTTGGTCACCTTCGCTCGCGATGAGAGTGCTGTTTTCATCTAATTGCGTCGCGGCCGCACCCGGCCATCCGACCACTACCGTGGCGCGTCACTTTTGAACCACGGCCTTCTCACCCGTGGTTTTGATGCTCGGCACGATGTACTGGTTGATGAGAATTTCGGGTTCGCGTTCGCTCGCGCCTCGCATCCAATCATCTGCGGTAATGACAATGACCATGCGCGGTCCGGGCAGTACCGCAATGATTTGCCCCCCTTGCCCGATGGCTTCGAAGCCATCGAATTTCTCGATGTGCCTCGGACCGCCACTCGACAAGTGCCAATAGAACCCGTAGTTGTATTGGTCGGGCGCGGTTTGTCTGCTGGTAGACTCCCGTATCCACGCCTCCGATAGGATTCGTTTACCCGCCCATTGCCCGTTGTTCAGCATCAACTGGCCCAGCTTGAGCATATCACGAGAGCGGAAATAGCTACCGCCCGCCGCCATCGGGTCTCCTTGCCGGTTTCGTGTCCATCGGTAATTGCGAATACCGAGCGGTGCGAATAGCTTCTCGTCCGCTAATTCATCCAGCCTTTGCTTGGTCAGCGTCTCGATGAGTTCTCCCGTGAGGACCGGCAGACCGTTGTTGTACTCGAAAGTCAACCCCGGAGGCCGGACCAGGGGACGGTCGAGCACATAGCGGGTGACGTCTCCGGTCTGCAGCAAGAGGACGGAGGGATTTTGCGGTGGCGGCTGGCCATCATCCCAATAGGTTCCCGACGACATGGACAAGACATTGCGGATCGTGATCGGATATTTTTCCCTGCCCCACCACGTCGATTGTCGCTCAGGAAAGTGCAAGAGGATGAGGTCGTCCAATTGGAAAAGATGCTGATCCCAGGCCAAACCGGCGATCATCGACGTGACGCTCTTCTGGGCCGACGAGATGATGTGCGGGTTATCGGCTGTTTGGCCCCAGAAATATTCCTCGAAGATCAATTTGCCGTCTCGCTGAATGAGGACACTGTCAATTTGCGGTGCGTCGAGCGCTTTGGCCTCGCTCAAGATACGCACCACCATCTGCGTGAGCAGCTTGACATCCATCCCTGCCGCGGAAGCCGTCGATACACTGAGTCCGTCATGCTCGTCCTGCGGCGACCTATAGTGATAATCCATAACCTGACCCCGGGCATCGATACGCGGCGCGTCAAACCGGCGGGCGTCGATGCCATCCCGCTGCAGTCGGGCGGTGTGCGAATCCAATCCCGTCATGCCATCACCGGATATGGTCACAGTCAGGCTCCTGCCATCCTCCGCAAGGACCCCCTCGATATCCGCTATGTTGGTGAACAAGCGCTCGTATCGGGCGAAAAATTGTCGCCCGCATAGACGGACAGGTACGGACAGTTGCCTCGTACTCATGCGGCCCCGGTCGATCAGCACGAGGGAGCCTTTGTCGAGCTTGAACTCGAAATCGATCGGCGTCTCGGCATGGTAGGCCGCGTTCCATTCATCCGTATCGTGCGCAATACCGGTCCAGCGGCCGAGTAGCGCCGATTGACTTTCTACGGCTTCATCGCCATGGGCCTCATTGGGGTGATACAGGATGATTGCCGCTAACAACACGAGGAACATGAAGAAATGTCGCGGGTTCAACATGCTGAGAATTTCTTGATTATGTTGTCGAGAAGCTGAGAAACGGGTCCTTCGAATCCGTTGCGCCATAAGCTGCCGCAGAAGGTGATCGAACCCGCTGCAAAAACGGCGCCGCCCGCTGGGGTGTCAAAAAGAACCATGTCGGCGCGCACCAGCGGTTGCGGCGACTGGCCAGTTACGCTGACCGAGGGGACGAGCAATTCTTCCATGACGGGGAAAAACGACGCCGGTGGGTTCTCTGACCGCGCTAGGACCGTGGCATTGAGCGGGGTACCCAACTCGACATCTGCGCGGTCCCACTCGAACCCGGCTGCACCGCCGGCGTTCAAACCGTAATCGCCGATGATTTCGCCCTCGACGCCCTCAAATACCCACGTGAGGTCCGGTCGGTGCGATTCCAAGGTTCTGCGAAAATGGGTGGCTTCGAACACTCCTTGAGCGCTGAAACCTATGCCGACGAGCTGTTGCGGGTCGCGGCGATTTCGCCGCCACAGGCCACCGTATGCACCGTCCGTGGCGTGATAGTACTCACCCGCTTCGGCCGCCCAAGCGCGGGTTCCGCCCTCGGCCCGACGCAACTCAAGGATAGCGGGATTGGCATCGTTACGGCCAAACCGCCAATAGAAGCCGTTACCGCCGAGATAGGCTAGATGGCCGCCCCGGCGAACGTAGCTTTGCAAAGCATTTAAGGTCCGCTCGGTGTGGTATTCCGGGTGCGTACCAGTGAGCACAACCCGATAGGGTGCGAGTAGGGACTCGCCTTCCGTGTGCAAATCCTCGTCCGTGACTACATCATAGGGATGCCCACGCGCCTCGAGCCACCCCAGGAGATGGGAATCCGCGGGATAATGACGCAGCCCCGAGCCCTCGCCAGCCTCGCAAAAGGTCATGAATCCCGGTCGCATGGTGAGCAGCGGCCGCAGGCGAGAGGAAAACGCCACGCCGCTGCCGTCGGAGTGACGGTTATAGGTTGAACGGCCATACATCGGGTAGTCGTCAGGATTGTAGGGGAACCCGCCCCAGGCGCGGACGCGGTTGCGATAAGTCTCATCGCTGTTTCCTCGGGCGTGATTACCATACGCCTGGTAGGTGAATGTGGGCGCCAAGAAGACGATGTCCGCTCGAGCTGCTGCTCGCGACGGCAACACGTAGAACGGTAGCCAGTCTTCACCGGCGTCGCACGTGAGATGTAAGGCGTAAGCGCCGCTCGGCAGATCTTGCGGGATGGTGAACTGAATACCCGTACTCCAGCCGCAGTCGCCGAGATCATCGTCATGGAATTTGATCGCCGCATATTCACCGGGCGCATGACGCCAGCATTGTTCTTGTCCGCCCCATCGCGCCCCGGTAACCGCACGTTGCGGCATGTTGTACAGTCTTCCCGCAGCCGCGCCTGATCCCACCGGAAAAAGCAGCTCTGTATCGATGCCGAGAGCAAAGTTCCAACCACCGACGAGCGACTTATCGGCCTCACCCAGAGGCGCGAGCGGAGCAGGCCACTGCGTACGAAATCCAGTGTAGATCGCGGGATCTTCCAACTTGCCGTTGAAATGCGTCTCGGCTCGCCCTGGTTCGGAGGCGGCCATCAGGAGTACGCCCCCGCTCGGCACGGTTGCATGAGGAAATTCACCCGTGGTCACAGAGCTCTCGAGCGGCGCGTAATGATGCTCCGGCGCCGTGAATCCCACTGCCGCGGTGTGGGCAACAGGGTCGAGACTCGCCCAGACACGGTACCAACGCCGCGCCCCCAGCCGTCCTGCGACATGCAGCGAATGACGCGCCCCACCAACCTCTGTCGTGAGTCGGACTCCTGCACCGCTGACGGCGAGGGTCAGCGTTGCGCCCTCGCCTTGATGATGTAGTACCGTCCGATATTCCGCCTGCTCGATTGAGGGCCATACGAGCGCCGTCCAGCAGTGCGCCACACGGGCCTCGAGCGCGGGCCCGGATACCTCGGCCCAGGACCCGAGCACCACCGGTTGATTCGCGCCATCGAAGGATTCATCGAATCGATGCGCAAGATCCTCAAACCGCATACCGGGCCCGCGCGGATTGGCGTCCGCCGATATGACTCGAACTAGCCGCGCCCGATATTCACCGCCCGAAAACATGCTGATTTTCGCTTCAAGGGATTCACCCGGTCGACCCGACAGTCGATCGAGATAGCCGGTGATGGGCAGTTGCGCTTGTCTAGACACGAATCTGGCGCTCCTCGTTTAGTACATTCAATCGCGATACGTCACGGTGACTCCATACGTCCTAGGACGAAGTGTCGTCTCGAAGAACAGAGTATCGGCCGCGGCGTCGATATTGTCGCGGCGCCGAGTCAGGATCGGCGCCTGATCGAGTAGATTATTGACGAACAACGACACGTCCCATCCGCTGAAACGCACCCCCACCCGCGTCGCCATGTCATTGTATGAGTCAGAGGGACCCACCTCTGGATCGGCGCCGTAAACACGGTAATCGATCGAGGCTCCGCCACTAATATGTTGGAAGTCCACGTGCCCGTATGCCTTGCGCTCGCCGCTCATTGGCACCACGTAATCTGCCGCCGCCGTGGCGCTCCACGGCGGACCCCCGATCTCGTCACCGTTGTAGCCAAACACGGGGGCCGCTCCGCCACCGGCAGGTGACGGACCCACGACGTCCTGGGTCAATCGAGCGTCTGCGTAGCCCACACTGGCCGCCAGCGTCAGACGGTCCGTTGCCAGAACGCTGACCGCCAGATCGAAACCCGTGCTCTTGGCGTTGCCAAAATTTGCGATGAGTGACGATCCACAGCTTGCGAGCTGGATTTGACGCTGAATCTTCTTCCAGTCGATATCGAAGGCGCTGGCATCCACCTGCAGCCTGCCGCCAAACGCACTGTTCTTCGAACCGACTTCATATGACCATAGGCTATCCGAGGAATAGGTGGACGAGCCCTTGGGCAGCCCCACTTGGGCAAGAGCGGTATCGCAGTTGTCCGGCAAGGGTCCGTTCAGGCCCCCCACGCGAAAGCCCTTTGCCGCCGTCGCGTAGACCAAATTGGCCTTATCGATTTGGTAGGAGATGCCGTACTTCGGCGTCACGGGTAACTCCGACTCCGAGGAGGTCGTCGTCGTGCCGGCGCCTGGGCCCGCAATGGGGCCGATGGAGTAGCCTTGCGAAAACACATCGTCGCGGGAGACTCGGACGCCGCCGATGAGCTTCAATCCCTCCACCACTTCGTAGTCCACCTGACCAAACAACGCTTTCTGCTGATCAAGGGTCTCATCTCTGAAGCGCAGCAGATCCGTGCCGTCGAGCAGAGGGAATCCAGGAACGAGATCCGCCAAAAAGGGATCGTAGTTGCGCTGCAGTGCCGTTTGATCGGAATGGGTGTAAAACGCTCCGAACACCCAGTTGAATGAGCTGGTGCCGCTCGACTGTATACGAATTTCCTGCGTAAAGCTCTTTTGCGTATCGTCGATGAAGGCTTCATCGTACTGCCCGGGTCCGTCTGCGTAGGGATTATCGAACACCACCGCACCGACGAAGGCACTGTAATCGACCGCGCGATCGACGGTTCGGTTGAAATACGCCGTGGTGGAAATGACGTCGAAGCCCGCCCCCTTGTAGGTAATATTCAGCGTCGGTAGCGAGAACTTATCGGTGACTATCTGCGGCAGCAGGCGCGCCGCCCGGAACGTGTCTGTACCTGGATCCGAGATGTTCTGATAGAAATCCGGCGCCCCGTTGGATTTCAAATCCTGATAGAACTCCGACAACGTGACCTTGACGTCCGGCCCGACCATCCCGGCGAGTGCGGTGCGAATCACCGAGCTGTCGAGCTTATTGGCATTTTTCTGCAATACATCGCCCGTTGTGGGGTCCACTCTGTCGGTATAGCCACCGTCGTCCCGATACCATGCGCTTATCCGAAATCCTAATTCCTCCGGCACAATCGGGCCACCGGTTGCCGCACCCGCTTCGTAACTCATGCCCCCATGCTGGGTATTGGCGAGTTCCGAGCGTGCGTAGGTACTGTATTCGGTCAAGCTCGGCTGAGTCGTAATGAACCGAATCGCGCCACCTTCGGCGCCGGCACCGAATAAAGTACCCTGCGGCCCGCGCAGCACCTCGACACGATCAAGATCGAATACTTCCGGATAGACGTTGGTCGTATCATTTGACAGGGCACGCGTCTGGATGGGTGTGTCGTCGATGTAAATGCCGGTGGTCGCCGAGCCCACGTTGGAGGAGACACCGCGAATCGAAATTGTGCGCCCGATGCCGGAGATGTCCTGCCCGCCCAAGGGCAACAGACTGATGCCGGGCGCCAAACGCGCAATGTCGCTGATGTCGCGAACCCCCTCCTCGTCCATCGTCAGCTTGCCGAGCGCCACGATGCTCTCCGGCACCTTGCTCAATGACTCGTCCTTGCGTGTGGCGCTGACGACGATCTCCTCCAGATTCTCGCTCGACGCTTCCGCTTGTGAGTTATCCGCGTGCGCACGAGACGCGGTTCCTGCCGCCACCGCAAGCGCCACCGCCAGTGCGGTCAGCCCCTTCATCATCCAAGCGGAATAACTGCTCATTCACTTTCTCCCGTGATCCTGCCCGCCAAATACATCCCCGACTCTGATGATCGCGTCGAAAAATCCGCGCGACGCCTCAGTCAAACGCAGAATATCTAATACTTGTGCACCGTACAATGTTTTTTGTGCAGTGATAATCCGGGAATGACGCGGTGATTTGGACGCCCTATTTTGGACGTCGCTTGCACTAAAGTGAATCACTGCCCCGTGACCCACAGCCAGTTTCTGGCTGTGATCAGGGGCTTCCACGCTAGAGGTTGCGCAGTTCCAAGAACGTGGCGTCGACCGCATCCGCGAGTCGACTGACGATTACATCTATCTCTTCGGCCGTCACGATATAGGGCGGAGCGACGATGAGATGGTCGCCCGTCTTGCCGTCGATGGTTCCCGCGCTCGGATATACGGCCAGCCCGTTCTTGAGGGCGTGATCCCGAACTCGCGCGAAGACTTGCAGTTTGGGATCGAAGGGTCGCTTGGAAACGCGATCCTCAAGGAATTCCAAGGCGAAAAATAGTCCACGGCCGCGGATGTCGCCCACATGATCGTGGCTGCCTAGCCGATCACGGAGTCGCTGATCGAGCAGAGATCCCATGGCGCGTACGTTCGTCAAGAGATTTTCCTCCCTGATGACACGCTGTACCTCCAGCGCGGCGGCGCAGGCAACTGGGTGAGCCTGATAGGTGTGGCCATGCACGAAGGCGCCAGAACCGGCCGCCAGAGCCGCGATTACCGGGCTCGCGACCAAGATGGCTGCGATGGCCTGGTATCCGGCCCCCAAGCACTTGCCAATCGCTTGGATATCCGGCGTTACGCCTTCCTGCTCCCATGCGTGGGTCGTTCCGGTGCGCCCCATGCCGCACATGACCTCATCAAGAATGAGCAGCGCACCGTACTTGTCACAGACTTCACGGACCGCTTTGAAGTAGTTCGGTAATGCCGCTACGCACCCCGCGGTAGCGCCAACCACCGGTTCGGCGCAAAAGGCAATCACCGTCTGTGGCCCCAGCCGCTGGAATTCGTCGTCAAGTTCGCGGGCAAGCCGAGCCACGTACTGCGCATCGGACTCGCCATCCAACTGGTAGTGAAATGGAAAACACGGAGCAACTTGACTGAATGAAGACGAGAACAGTGGCTCGTACGGCGCCCGACGGCCCGCATGCCCGCCCACCATCATGCCGCCGAATGTATTGCCGTGATAACTCTGCCTGCGGCCGATGAAGCGCGTTCGCTGGAGTTCACCCTTTTCGACGAAGTACTGCCGCGCCAGCTTCAGAGCGGATTCCATCGCTTCCGACCCCGAAGACACGAAAAATGCGTGTGTGAGGCCTCCCGGCTCATCGGCGAGCAGGAAGTCCGCGAGGGCCTCCGCCGGTTCGGAGCTAAAGAAGCCGGTGTGCGCGTAAGCGAGTTTGGCTGCCTGTGCACCGATGGCAGCCGCGACGCGCCGATTCCCATGCCCCAGACAGGCGACCGCGGCGCCACCTGACGCGTCGATGATTTCGAATCCGTTTGCCATCCTTAATACCAGACCCTCGCCGACGGCGGCCACCTCTGGCCGGTCCAACACCGAGCGATGCAGCACGTGACTGGTCTTGTTCAACTTTCGACTCCTAACTGTTTGCGACCGCGGCCCTCACCCGCCCGCGGGCCTTGCGATGCGCAGTGAGCGCATCATCGCTATTATTATTCATCAAACAACGATTATTATCCAGCACACAAGGTAACGCGGCGTCGACTTCGATCCAATCCTTGGCCAGCCATCCGCCATGACGGCACCGAAGCTCGTTCTAGCGTGACTTCTTGACGTGCTCGAGGCCGGTGATGACGATATCGACAAACATCTCGAAAGTGTCGTCGAACGGAGCCTCGACGCCATTCAGCCACCGTGTCATGAAGGCCCGGTTGGAAAGCAACTCGATATTTTTCACCAGTATCGGATAGGCGAGCGCGGAGGCAGATTTCAGGTGTTCTTGAACCCGTCCCTGCCAGACTTCTATTTCGTCGTGCGGCAACGAGGCGAACTCCTGCGTAGTAAAGCCCACCAGAGCAGCCAGCAACGTGTTATAGGAAGCCACCAGTTGCATGCCTCGGAAGCCCGCATGTTGCAAAGTCGCCAGTAGAGTCTCGACAAACACGAGATCAACCGCGGGATTGCCGACCAGCTGTGTGCCAATCAAAGGCGCCACGTTGGGATGCCTTCTGATCGCCTCTCTGAAGCGATGGAAAAGTTCGCGTAGAAAGCCTTGCCATGACACGGGAAATCCAGGAGGCAGGATATCGGCCAAGGTGACCGAAACCACGTGCGCCAGCAAGAGATTACGGTTTTTGACGTGCCAGGTGATCGCTGTTGGAAAGACATTCAGCTTCTTGGCGACATTCCGAATGCTGAAGTCATGTAACCCGTGCTCGTCGATTTCTTCGAGTGCCGCAGCGATGATGATTTCCTTCGTCAACGCGCCGGATGACCCTTTCAGCGACTTTACCGGACCTTTGCGCCGCTGAGTTTTCGCCGCTCTTGGGGATGTTGTTTTCATGCGCACTATGTACATTGAATCAACCCCGAAAGTCGAGTGAATTGCGGTGCCGTTGGGGGACGTCATACCGACGAATGGCTTTTGGATTGATGCGGACATTGATGCGCATGGCAGCATCGTGTTCGACGGCCATAGTGCCACGGATTCCTTCGAGCTCTACCGCGTTCCCGCCGATGGCGGCCTGCCGAAGGCCCTCACCCACCTCAACGCCGACCTCAGCGATTTGATCCTGGCCCGCCAAGATACCGTGACCTGGAAGGGTCCCGGCGAAGACGTCATGGCTGGAGTGTGGAAAGCTGCAGTCGCGGGTGCCCCCGTGACCGACTGGGTCGAGATGTACGATTTATCGGATGGGAACGTCACCCAGGTGACGGCGACGCGATCCCCGTGGATGGCCATTTTCCCGGCGATCCGATACGGCAGATGGACGTGTACGACCGTTGGCAGAACTGGCTGGTGCCTTACTTGAAGTAGCGACGAAGGGACCGGCACTAACACGCCACGGCTGATCTCTCCCGGCCTACTTACCGGGCCACCCCAGGTTCGGTTCGAACATTTTCTCGTTTTGCGTGCATCCAGACGACCGAAGTCGGCGTACTAGCACGTGGATCAAGGATACACACCATGACCGGCCCGATCGGAGCAATTGCCCTGGTGAATGCGCCTCCGGGGTCGTTTGGCCGATCCAATCGAAATGGTGTCAAGACATGGGTGCACCAGGTGCAAGCCCTGGAGACATTGAACAACGTGACACGGGATGATCTAAGTGACGACCCTAACTCGGCTCTGGCCCGTGACGAGTATGCTTCGATCATCGTCACCATCGCCAAAGGAGATGCGGGCGCGCTGGCGGAACTGTACGACGCGACGGTGAGCAAGGTCCATGCCCTAGTCCGATCGATCATCCGCAATGTCGAAGATGCGGAGGAAGTAACCTGCGACGTCTACACGCAGGCCTGGCAGTTGGCGGCGAAGTTCGATGCCGAACGCGGATCCGTCATGGCGTGGCTGCTGACGATCGCTCGCAGCCGGTCCATCGATGCCCTGCGACGGCAACGTCGCCGCGAACGACTCATTGATAACGCCGCACCCGCCCAGGACATGGTGGATCCTCGCACATCCTTCGCGCCTGACCATTATTTGAATCTATTTCAACTCGGAACCGTCGTTCACTCTGCCATGTCGGCCCTCCCCCCCGACCGTCGCGCGCTGGTCGGCATGGCCTTTTTCGACGATCTCAGCCATGCGGAGATTGCCAACTATACCGGGCTGCCTCTGGGAACCGTCAAATCACACTTGCGCAGGGCGTTGCATACTCTTCGCGATTCGCTGTACTCTCGAGACGAAGTATGACTCCCCCCATCGCCGATTCTCTATTGGACGCGGACACCGCCATTGCCATCGCATGTTCCATAAAGCCGGTGGAGATTACGGCGCGCGCGCGTGACTCCATGCGGGAGCGGATCCTGCGGCGTGTCGCGCGCCCAGCTCCGCTAGGCACCACGACTTTGAGGTCGGAAGAGGGTCTGTGGACGGAGCTCATGCCGGGTGTGCGCAAAAAAATTGTCGACACCGATCAGGTGACGGGAAATCAAACTTATTTCATCGAAATGTCGTCCGGGAGTGAGCTCCCCGCGCATTTTCATACACGTGATGAACACTGTCTGATGCTCGAGGGAGAGGCGTGGGTCGATGACCATGTACTGCGTCCGGGCGACTGGCATGTGGCCAAAGCTGGCTCACTCCATGGTGTCTTATCCTCCCGGACTGGATGCCTGTTTCTAATCCGTTCCGAATCCCATCGCGATCTTTAAGGTTCCGAACACGCAATCCTGCGTTTAGTCGCCTCACGGCCCCGCCCAACTTCTGGGCAGACGCTTGCGGATGCATCCAGACTCCATAGAGTGGCGTAGTAGATACAAACGCTCACCGCTGCGTGCGAAATAATCCACCAACCATCCCGATCAATCGTTCCTATTCACCTCTCCTTCTTAGCGCGCCGGACAGTGTACGTCCGCAGGTGATTGAGTTTAAATCCACGTATGCCGACCTTACCCGAAAGAATCGTGCTCATCAGCCGCTGGGATCTCGGCTGTCCGCCCGAACAAGTCGCCGCCCTCTTGGCCGCTATCAACCTGTGGCCCAATTGGTGGAAATACATCAAAGAGGTCGACGTTATGCATCGCGTGGCCGCCGGCAAGGCGGGTACCCGCGCCAAGGTCACCCTAAAACTTCAATTCGGTGGACAACGGGTGCTCCAGGTTTTGGTCGCTCGTATCGATGCCACACCGGAAGGCCGCCGGGAAATTGAAATTCAGGCAGAGGGGGCCGATCAGAATCGACGAGGATTGTGGATCCTGGAGCCTCTCGAGGGTGGCACCACCGGATTGACCTATCGCTGGGAGGCCGAACTCGTACCGCCCCGCTTCGGCGCACTGCGGCCAGTAATCCGAGCGATCATTACTCGCGAACACATCGTCGCCATGAAGAAGGCTGCCGCGGGCATGGTGGCACACTTCCAATGCACGATTTCGGCTCAAAGCCATTGGTCCGGCGGATCCGCGTGAATCAGATATTGATCCAGTGCTTTAAGTCATCGGTAGCCCGCCTGAACGCTCATGATCGGCTGATCCCAGCGGTGCCAGGTACGCGCGGAGTGCACTCAGGGCGCGTCGGATGCGAGACTTGACCGTTCCCAAGGGCATTCCGGTCTGCTTTACGATTTCGTCGTGGGTGAGACCTACGAAGAATGCGAGGTCCACCAGTTTCCGGCTGGTCGGCTCTAGCCGCGCCAGAGACTCTTGCAGCAGTTGGAGTTCTTGCAAGGCCGACACAAGTTCCCTCGGATCCCGCGCCCGGGAACCATCCAAGTTTTCGGCCGAATCCAACGACGTCGTTCCCTCCACGACAGATTTAACCTCCAAAGCGGCGGCCCGGGTATCCACCAGCACCGTGTTCGCCATCGCCCGTTCCCTGGCGCGTAACGCATCCAGGGCCCGGCTTCGGGCAACGGTCATGACCCAAGAAAGGGCGGTACCGCGGGCGGCGTCGAACCTCGTCGCCTGACGCCATATCTGCCAAAACGTATCTTCTGCGGCTTCCTCGGCAGTTGGCGGATCGCGAACAACTCGCAGCGCGACAGAATAGACGCGCCCGATCAGCGCCCTATAAAGCTCGGTCAAAGCCTTCTGATCTTGCTGTGCGATGCGGCAAATCAGTTTCTGAAGGACCACGTCGCCGGAATCGTCACAAGTGGGCGCGACAGCGGTGGTCCCGTCCGCCGTCTCATCAATCGCACTAGCGACCGCTTGTTCCCTAAAGGCTTG
>Ga0116226_10002357_pt1 | contig 16408 bp, 8 predicted proteins | sample S1TSphfallax_FD_89692 | JGI IMG/M metagenome (GOLD analysis project Ga0116226, IMG submission 89692) | Host-associated microbial communities from peat moss isolated from Minnesota, USA - S1T2_Fa - Sphagnum fallax MG | ecosystem: Host-associated > Plants > Peat moss > Unclassified | place: USA... | reverse complement strand
CGAGTATCTGGCGGCGCGCGGGGATCGATTCCTCGTCGAACACGCCGGTGCGGCCGGTGGCCTGCGTCCAGATGCGGGTGATCTCGGCTTCGCCGGCGGCATCGTGCAGCACGGCCGCCGCATCGTTCATGAAATCATAGCCGGTTGTGCCGTCGGTGAGCCAGTCGGTGGGCAGGCGCTCATGGCTCGCGAGTATTTTTTCTATCCATATAACGGGCGGTTCGCCGTTCAACCCTTCCGGGCGCTCGCGTGACAGGGTTTGCAGGCGGCGGCGGAGCTTGCGGCAATAACCGCGCGGATTGGCGAGGCCATCGACGTGATCGATGCGCAGCCCATCCACCAGGCCCTCGGCGTAGAGGCGAAACAGAGTGGCGTGTGTCGCCTCGAACACCGCCGGGATTTCCACGCGGATGCCGGCGAGCGCGTTCACATCGAAGAAGCGGCGCCAGTTGATTTCATCCGATGCGGCGCGCCACCAGGCGAGGCGGAAGTTCTGCCGTTCCAACAAACGGTGCAGATGGTCGCGGCCGGCTTCGTCGGCAGCATCAAAGCCGGCTAGGGCCTCGGCAATGGCGCGCGCATATTCGGGGCGGCGCAGTTCGGCACGCGCATCTTCGGCGGCCTTGCGCATGGAACCGGTTTCGGTGGGAAGATCGGCGAAAGCGCGGGCAACGGTTTCCAGCGCGCCGCCTTCGGGCAGCAGAACCGCGGGGTAGTCGCGCGGATTGATGGGGAATCGATTGCCGAAATAATCGATGAAGAGGCGGCCATCCTCGGGATCGAATGCCAGCTTCAGTTCGTTGCGGGCCAGCACGGTGCCGTAGGCATCACCGAGGAAGGGGGCCAGGATACGGCCCCGCAATGTTGCATCGGGCGGGTCCCAGTCGATATCGAAATACTCGGCATAGGGGCTGGCGCGCCCCCATTCCAGCACATCCAGCCACCACGCATTTTCGGCCCCGCCCACCCCCATGTGGTTCGGCACGATATCCAGGATCAGGCCCATCTGCTTATCGCGCAAGGCCGCGACGAGGCGGCGCAGGGCGGGCTCGCCGCCGAGTTCGGGATTTATGGACGTGTGATCGACGATGTCGTACCCATGCGTAGAGCCAGGCTGGGCCTTGAAGATCGGCGATGCGTAGAGATGACTGATGCCGAGATCCGCCAGATAGGGCACGAGATCGGCGCCATCGTCTAGCGTAAAGTTTCTGTGGAATTGCAGGCGGGCTGTGGCGGTTAGCTTTTTGAGGGCCATCGATGCAATTCCGAGTAAGGAAGAACTTCTTTTTTGAAAAAAAGAAGCAAAAAACTTTTGTTCTTTTTGAGATACTGTTGCCGCACAAAAGACCTAAATAATCAAAAATTTTTGGTTCTTTTTCAAAAAAGAACCGCTTTTCTGTTTCTCAACTATGCATCCTTGCTATCTGAAGCGCCTGAAGGCGTGCCTGGGTTGCCTCGCCCTCAAGAGTATTTTGCGCATCCTCAGAAAGCCGGCGCCGCCAGTTCGGATGTTCGTTGGTGGTGCCGGGCAGGTTGGGCTGTTCCACGAGGGCGAGCGCATCTTCCACCGGCAACATCACCAGTTCGCACGCGCTGCGGCCGACATGGATGCAGGCGGCATCGGCGAATTTTCCCGCGGCCTCGGCCGGCGGCGGCTCGCCTTGCGCGGCGCCGCTCTGCTGAAGGGCCTGCCAAATCCTGGCTTTTTCGCGGGCGCGCTCGCCGCGGGCTGTCGCCGGATCGCGCAGGTGCCCCAGATCCTCGCGCCATTCCAGATCGCGCCCCTGCCACCAGCCGGCCAGCGTCGGCAAATCGTGGGTGCTGGTCATGGCGGCGGCACGCTGCGTCCAATGCGCCGGGGGCGTGAAATTCTGCGCGCGATCCTGTTCGAACCAGAGCACGCGCATGCCGGAGATGCCTGCCTCCCGCAAGCGGTCCTGAAAACCATCCGGCACGGTGCCGAGATCTTCGGCCAGGACGATTGCGCGATGTTTCTGCGATTCGAGCGCGATCAGGCGGATCAGATCGCGTTCCGGAAAAGAAAGATAGGCACCCTCCGCGCCCGAAGCCCCATCGGGGATCACCCACAGGCGATTGAGACCCATTGCGTGATCAATGCGCATCCCCCCGGCATGGGCCAAAGCGGTGTGCAGCATCTCGCGATACGTGCCGAAACCGTTGGCGGCAAGGCCGCGCGGCGAGAAGGCCGTAAGGCCCCAGTTCTGGCCATCACGCTGCAACAGATCCGGCGGGGCGCCAACACTGAGGCCGAGCAGCGTTTCTTCCTGGCGGCTCCAGCATTGGCTACCGCCGGAATCGGTGCCGACCGCAAGATCGCTGATCAGGCCGATGCCCATGCCGGCATCGCGGCATGCTTGCTGGGCGGCGACCAGGCCCTGGTCCGCGTGGAATTGCAGCCAGGTATGAAAGGCGATTTCGTCCGCATGGTCGCGGGCGAATGCCTGCACGCCGGGAGCTTCAGGGTTGCGAAACGCTTCGGGCCAGTTCCGCCAGTGCCACAGCTTGGGATCCTGGCAATAGAAATGCGCATGCAGCGCCTCGAACAGGGCGTGCACGCGTAGCCTTTCACCATGGGCGCGGCTAAATTCGCCGAAGGCCGCGCGCTGTGGGGCGTTATCCTGCAAGGCGGCAAACATGAGGCGCAGCCGCGAAAGCCGGAAGCGCGAGGCGTTCGGCCAATCGACGAGCGGCAGCGCCTCCAGCGCCGGATCGCCCGTATCGATCACACTGTGCAGCACATTGAGCGCGGTGCGGCTGGATGGCGCATACGGGCTGAAACGATCGAGATCGGCGCTGAATTGCGCATGCACGGGGGAGATCGCGATCGCCTGGGCGCCGAGGCGCGCGGCGGGGCCGGCGAGGCTGGCAAGCGAAGCAAAATCGCCGATACCGCCATCGCCATGGCGGCGCAGAGCATAAATCTGCACGGCAAGGCCCCAGCTTTTCGCGGCCGCAACCGCCTCCGGCACCGTGAAGCAGGTTTGCGGCGCCACCGCGATCAGCGTTTCGGTCTCGCCCAGGGCCAGATGGTGCAGGCCGGCTTCCAGGATCGGCGGAATGGCGCAGCCGGAGCGGTCGGCTTCCGCAAAGCCCGCGAAGCTGCGGCCATCTTCCAGCGTCAGGCAGTAGCGCGCGGGAGGCGCCGGCAGGGTGATGCGCATGGCGCGATCGGCGGTGACCAGAGGCGGCAGCACGCTGGGCAGGGTGGTCGCCCGCACCAAACTATCCGCAATCTGCGTATCGGAATTCGCGGGCAGATCGAGGGCCGCGAGCACCGCCCGCAAGCTGGGCGGCTCCACTTCATGGGTGGTGCCGAAAACATCTTTCCAGACCGTGCTGATCCCGGCGGCGCGGGCAAGATGGATCAGATCGTCATCGCTCATGCGGTTTCGGCCAGATAGGCGAGCGTGGTGAAGGGCGGGAGCATGCTATCCGCTGGTTCCAAATCGCTGGTGAAGATCAGGCGGCCCTGCGGCGGCGTGAAAGGAATTACGGTATCGCCAAGATTGCTAGCGAGAGAAAGATGGGTTTCGTTGCCGAGGTGCCAGCCACCGATCACCGCCCGCGCGCCGAGCGCGTGGGCGCCACTGCTCCGGCAACCCGGAATGCCGGGTATAATGGACACATGGCGCAAGCCGAGCAGCGTCCTGTGCAGGGCAAGAATGGCAGCATGGGCCGGCGCGGACGCTTCGGCGGCATCGGGCACGGAGGCCGTGAAGGTTGCAGGATCGTTGGGATCGGGGATCTGCGCCCTGCGTGCTTCATCCTTGAACGCAGCAAAATGCCGGAATTCGCGACGCCGCCCCTCCCGTACCAACTTGGCGAGATCCGCGTTGTGGTCGGTGAAGAACAGAAAGGGTGTGTCGGAACCCCACTCCTCGCCCATGAACAGCATGGGGATGGTGGGGGAGAGCAGCAACAGCGCAGTGGCCGCAGCGAGGGCCCGCGTGTCCGCCAACCGGGCGAGGCGCTCGCCCATCGCGCGGTTGCCGATCTGATCGTGATTTTGCAGGCAGATTACGAAGGCGGTGCTGGGCAGCCCCACCGAAGGCTCGCCGCGCGGGGTGCCGTGATGGGGCGAGATTTCGCCCTGGAATACGAAACCTTCCGCCATGGCGCGGGCCAGTTGTTCGGCGGGCCGTGCGGCAAAACTCTCGTAATAGCCTTCATGCTCGCCGGTCAGCAGAACATGCAGGCAATGATGCCAGTCATCCGCCCATTGCGCATCGAACAGATTTTTCGCGGGACCCAGCAGAAGTGAGGATTTGTTGCCTTCGTGCTCTAGGATGAGATGAACCGGGGCGCGGGCGTGGGCCCTTATCGCGCCCGCCAGTTCGATCAGGAATTCGGGCGGCTCGATCGCGTGTACGGCATCGAAGCGCAGCCCATCGAAACGGTACTCATTCAGCCACATCAGGGCGTTGTCGATAAAATAGCGCTGCACCTCGGGGCGCTTGAAATCGATGGCTGCCCCCCAGGGCGTGTGCACATCGGGATCGAAAAACGGCTTCGCGTAGGCGTGCAAATAGGCGCCATCCGGCCCGAAATGATTATAAACAACGTCGAGAAAGATCATCAGCCCTTCGCCATGGGCCGCATCTACCAGCGCCTTCAGATCGTCCGGCGTGCCATAGGAACGGTCCGGCGCGTAGGGCAGCACACCGTCATAGCCCCAATTATGCTTGCCGGGAAAATCGGCGACCGGCATCAGTTCGATCGCGGTAATGCCGAGGTCTTTCAGCCCCTTCAGCCGCTTGGCAATGCCATTGAAGCCGCCGCAGGCGCCGGCATGCAATTCGTAAATCACCGCCTCGTGCCATGGGCGGTTGCGCCATTCCGTGTTGCGCCACGTATAGCTTTTTGGATCCACCAGCAGGCTGGCGCCGTGCACATCATCGGCCTGGGCACGCGCTGCCGGATCGGGCACTGCAAGGCCCCCGGGCAGCACGAAACGATAGGCATCGCCTGCCACGGCCGAGGTTTCGAGCGTATACCATCCGCCCGGCCGCGCGTGCATGGGCATCGCCTCGGCATCGCCGATCTGCAAGCCTATCGTATCGACCGAAGGGGCCCAGATACGAAATCGCGCGCACCCATCGGGCAGCATAATGGGGCCATGCGAAAGGCCATCTTCATCCAAGGGCACGCTCCTGCTCCGTAACGCGCGGACCGAATGTCAGGCGGCGCAAACCAAAACCACCGTCGCGAGTGGCGGCAGCGTTAGCAGCAGCGAGGCCGGCAAATCATGGCTGGGCACAGCTTCAGCCACCACCTGGCCGCTATTGCCCATGTTGGAGCCGCCGTAAAGGGCCGAATCCGTGTTCACGATTTCCTGCCAGGCTCCCGTCAGCGGCACGCCAAGGCGGTATTCGTAACGTGGCAGCGGCGTAAAGTTGCACACCGCCAGCACCGGCGGATCGCCTTCCCCACCGATGCGCAGATAGGCAAACACACTCTGTTCCGCATCATCGATCACAACCCACCGAAAACCGCCGGGCTCCGTATCGCGCATATGCAGGGCGGGATACCGGCGGTAGGCCACATTCAGATCGCGCAGCAGGGTTTGCACGCCCCGGTGGGCCGGACTATCCAGCAGAAACCAATCGAGCCCGATATCATGATTCCATTCGCGCCACTGGCCGAATTCGCAACCCATGAAAATCAGCTTCTTGCCGGGATGGGACCACATGAAGCCGAAATAAGCGCGCAGATTGGCAAATTTCTGCCATTCATCGCCGGGCATCTTGCCGATCAGCGAGCGCTTTCCATACACCACTTCGTCATGCGACAGCGGCAGCACGAATTTTTCCGAAAATGCGTAGACGAGGCCGAAGGTGAGCTCGCCATGGTGCCATTTACGGTAGACGGGCTGCTCCTCCATATAATGCAGGGTATCGTTCATCCATCCCATGTTCCATTTGTAATCGAACCCGAGCCCGCCTTCATCAGCGGGGCGGGATACGTTAGGAAAGGCTGTGGATTCTTCGGCAATCATCACGGCGCCCGGCACACGATCTGCCATCGCTCGCGACAATTCCTGGAAAAAGCTGATGGCCTCCAGGTTCTCGCGCCCGCCATATTGGTTGGGCACCCATTCGCCGGCCTTCCGGCTGTAATCGCGATATAACATGGAGGCAACCGCATCCACCCGCAGTCCGTCCACATGGTAATGTTCCAGCCAGAACAGCGCACTGCCGATCAGAAATGCGCGCACTTCGTTGCGGCCGTGATTATAGATATACGTGTTCCAGTCGTTATGAAAACCTTCCCGCGGGTCCTGATGCTCGTACAGGGCGGTGCCATCGAAGCGGGCCAGGCCGTGCGCGTCGGTTGGGAAATGCGCCGGCACCCAATCGAGCAGCACGCCTACTCCCGCTTCATGGCAGCGATTGACGAATGCGCCGAAACCCGCGGGTGGGCCGAGCCGTGCGGTGGGTGCAAATTGTGCCAGCGGCTGATAGCCCCAGGACCCGCCAAATGGATGTTCCATCACCGGCATCAGTTGCACGTGGGTAAAGCCCATGCGCTCCACATACGGCACCAGCTTGTCGGCCAGATCTTCCCAGGTAAAATCCGCCCGCTCGGCATGCGGCAGCCAGGACATGGCATGCACTTCGTAGACCGAAATCGGCGCATCCGGGCGCTGCAGGCGTGCGCGCTCCCGCATCCAGGCCTGATCGGTCCATTGCAAAGCGGCTGGCTGCGGCACCACCGAGCCGGTTTTCGGCGGGCGTTCGGTGGCCTGCGCGACGGGATCGGCCTTGAGTGGCAGAACATCGCCGCCTGGCCCCATGATCTCGTATTTATACACCGTCCCGGCCCCGGCCCGTGGGATGAAAATCTCCCACACGCCCGGGCCGTGGCGCATGCGCATCGGGTGGCGCCGCCCATCCCAGAAATTGAAGTCGCCCACCACCGATACGCGCCGTGCGTTCGGCGCCCACACCGCAAACCGCACGCCTGCAACACCACTGATCTGGCAGACATGCGCACCAAGCGCCTGCGCAAAATCCCGATGGCGGCCCTCGGCAAGCAGATAGATATCCATATCGCCGAGCAAAGGCGCAAAACTATACGGATCCTCGGTTTCGAACACCGACTGGCCGACCGAGACGCGAAACAGATAGGGTGGCACGGCATTGAATGTGCCGACCCAGAAACCAGCCTCATGCACGCGCTTCAGGCTGCCCAAAGGCAATCCGGTATCGCGTGCAATCACCTCGATCGCGTCCACGTTCGGAATGAACGCGCGAACGGCGATGCCGCCTTCCACCGGATGGGGGCCCAGCAAGGCAAAAGGGTCGCCGTGGCAGGCCTGAACAATGGCTTCGATCGCGCCATGTTCGGGAAGGTTGTCAAACATGGTAGAGAAACCCTGAAGAAGGAAGCACTTCTTTTGTGAAAAAATGAAGCAAAAAACCTTTTTGCTTCCGCCATGGCCCCGATCGTGCGAAGCCAATGCTGAGAAGTGAAAGTTTTTTGCTTCTTTTTTTCAAAAAAGAAGTTCTTCCTTTCTTAAACATGATCTTCCCTCTCAGGCACAAGATGCCGCGCCACCCGTGCAATCCCCGCCAACGGAATGCCAATCCACCCCGGCCGATTAGCCGCCTCGTAGCGTATCTCGTAAGCCGCCTTTTCCAGCAGGAACAGATCGAGCAACGCCCCCTCCACCTGCGGCTGCACCCAGGGCCTGGGGGCAGCGCGCAGTACATCCCGATAGCTGTCCAGAAACGCAAGGCCTGCGGCGCGGCGGAATTTTTCCACGAGTCCCGATTGCCGTTCCGCCGCCTGTTCGGAACCGGGCACCCGCGCGGCGGCGGCGCTGGCCGCCGCATAATCGAACGAGCGCAGCATGCCCGCCACATCCCGCAGCGGCGAGGATTTGGCACGCCGCTGCTCCATCGTCTTGGCGGGCTCGCCTTCGAAATCGATCAACGTGGCATCGCCCGGCGTTACCAGCACCTGGCCGAGATGGAAGTCCCCATGCACGCGGGTCTGCAAAGCCTGGCCGGCCGCCGACCGCGCCAGCCGGCGGGCCACATAGCCCAGTTCCCTGGCGCGCCCGATGAAATCATCGGCAAGCTGCCGCACCTCCTTGCTCGCAAAATCATCTACCCTACGGATCGCCTGCACGGCCGCCTCGATCTGTTCGATCACGCCATCGGCCCATCGATCGACCACCTGCAGGCCGGCTTCTTCGGGCCGAAACTCCTCGAGCTCGGTATCTTCGGCGAGTAGCAAGTGCATCTCCCCGAGGCGGCGCCCGATCGCGCGCGCAAGCGAAAGGTAGCCGCCGAGCGCATCCTCCACCAAGCCCGGATCCTCGCCAGCCGCGATGTCGGCCGATACCCGCTTCGCGTAATCCAACGTCCAGCTCCAGGCATCGCCCTGGTTGCTGACGAAGCCTTGCGCGAGCATGATCGTATGAGGAGTGTCCTGTTCGTCGAAGCGAATGACTTCGCCAAACAAGGGCGCAATATTCTTAAAGCCGCGCGCAGTCAAATACCCCGTCATTTCGGCTTCAGGATGACGCCCGGCCAGCACCTTGCGCACGATCTTGACCACGATTTTCTCATCGACGATCAACGAACTGTTGGATTGCTCGGCGGACAAGCGCTGGATATCGAGGTCGTCCGGCAGCACCAACTGATCGAGCAGCGGCGTCTTGCGAAATTCCAGTCGGCCGCCAGAAAATGGCAGAACGCGCTCGGACCGCCAGGCTTCGATCACGTCGCGGGTAAACGCATCGAGCGCAAAGGCATCCGTGAGGTAGCCGATCTCGGCCGTGCGCCGCACGCGCGTCAGCGCCAGTTGCTGGGCCAGCGGTCCGCTGGTGTGATCGTCGCGGCAGATGCCAAGCGCCAGCGTGTAGTTTTCGGTCCGATCGCCGATGGTCGCCTCGATTTCGGTGATCAGCACGGCGCGGATGCCCTCGCCCAGTTTCACCGCATAGGCCAGGCGCACGGCATTCAGTTTTTCGCCCTTCGAGCCGAACCAGCGGCGCTTTTGCAGGTAGAGCGGCAGCGCTTCCCGTTCCAGGATGGCGCGCCCGGTCGGTTGCAGCACCTCGCTGATGTCCCGCCGCAACACGATGGTCGCGTATTCCGGCAGCGGCGCAGAGCTGACATTGGCCGGCATTGCGGCCTCTGTTTCCAACGCAAACCAGTAGAATGCATAAGGCGGCAAAGTCAGCAGGTAGCTCAGTGTGCCGACCGCCGGAAACGCGGCGCCGCCCACCACATCCACCGGTGTGCGACCTGCGAAGGCCGAAAGATCGAGTTCGACCGCCTGCGCCGTGCGGGATAGATTGCTCACGCACAGGATCACTTCCTCCCGCCCCTCATCGGAATATTCCCTGAGATAGGCGAGGATTTTCCGGTTTGCGGGGTAGAGGAAACGTTGCGTGCCACGGCCGAAGGCGCGGTGCCGCCGGCGTACGGCGAGCATGGTCCGCATCCAGTTCAGCAGCGAATGCTGGTCACGCGCCTGCGATTCCACGTTCACCGCCTGGAACCCGTAAATGGGGTCCATGATCGGCGGCAGCACGAGCGCCGCGGGATCGACGCGCGAAAACCCGCCATTGCGATCGACCGACCATTGCATGGGCGTGCGCACGCCATCGCGGTCGCCGAGATGGATGTTGTCGCCCATGCCGATCTCGTCACCGTAGTAGATCACCGGGGTGCCGGGCATAGAGAGCAGTAGGCCGTTCATCAGTTCGATGCGGCGGCGGTCGCGCTCCAGCAGCGGTGCGAGGCGGCGGCGAATACCCAGATTGAGCCGCGCGCGCCGATCGCTCGCATAGGTTTCCCACAGATAGTCACGCTCCGCACTGGTCACCATTTCCAGCGTGAGTTCATCGTGATTGCGCAAAAACACCGCCCACTGGCAATTCGCGGGGATCGCGGGCGTCTGCCGCATGATGTCGGTGATCGGAAACCGATCCTCGCGCGCGATTGCCATATACATACGCGGCATCAGCGGGAAATGGAACGACATGTGGCACTCGTCGCCCTCGCCGAAATATTGCTGGGCATCTTCCGGCCATTGATTAGCTTCGGCGAGCAGCATACGGCCCGGCGCATGGCGGTCCATTTCCGCCCTGATGCGCTTGAGGATATCGTGGGTTTCCGCAAGATTTTCGTTGTTCGTGCCTTCGCGTTCCACCAGATACGGCACGGCATCCAGGCGCAGCCCATCGATGCCCATATCCAGCCAGAACCGCATGATCGAGAGCACTTCTTCCAGCACCGCCGGATTGTCGAAATTCAGATCCGGCTGGTGTGCGTAGAACCGGTGCCAGAAATAGGCTTTCGCCTCATCGTCCCACGTCCAGTTGGATTTTTCGGTATCTATGAAAATCACCCGCGTGCCGGCATATTTGTCATCGTCGTCGGACCACACATAGAAATCGCGCTCCGGCGAGCCCGGGGGGGCGCTCCGAGCGCGCTTGAACCACGGGTGCTGATCGCTCGTATGGTTGATCACGAGTTCGGTGATCACGCGGATATTGCGCGCATGGGCGGCATCGATAAAGCGTCGCACATCGGCGAGCGTGCCGTAATCGGCGTGCACACCGCGGTAATCTGCAATATCGTAGCCGTCATCCCGCCGGGGCGAGGGGTAGAACGGCAGCATCCAGATGGCGGTCACGCCCAGTTCGGCAATGTAATCGAGCTTTTCGAGCACACCCGCGAAATCCCCGATCCCGTCATTATCGGAATCGAAAAACGATTTCAGATGCAGCTGGTAGATGATCGCATCCTTGTACCAGAACGGATCTTCAGCCTGAGGCGCGGGGTTCTGCGGGGTCATCAATATGTCCGTGCTACTCGTTGTCATCATGGCCGCACGCGCCAGATGGCGTAGGGGCGGTCCGGTGTCAGGCGCATATGCTGCATCTTGCCTTGCCAGGAGAAACGCTCGCCGGTCAGCAGGTTTTCCGCCCCAAGGCTTGCCTGATCCGGCAATTGCCAGGCCCAGAGCGGGATTTCGAAATCGGCTTCCTGCGGCGCAAACGGGTCCAGGCTGACGGCAACGAGCACGACATTGGACCGGTCAGGCGTCGCCTTTTCATAATACAGGATCATATCGTTGCGCGCGAGTAGAAAACGCACGAAGCGATGCGTCTGCAGGGCGGGGTTCTGGCGACGGATGCGGTTTAGCGCGGTAATCTCGGGCACGATATTGCCCGGCCGGCCCCAGTCCCACGAACGAATCTGGTATTTTTCGCTATCCGCATATTCCTCCCGGCCCGGGATCGCGGCACTCTCGCAGAGTTCGAAACCATTATACACGCCCCACAGGCCCGAAAGTGTGGCCGCCAGCGCAGCCCGGATCAGAAAACCGGGGCGCCCCGAAGCCTGCAGAAACAGGGGGTTGATATCCGGCGTATTGACGAAGAAATGCGGCCGGAAGAAATCCTTCGGCGCCTCGGTATCGAGCTCAGTCAGATAGGCCTCCAATTCGCGCTTGGAATTGCGCCAGGTGAAATAGGTGTAGGATTGCGAAAACCCGATCTTCGCAAGCCGGTACATGACCTTCGGCCGCGTGAACGCTTCGGCCAGAAAAATCGCGTCCGGGTAGCGGGCGCGCACTTCCCCGATCATCCATTGCCAGAACGGCAGCGGCTTGGTGTGCGGATTATCCACCCGGAACAGCCGCACCCCCTGCGCCGCCCAGAACAGCACGATCTCGCACAAAGCCAGCCACAGATCGGGCACCGCATCCCTGGCGTAAAAATCGACGTTGACGATATCCTCGTATTTTTTCGGCGGATTTTCCGCGTAGCGAATGCTGCCATCCGGCCGCCAATCGAACCAGCCCGGGTGCTGTTTCAGCCATGGGTGATCGGGCGCGCATTGAACGGCGAAATCGATTGCCAGTTCCAGCCCGTGCGCCGCCGCCGCCTGCCGCAGATGCGCAAAATCCTCCAGCGTGCCGAGTTGCGGGTGTAGCGCATCGTGCCCCCCTTCGGCGGCGCCGATCGCATAGGGGCTGCCGGGATCCTCCGGCGCCGGCGTCAGGGAATTGTTGCGACCCTTGCGGTTGATGCGCCCAATTGGGTGGATGGGCGGAAAATACAGCACGTCGAACCCCATGTCGCGAATGCGCGGCAAATGCCGTTCCACGTCGCGAAAATTGCCATGGCGTGCGGGGTCATCGCTCATCGATCGGGGAAATACTTCGTACCAGCTCGCAAACCGCGCTTCGATCCGCTCCACATCCACGGGGATCGGCGCCGATTCCACGCTGAAAGGCCGATCATCCGCCGCCGCCATCAGCTGCGCCAGGGGCTCGCCGAGCAGGATCGCCAATTTTTCCGTAGGCAAAACATCGCCGAGCCCGGCGAGCATAGCCTGGAACTGCCGGGCCAATTCACCCGACTGGCGCGCCGCAAAACCCTCGATCAGCGCAAGCCCCTCCGCCATCTCCAGTTCGATCGCCACGCCGGCCGCGGATTTTTTGGCCAGTTCGTCGCGGAACGAGGCAAACCGGTCACGCCACGCCAATACCACATAGGTGTGCCGGCCAAGCGCTTGCAGGGGGAAGGCCGCCTGCCACCGGTCGTTCCCCGCGGGGCGCATCGGCACTTCCCGCCAGCCATCATCGCCTTGCCGCTGCCAGCGCAGGCAAGCGGCGATCTTGTCGTGCCCGTCGAACACGATATCGGCTTCCACGCTCAGGATTTCGCCGGCAATGGCTTTCACGGGGAAGGCGCCGCCATCCACGCAGGGCGTCGGCCGTTCGATCGCAAGCCGCGGCCGCGACGCCGCCTGCCGCGCGCCGGCGCGATCGAGGCGGGGGATATCCTGGCGCCCGGTCTCGGCGCGCGCCACGAAAACCCGCGCCTCGCCAGGCTTCAACGAAAGCACAGCCCCAGGTGCGAGCACCGTCTCCGATGCGGGCAGAATGGCGCGAAATGCCCGGAACCGCCCACCCATCGCCGGCAGCACCGAAGCCGCTGCAAAATCCTGCATGCGCCCGGCATCGGTGTTCACCACCACCAGGGCCGCATGGGCGGCGCTGCGATGATCGGGCCCATCCAGCCGGACGAACGCCAGGGGGCTGGTTTGGCCAGCGGGCAGCACCGGCGCCCGCCGGGCGCCAAACACCTTGCATGATCCAAGCGCCTTGGTGAGCGCGCCGACGCTGTGATCGTCCCCAACGTTACCGACATGCAGAAAACCCTGCCCCACCATCGCGGCGAGCGCGAGGCTGCGTGCGGAGGGCTCGGCCGGTTCGCCGCCAGGCACCGCATCCACACCGATCACCGGCGCCACCTTGGCCAGCGCCTCCAACTCGTCCCATACCCAACCTTGCTCGAAATCCCACCAGGGCAGGGAGGCAAAAACGCCATCCACATCCTGCCCGCCCAGTGCCTGCATGGCACTGCGCCGCATGCCGGGCGTCCATATCAACAGCACCGCATCCGGTAACGCCTGCCGCAGCGCGCCAAACAACTGGCCAACCAGAGCATCCGGCAGCGCCGAAAGCCCAAGCAGGCGAAACCCGGCAATGCCATCCTGCAGCCAGCCTCGCAGCACCGGCACCCACCACGCAGCGAGCGCGAGTGCGTCGCCCGGCGTCTCCAGCGGCGCCACTGCCGCAGCCGCATCCCCCGTTGCACGCGGATCGAGCAGCGAGGCCGGCGCAGGGTCCCTGAATGGTGCGCCTTCCAGGCCCGCAAGGGCCGAGCCCGCCGCCACGCAATCGATCTGCACATCCAGCAGCAGATCGAGCCCCGCCTCACGGGTTCGCGCGGCCAGCGCCATCAACCCGCCCGGTTCGGCATGCGCCGGGTCGAAGCCATCGAAATCCTGCGCCAGAAATCGCCCGCGCCTGAAATGCCCGGGCCATGGCGGCGCACTCAGGGCATGCGTAAAGCCGAGGGAACCCGCCCGCTCGATCAGCGCACCCGGCTCCCACCACCGCGCATCCACGTAGAGAATGCGCGGCAACACGCTGAACCGCGCGCGCTCTCCACCCATCGCCTCCGGGTGCACGTCCATGAATACCCCTCGTCCCTACCCGAAGGATAGAGCATGAGGGCGCCGATGGTTGCCTAGGCCCCACGCCAATCGGGTGAAGGATAAGGAAGCAGTTTCTCTTTTGAAAAAAGAACCAAAAAACTTTTACTATTATAGCGCCGTTACGTCCCTTCCTTGCAACGCAGGGCGCGTATCGGTTGGCGAACGCGGGCGCACGCCCCATCTCGAACCGCATGCAGCTTTCCGTTCTCGATCAATCCATGGCCGCCACCGGCCGCTCGCCGGCCGCCGCCATCCGGGAAACACTGGCGCTCGGGCCGTTGCTGGAGGCACTCGGATATCACCGGTTCTGGCTCTCCGAACACCACAGCAGCGACAGCATCGCCGGCTCCGCACCCGAAATTCTCCTGGCAGCGCTCGCGGCAACCACCAGCACAATCCGGCTCGGCAGCGCCGGCATCATGCTGCCCCATTACAGCAGCCTGAAAGTCGCCGAGCAGTTTCGCGTGCTGGAAGCGATCGCCCCCGGCCGGATCGATCTCGGCGTCGGCCGCGCCCCGGGATCGGATGGCCGCACCGCCTTCGCCCTCAACCCGAACGCCGCCGAAGCCGCCAACGCCTTCCCTGCACAGCTCCGCGACCTGATGGCCTGGGTCGCCGGCCAACCACTGGTTGAAAACCACCCGTTCCGCGATGTGCACGCCCAGCCAACCGGCCCCACCGCCCCCCAAATCTGGGTGCTCGGCAGCTCCACCTACGGCGCACAGGTGGCGGCCTATTTCGGCCTGCCCTACTGCTATGCGTATTTCTTCACCGAAGGCCAGGGCGCCCTGGAAGCCCTCAATATCTATCGGGCCAATTATCGCCCCAGCACCGCAAACCCCGCACCCCACAGCGCCATCGCCGTCTTCGCCCTCGCCGCCGAAACCGAGGCCGAGGCCGCCTGGCATTTCTCCTCCCGCGAAGCCTGGCGCGCCGAACGCGAACGCGGCCACTACGCCCCGCTGCCCTCGCCCGAAGAAGCCCAAGCCTACCCCTTCACCGAAGCCGAACGCCGCCGCAACGCCGATATCCGCTCCCGCTCCGCCTTCGGCACACCCGATGCGGTGGTCGCGCGCCTGAAAGCCATCGCCGCCGCACACGAGGTGGAGGAAACGGTGATCGTCACCGCCATGCACGACCCGGCAGCGCGGCGGAGATCGTTCGAGCTGATTGCTCGGGCGAAGTGAGGCAGGCAAGGCGAGGAAGACTTCTTTTTTGAAAAAAAGAAGCAAAAAACTTTTACTTTCTTGCTGCTGGCGGAATCGAGGCCATACCGAATGTGGGGCGGCTTGTTTTACTCGAAGACCGGGCACGCCCTCATCGTGATCCCCGGCAAAACGGGGTCACCCACCTCGACAATCACATAGGCTTCCCGCGCCTCCGGATGCCGCGCCGGTTAGCCAGCCCAGCGCCGCGGCAGGATGAATAAGTCGGGCTGCGGCAACGAAATAGTCATTCGCACGAACCGAGCCCTGCACGCGCACAATGGCAGTGGCACGTTCGAGGCACGAGGAAAACACCTCATTGAAATGATCCACGATCAACTGATGGCGCGGTCCAATCGGTGCCATGTCGAAGATCTGTCCCTCAATGAGCTCGACACGGGCATCCGGCAGAAGGACTCCCACCTCATCCATGCGGAAGTATTCGCCGACCGACAACTTGTGCGGCCAAAATGCTTGCGGCGCGGCAATGTCGACGGTGTCCGTATCCAAACGACGTCTCCTTGCAAGACGGGAAGTGTGCCCCGGAGGGCATACGGTGGCAAGCGCGTTCGCAGAGGCACTTGCTCCTCTTGGGTCCCTCGTACCGCCGCACTCGAACCTGCCAGAGTTAAGAGACGCTGTCCGAGAGTACGGTCGTCGTCCGAAACCGAGGTGCAGCTGTACGCGGCTGACAATTGGATGCACGCGATGGGCAAATGCGCGTTGGCAGGCCGGGTCAAAAAGACCGCTTTGCGCCTAAAGGCGGTCACCGCCGGCGGATGTGGCCCCGCCGAAAAGCGGACGATCAGCTTGGGGCGGCACACAGTAGCAGTAACCCGCATGGCAAGGGGCATGCGAGATACTTGCTCTAGTCGAGCCTGCGAGTGCGAGTAGTGGTGCAATGCGTAGAAGCATTAAACTAGGATTGCTCAACAATCGGACCAAGTTAACAACGATAATGCTAGGTCAATGCTCGACCCACGTGCCTGCGCTTCCTTGCGCAAACTCGACTCCAGGACAAACAAAGTCCGATGCATTGTCAATACCTGTACTCGAGTCGCTCCAAACTTCATATTTAGGTGAGATGGTGCCCCTCACCACCTTCCCATCGATGCCAGAGAACGACCACGCCGAAATCGCACCATTATT
>Ga0116226_10002356_pt1 | contig 16416 bp, 7 predicted proteins | sample S1TSphfallax_FD_89692 | JGI IMG/M metagenome (GOLD analysis project Ga0116226, IMG submission 89692) | Host-associated microbial communities from peat moss isolated from Minnesota, USA - S1T2_Fa - Sphagnum fallax MG | ecosystem: Host-associated > Plants > Peat moss > Unclassified | place: USA... | reverse complement strand
TTGCGAGCGGCGCCAACTTTGTCTTGACGCTGCCGGCGAATCTCGCGGCCCCGCCCGTGATCACGGGTCTGCCCGGCGGGGCCACGGCGTCCTACGCCGCCGGCACGGGCATCGTGAGTTTCGCCGGACTGCCGAACAGCCTCGCGGCCGGCGGCAGCGTCGGGCCGCTCGCGATCAGCTACGTGCAACCGGGCAGCGCGACCTCCGCTGTCACGGCTGGCCTGACCGCGGCGACCAACGATCCGAACACCGTGAACAACACCGCGACGGTCACGGTCGCGGGTTCCGCCGAAGCGGATCTGGCCGCCGCGCTCAGCTTTCCCGCAAGCGTCAACGCGGGGCAAGCCGTCAACGGTACAGCATCGTTCACGAACAATGGCCCGAGCACCACAAGTGGCTTAGGTCTCACGTTGACACTGCCCGCGAATCTCACCGCCGCGCCGGTACTCGGTGGCTTGCCGGCCGGTGTGTCCTATAGCTACGCTGCGAGCACGGGCGTGGTCAGCTTCAGCGGCCTGCCTGCCGGCCTCGCCGCCTCCGGTGCTATCGGGCCGATCACGATCAGCTATGTCCAACCCGGTGTCGCCACCTCGACCGTGATCGCGGCGATCAGCGCGACGACCAACGACCCAAACACGGCGAACAATTCCGCCTCGGCGACCATCACGGGCCTCCCGGAGTCGGATCTCGCGGTATCGCTGGTCCTCCCCGCGAGCGTCAACGCCGGCCTCCCGGTCACGGGCACGCTGACCGTCACTAACAATGGCCCGAGCGCCGCGAGCGGCGTCGGCTTGAGCCTGACCCTGCCGGCCAATCTCGCCAGCACCCCGACGATTGGCGGCTTGCCGGCGGCTGCGGGCTACACCTACACGGCGTCCACCGGCCTCGTCGTCTTCACCGGTCTGCCGACCAGCCTGTCCACCGGCGCCGGCATCGGCCCGCTGTCCCTCAGCTACGTCCAGCCAGGCAGCGCCACATCCACTGTGAGCACGTCCGTCGCCGCGACGACCAATGATCCGAACACGGCGAACAATGCCGCGACCGCAACGGTCACGGGGGCGGCCGAGGCTGACATGGCCGTGAGCTTCAGCTTGCCGAGCAGCGCGAATGCCGGACAGACGGTGACCGGCACGGTGTTGTACACGAACAACGGACCGAGCCCGGCGGCATCGACCACGTTCAGCCTCACGCTCCCGGCGAATCTCGCGACCGCACCGATCTTGAGCGGACTGCCGACCGGGGCGAGCGCCGCCTACGTCGCCACTACCGGTGTCGTGAACTTCACGGGCCTGCCGACGAGCCTTGCGTCCGCGGCCCGCGTCGGTCCGATCACGATCAGCTACGTACAACCGGGGGATGCGACCTCGACCTTGAGCGCATCGGACGGCAGCACGACTGGCGACTCGAACGCAGCGAACAATAGTGCCAGCGCCACGGTTGTCGGCGTTGCACAGGCCAATGCCGTCGCGACGCTCAAATTTCCGGTCAGTGTCGACGCAGGGCAAGCGGTCACCGGGACGGTGACCTACTCGAACAGCGGGCCGAGCAACGCGAGCGGCACGAACTTCGCGATCAGCTTGCCGCCCAATCTCAGTGCCGCGCCCGTGCTCGGCGGCCTGCCGACGGGCGTGACCTATGCCTATAACGCGAACACGGGCGCGATCGCGTTCGTCGGCATGCCGGCGATCTTGCCCGCAGGCGGCAGCATCGGCCCGATCACGGTGACGTACTCGCAACCGGGTTCCGGCAGCTCGACGGTCACCGCGAGCATCACGACCACGACGGCCAATCCGAGCGCCCCGGGAAACAGTGCGACGGCGACTATCAACGGATCGGCGATCGCGGATGTGGCCGCGACCCTGAGCTTCCCGACGAGCGCCAACGCCGGCCAAACGGTCACCGGCACGGTGACGTTCAAGAACGCCGGACCCAGCACGGCGCAGAACGTCAATTTCAACATCGTGCTGCCCGCGAATCTCTCACTGCCCCCGGCGCCCAGTTTCCCGACCGGAGTGGCTTACGTCTATACGCCGAACACGGGCAACGTCAGCTTGAGCGGCGCACCGCTGAGCTTGGCGCCCGGCGCGAGCTTCGGTCCCATCACGATCTCCTATGTGCAACCGAGCACGGCAAGCTCGTCCGTCTCGGTGAAGGTCGCGAGCACGACGACCGACCCAAACGCGGCCAATAACGCGGCGATCGCCAGCGTATCGGGCGCTCTTGAGGCGGATGTCGCCGTCACGCTCGCGTTCCCGTCCGCCGTCAATGCGGGACAGACCGTTGCCGGCACGGTTACCTATGCGAACGCTGGGCCGAGCACGGCGAACGGCATCACTGCGACGCTGAGCCTGCCCGCGAACTTGTCCGCCCCGCCCGTCTTGAATGGGCTGCCGCCGGGCGCGACCTACAGCTACGCCGCGAGCACCGGCATCGTGACCCTGAGCGGTCTACCTACGATCCTCGTCAACGGCGCCGCGTTTGGGCCGATCACCGTGAGCTATCTGCAGCCCGCGTCCGGCAGTTCCACGATCCATGCCGGTATCACGACGACGACCGCGGACCCGCATCCGACCGACGATGCGGCGACCAAGGAGATCACGGGCGTGCCGCTGGCCGATCTTGCCGCTGCGCTGGCGTTCCCCGCGCATGCCAACGCCGGCCAACCAGTAACGGGCACCGTCTCGTTCACGAACAAGGGTCCGAGTTCCGGCACCGGACTGGTCTTCAGCCTCGGCTTGCCGGCGAATCTCGCCGTCGCGCCCAGCTTGAGCAATCTGCCGGCCGGCGCGAGCTACGCCTACGATGCCGGCACGGGCGTGGTGAGCCTCACGGGTTTGCCGACCACGCTCGCCTCGGGTGCGAGCGTCGGACCGATCACGATCGCCTTCGCGCAAACCGCGTCCGGTACGGCGACGATCATCGCGGGTGTCAGCGGCGCGACGCAGGATCCGAGCCCCGGCAACAACCAGGCCACCGCCAGCGTCACGGGTTCCGCGGCCGAACTCAGGGGCACGGTTTACCTGGACAGCAACCAAGACGGGCAATTCGATGCCGGCGATACGCCGCTCGCCGGCGTCACGGTCGACCTCGTCGCCGGTGGTCGGGTCCTCGCGACGACGACGACGAACGCCGCCGGCTACTATTCCTACACCGGCGTTCCCGCGGGCGCGTACAGCGTCTCGGTGACACCCGCCGCGGGTTACCTCGCCGCTTCGCCTTCGCCGGTCGCGGTGAATCTCAATGGCGCAGCCGAACTCACCGTGAACTTCGGAGAGATTCGCTCAGCGGCCGTCGGCGCCTTGGTGCTGACCAAGGCCACACCGCTCGTGAACATCTCGGCCGGCCAGTCCGTGCCATACACGATTACCGCAACCAACGCGCAAAGCGCTGCGATCGAGACCGTGACGGTCACCGACTTGATCCCGGCGGGCTTCAGCTATCGGACCGGCAGTGCAGCGGTCAACGGCGTGAAGACGAATCCGATCCTGAATGGCCGCATGCTGTCCTGGACCCATCTCGACTTCGCACCTGGCACGAAGATGACTTTCACCCTGGTGCTCACCGCGGGCGCCGGCGTGACCGGCGGCGAATATACGAACCAGGCCATGGCCTATAACGGGCTGACCGGGAGTCTGATCTCGAACGTTGCCACGGCGACCGTGCGCCTCAGCGGCGATCCGACCTTCGACTGCCCGGATTTGATCGGCAAAGTCTTCGACGACGTCAACGGCAACGGCCGCGAAGATCCGGGCGAGAAGGGTATCGCCGGCGTGCGCCTGGTCACCGCGCAAGGTCTGCTCGTGACGACGGACGCGGAGGGACGTTACCACATCGCCTGCCCGATCATTCCGTCGGCGGAACTCGGCACGAATTTCATCGTCAAGGTGGATGAACGCACGCTGCCGACGGGCTACCGCCTAACCACCGATAATCCGGAGACGGTCCGCCTGACGGCAGGCAAGGTCTCGAAGCTCAATTTCGGAGCGTCCATCGATCGGGTCGTGCGCATCGAACTCGGCGCGAGCGCCTTCGACAGCATCGAGCTGCGCCCCGAAGTGCAGAAGCGCATCGCGGCGGTGCTCGCGACGCTCGCAGGCCAGGCTTCGATCGTCCGGCTGGCCTACGAAGCCGTCGACGAAACGGACGACCTCATCGAGGTCCGATTGCAGGCGAGCAAGACGGCGATCGAAGCGATCTGGGCTGACCATGCCGAAAAGTATCCGCTGCGTCTCGAGGAAGACATCGTCCGCAGTGCCCGGCCCGACGCAGTCTCGCCCGGAGTGCATCCGTGAGCGCGCCTGCATCCCTGAGCGCGACAGTCGCCAAGCGCCGCGCGAATCATCGCCGCCACGCGCTGCGCTGGGCCGCAGTCGTCGCGCCGGCCGCCGTGCTCGCACTCTGCTGCTTAGCCCCGGTTTCGGCGCAGGACCGCGCTCACGCAATCTTTCCGGGCTCGACGAGCGATGCGCCGCCGAACACGGAGCGTACGGAGCCGGGCGCGCCGCCGTCCGAAGCGGCGCGAATCCGCCTGCTCGTCGCCGCGGTCACGACGCTGCCCACGACGGCGCCGACGACCGAGGTGCCGCTCGTCGAATCGACGGCACAGTCCAATTTCCAGTCCGGCAGTGACGAACTGACCGATGTCGCCAAGGAGTCGCTCGCGGCGCTCGTGGCGAAACTGCGCGACGCCAAGATCGACAGAATCCTCGTCACCGCCGATACCGACTCCGTGCCGCTCACGCCCGTCGCGCGCGATCGCTTCGGCACGAACCAGGGACTGTCCGAGGCGCGCGCGGCCCGCGTCGTCGAGTATCTGGAAGCGGCGTTGCAGCTGCCGGAGTCTGCGTTCGCGATCACGGGCTACGGCTCGACGCGGCCGGTCGCGAGCAATGCGACCGCCGAGGGACGGGCATGCAACCGCCGCGCCGACGTGCGGGTTTGGGCGCGATCGCCGGCGCCGCCGGCGCCCCCGGTCGTCGTCCCGCCACCTCCGCCACCCGTCAAGGAGACGGTCTCCAATTGCATCGGCGACGCGGCGGACCAACTGGCGCCGGTGCGGATCACCGTCGACGGCAAACCCCTCGACAGCCGCGAAGGCGGCAACGAAGCCGACCGTCAGCGCTGCGTCGACGTCGCGCTCGCGCGTGCCGACGTGCAAGTGCGCTTCGACCCGCTCGATCAGAAGCCCTTCCTCAATGCGATCGCGATCCCGCAGCACGCGGTCGCGGGCCAGCCCGTCCGGTTCACGACTTACACGAATTATCCGCGCTTCATCGAACGCGCCGAAATCCGCGTCTTCACCCAGGATCAGAGTACGCAGCAAAAACCGGTCAGCGTGATTCCCGTCGCCATCGGCGGAACGACCGAGTGGGTGCTCCCGGCTCTCGGGGATTCCCTGCTGCGGGTCACCACGGATCTGGCGAAACCGCGATTCATCACGTATGTCCTGCGGGTCTACGATAAACAAGGCCGCTTCGATGAAACCAAGGCGCGCAGACTCGACATCTCGACAACGCCGCCGGACGTGAAGGTCGACCAGGAACAGCTCGCGCGTGATCTGCAACGCGCCGCCTATGGGGACAACACCCTGATCCTACGCAACATTCCGATCGACGGCGGCGCGGTCACGGTGAGCGGCAGCAACGTACCGCCCGACGACAAGGTCTTCGTCCAGGGCATGCCGATCCCGGTCGACGGCCAACAGCACTTCGTCGCCCGCCAGATTCTCCCCAGAGGTCCCGAGCAGGTGTCGGTAAAAATTCTCAATGATCGCGGCGAAGGTCTCGAGTTCACGCGCAATCTATCGATCGCCGTAGAGGATTCGTTCTTCGTGGGTCTCGCCGATTTCACGGCCGGCGCGCGCAGCACGACCGGTCCTATCGAACTCGTCACCGGCGATGCCGATCTTGCGCGCCACGACTACATCGACGGTCATGTCGCGTTCTATTACAAGGGTCTGATCAAGGGCGAATGGTTGCTGACCGCCGCGGCCGACTCCCAGGATCAGCCGCTGCGAAATCTCTTCAGCAATTTCGCCAGCAAGAATTCGCAGGATCTTCTGCAACGAATCGATCCGAGCCGGTACTACCCCGTCTACGGCGACGACAGCACGACGGTGCAGGATGCGCCGACTTCGGGCAAGTTCTACGTCCGCCTCGACAAGGGAGAGAGCTCCGTGCTCTGGGGTAATTTCCAGACACACATGACCGGGACCGAATTCATTCAGTACACCCGCACGCTCTACGGCTTGAGCGTCAACTACCGCTCGCCTGAGACCACGCGCTATGGCGAGAAGCAACGCACGGTCGACGGTTTTTGGGCGGATCCCGGCACGCTGGGTGCGCGCGAAGAATTGCGCGGGACCGGCGGCTCGGTCTACTACCTGCAAAACCAGGACGTCTCGGTGGGCTCCGAGCAGATCTGGGTGCAGGTCCGAGACAAGGACTCCGGCATCGTCGTCGCCCAGACCATGCTCGTGCCGGCGCAGGACTACGACATGAACTACATCAACGGCACGATCCTGCTGCATAGTCCCTTGTCGACGACTTCGGACGTGGAGACCGTCGTGCACAGCGGCGGACTCGACGGCGACCCGCTTTATCTTGTCGTTACCTATGAATACGCGCCCGACTTCTCCAGCCCCAGCTCGCTGGCGCTGGGCGGCCGCTACAGCCAGTGGTTCGACGATCACTGGCAGCTCGGGCTGTCCGACTATCATCAGGGCGAGCCCGGCGAGGAGCAGGATCTGCGCGGCATCGACGGAACCTGGCGCTATGCCGCGGGCACCTACATCAAATCGGAATTCGCCCACTCCGACGGTCCGGGCACGCCGACGCTCACGTCGATCACGGGCGGTCTCTCGGTTGACAACCTGATCAGCAACGGAGGCCCCGCGAACGCCGAACGTGTCGAAGCGGCCGTCGATCTGTCCGAAGTGACGAACTCGATCAAGGGTCGCGCGAACGCCTATTACCAAGACCGCGACGCGAACTTCTCGGGACCCGGTCAGATCACCCCGGGCGTGGGCGTGCATCAGGAGGGCGCTGCACTGAATCTGCCCGTCAACGGCACGACGCAGATCCTCGGCAAGTTCGACAGCACCGACTCCTCGGCGCAGACCGTGCACAGCGGGGAGATCGGCGCGGAGCATAAGCTCAACCCGCACTGGCGCGTCACGGTGGGCGCGCGCATCGACGACATGGAAACGCCGGTGCCGAATGCCAGTACGATCCTCTCCCAGAATGGTTCACGCACCGACGTGGCGGTGACCCTCGGTTATCAGTCCGTGGCCGCCAAGCCCATCGATCCGAAGAAGGCGGCCGAGGCGAAGCTGCCTGATTCGAAGCAGCCCGACCCCAGCAAACCCGTCGACAAGGACGTCCCGAAGAGCGTGATCGGCGGCGCTCGCGAGGGCTGGGACGTCTACGGCTTCGTCCAGGACACGGTCGAGCACACGGAATCGCGCCCCGAAAACGATCGCGCCGGCTTCGGGGGCAGCTACCAGGTCACCAAGGACCTGCGCGTCGGCGCGGAGGCCTCCGACGGCGACCTCGGGTTCGGCGCGAAAGTGTCGACCGATTACCAGATCGACAGGCAGAGCAACCTGTACCTGAATTACACGCTCGCGGCCGATCAACCCGATGCGCTGTATGTCGGTCGAGAGGGCACGTTGACGACCGGTACGCGTTATCGTTACAACGACGCGACCAGCGTCTATGCCGAGGAGCGCGCCCAGGCCGGCACCGGCACCGACGGACTGACGCAGGCCTATGGCGTGGACTTCAAACCCAGCAAGCATTGGACCTATGGTTTGAAACTGGAGAACGGCACGATCTCCGACCCCGTCGCCGGCGACCTGTCGGTGCAGGCCATCGCCGGTAGCATCGGTTACACCGAGGGCAAGATCAAATACAGCAGCGCGCTCGAATGGCGGTCGAACGGCTCCTCGATCGTGGGCAATTCGCGCACCGAACTCACCCGCAACAGCCTCACGTATCAGGTCGACCCGGACTGGCGCCTGCTCGGCACCTTGAATCTCTCCCAGACTGACGGCGTCGCCAATACGAGCTTGAACGCCAACTATCAGGAACTCGTGATCGGCGCGGGCTGGCGGCCCATCCGCGATGATCGCTGGAACTCGCTGTTCAAATTCACGATCTTGAACAACGTGCCCTCGACCGATCAATTGACCACGGCGGGCAACACGGTCGATTACGCGCAGCACAGCCAGGTGGTCGACCTCGACACGACGTTTCAATTGACCCACTGGCTGGCAGTGGGTCTCAAATATGCCTTGCGCACCGGCGACCTGAAACCGACGCTGACCGTGGGCGACTGGTTTGCCGACCACACCCAGCTGTGGATCTGGCGGGGCGACGTGACCTTCGTGCGCTCCTGGGACGGGCTCGTCGAGTTGCGACGCTTGGATGTGCGGGAGACCGACGATGTGACTTACGGAGTCCTGGTTGGCGTTTATCGGCATGTCGGCCAACATCTGAAGATCGGCGTCGGTTACAACTTCACCGACTATTCGGACAACCTCGCCGACGCCGGCTACCGCAGCCACGGATTCTTCTTGAATACGATCGGGAAGTGGTAGCGGCCCCATCCGTTTGCTGCGCAACGTGACATAAGCCGCACTTCCGTCCGGGTCGCGGCAGCCTGCTCGCAAGGCAGATGCAGTTCAACGGCCCGGTGCGCAGACGCTACCCGCCGGCACTTATACCGATACCGTCACCGTCACTTTGGATTTTTGAATCGCCGGCCGAGATCTGTGCGAGGCCGCCTTCGATGGCCTCGCGCACGGCGTCGTTGAGGGCGCGGGCATCGAGACCCCGTGGGTCGATCGGCCTGCCGATCCGAACGCGGACCGTGCCGGGCTTCTTCAGGAAACCGCGGCGCGGCCAGAACTCGCCGGCATTGTGGGATACCGGCACGACGAATCGTCCCGATTCGATGGCGAGCAGCGCGCCGCTGATGCCGTACTTCTTGGGCTGTCCCGCGATCACGCGCGTGCCTTCCGGAAAGATGACCACCCAGAGACCCGCGTTGAGACGTTGCTGGCCCTGGTCGATCACCTGGCCGACCGCGCGATGTCCGGCGCCGCGATTGATCGCGATCGGCCGCAGCAGTCGGATACCCCAGCCGATCAAGGGCAGCCACAGCAGTTCCCGCTTGAGCACCCAGACTTGGGCGGGAAACAGCAGGAAATGCGCCACAGTCTCCCAGGCAGACGTGTGATTGGACATCACGATGTGATTGCCGGCCGGGATGTTCTGCGCGCCTTCGACCTCGTAAGTCAGTCCGCAGAGGATGCGCAGCACGAACAGCAATTGGCGTGCCCACGTCCGGGCGATCGCAAACTGGAGGCGATGCGGCAGCCAGAAGCATAGCGCCATGAAGCCGCCGAAAAGGCAGGCCGAGACGATCATGTAGCTGGTGAAGGCGAGCGAGCGCAGATGTTGCATCGTGCGCCGCTCAGCCCGGTAAACGCGACAGGTCGGCAACTCCACTGAAGGCTCTGCGAACTTCGCGCAGCAATGCGAGCCGGTTGTTCCGGAGCGCCGCGTTCTCATCCATGACCATGACCTCGTTGAAAAACGCGTCGATTGAGCCGCGCAGGCCGGCGAGCAGGCTCAGCGCCTCGCCGTAGGCGAGGCGGCGCATGGCGTCCTCGACGGGTTCGCGTACTGCCGACAGCGCGCGATGCAGGCTGTGTTCGGCCGCTTCCGTGAAACGCTCGCTCGCGACGACCGTCGCCGGGTCCAGATCCGCCTTCTTGAGGATGTTCGCGATCCGTTTGTTCGCGGCCGCCAGAATCGGCGCGTCCGGCAGGCTCAGGAACTTGCGCAGCGCCTGGAGTCGCGCATCGATGTCGACGGGCGAGCGCGCGCCGACGCCCAGCACGGCGTCGACGAGTTCGGTCGTCGTGCCGTCGCCGCGTTCGAGCAGCATGCCGCGCAGGCGTTCCATCAAGAAAGCGAACACCTCGTCGGCCGCGGCGGCTCGCTGCACCGGCTGCGCCGCCGCGGCCGCCACCGCGAGTTCGTACAGGTCGAGATCGAGCCCACCCTCCAGCAGGATGCGCAGAATGCCGACGGCGGCGCGACGAAGACCGAAGGGATCCTTGGTGCCGGTCGGCTTCTGATCGATGGCGAAAATGCCGAGCAGGGTGTCGAGCTTGTCCGCGAGCGCGAGCGCTTGACCGGTCTTTGCGCGCGGCAGTGTGTCGCCCGAATAACGCGGACGATATTGATCCTCGATCGCGACACATACGGCCTCGCTTTCGCCCTCGGCAGCGGCGTAATGGCGGCCCATCGTGCCCTGTAATTCCGGAAACTCGCCGACCATGCTGGTCATGAGATCCGCTTTCGCCAGCTGCGCCGCGCGATCGACGTCCGCCCCGGCGCCGATCCCCGCGCCGATCGCGCCCGCGAGCGTGCGCACGCGCGCCGTCTTGTCGGCATAGCTGCCGAGTTTCGTTTGAAACGTCACCCCGGAAAGCTTCGCGGCATGTTCCTCGAGGCGCAGCTGCCGATCCTGGTCCCAAAAGAAGGCGGCGTCACTCAAGCGCGGCCGGACCACGCGCTCGTTGCCGGCACGCACTTTCTCTGGATCGCGGCTCGCGATGTTACTGACCGTGATGAACCAACCGGCGAGGCTGCCTTGCGCTCCCTCGACCGGAAAATATCGCTGGTGGTCCTGGACCGTGGCGATCACGACCTCGCGTGGCAGCGCTAGGAATCGCTCTTCGTAGCGACCGGCGATCGGGACGGGCCACTCGACGAGTGCGGTGACTTCGTCCAGCAGGGCGTCCTCGATCAATGCCGTGCCGCCCAGCTGCGCGGCCAGCGCGATGACGCCGCTGCGTATCGAGTCGCGCCGCCGGGCGAAATCCGCGACCACCTTGGCGCGGCGCAGACGCGCTTCATAGCTGCCCGCGCTGTCGAGGACGATCGGCTTCGGGGCATGAAAGCGATGACCGCGCGTGATGCGATCGGCGCGCAGCCCCAAGACCTCGACCGGAACGACTTCATCGCCGAACAGCAGGACGATCCAGTGCACGGGCCGCACGAATTCGGTTTTGCGTGCTCCCCAGCGCATGCGTTTCGCGATCGGCAGCGCCGCGATGGCTTGATTGAGGATCGGTCCGATGGCCGCGGTCGTCGCAGCGCCACGTTCGGTGCCCTGAAACGACAGCCACACGCCCTTCTCGGTCGTCAGCCGCGACAGGGCGGCGACTTCGACCCCGCAGCTGCTGGCAAAGGCGCGTGCGGCCTTGGTCGGTGCGCCGGACGAGTCGAAGGAATTGGCGACCGGGGGACCGCGCCGCTCGATGCTGCGATCCGGTGCCCTTGCGTGGCAGGCGGCGACGAGTACCCCCAAACGCCGCGGCGTCGCGAAACTACGCACTGCGCCGTGCGGGATGCCGGCATCGGCAAGCCCTTTGACGATGTTCTCGGTCAGCGCCTTCGACAAAGCGGGCAAGCCGACCGGCGGCAGTTCCTCGGTGCCGATCTCGATCAAGAGACTGCGCGGCGCATCCTCGTGCGCCGCGCCGGTGGTCGTGGACGCGGCGCTCGTGGACCCGGTGCTCGTCGCGCTCATGACATGACCCGCGCAGTCGCGGAATCACGCAGCAACGGGAAACCGAGCGCCTCGCGACTGTCGCGATAACTCTCGGCGACGCCGCGTGCGAGCGTGCGCACACGCAGGATGTAGCGCTGTCGCTCGGTGACCGAGACCGCATGGCGCGCGTCGAGCAGATTGAAAGCATGCGACGCTGTTACCATCTGTTCATAGGCCGGCAGAGCCAGTTTGTCCGCGATCAAGCCTTGCGCCGCGGCTTCCGCCGCATCGAACTGCCGCAGCAACACCGCGGTATCCGCCTTGGAGAAATTGTAAGTCGATTGCTCAACTTCGTTCTGATGGAAGACGTCCCCATAGGTGACCGTGCCGAAGGGGCCGTCTGCCCAAACGATGTCGAAGATGCTTTCCTTGCCCTGGATGTACATGGCGAGACGTTCCAGTCCATAGGCGATTTCGCCCATGACCGGCACGCAGTCGAGACCACCCACCTGCTGGAAGTAGGTGAATTGCGTGATTTCCATTCCGTTCAGCCATACCTCCCAACCCAAGCCCCAGGCGCCGAGCGTCGGCGATTCCCAGTTGTCCTCGACGAAGCGGATGTCGTGCGTGAGGAGGTCAAACCCCAAATGCCGCAGCGAACCCAGATACAGTTCTTGAAAGTCGTCCGGCGACGGTTTGATGCAAACCTGGAACTGATAGTAGTGCTGCAGGCGAAACGGGTTCTCGCCGTAGCGGCCGTCGGTGGGCCGGCGCGAACCCTGGACGTAGGCGGCGCTCCAGGGTTCGGGCCCCACCGCACGCAGAAAGGTCGCCGCGTGGAAGGTTCCAGCCCCCATTTCCATGTCGTAAGGCTGCAGGATTACGCAACCGTGGTCGGACCAATATTGCTGCAACGCAAATATCAGGCCCTGAAAAGTCCGGGGAGGCGTAGGAGTCTTTGCCATTTTCTTAGGTTCGCTGCTTGAACGAAGCGAGCGAGTATAGCGACGTGCGGCCCGGACTGTCCTGAACCTCCCCCCGGAACCCCGTATGCACCGAATTCGATCAAAGCCGAGGCGAAAAAGGCGAGTGATCGGGAACCGTGCGTTTCAATTCGCACTACGCACTATGATAGTGCGTCCAAGTCCCGATTTGCATTAGATTAGTGCGGATTAAGGGGAGCCGTTCTGAGGCACCGCCGCAAGTCCTTGATCGGTCGCGCTCCCAAATGTGGCACGGTAGCTGCATTGCTCTGAACGCCCGGCGCTCTACCGGCCTTCCTATCGACCTTCCGCACCCCTTTTGGAGGACAACCGTGACTCCCGCTGATGTTCTAAAACTAATTCAAGAAAAAGACGCGAAATTCGCCGATCTCCGCTTTACCGACACGATCGGCAAAGAACAACATGTCACCATCCCGGCGCGGCTCGTCGACGAGGGCCTGTTTACCGACGGCAAGATGTTCGACGGCTCGTCGATCGGCGGTTGGAAGGGGATCAACGAATCGGACATGATCCTGCTGCCGGATGCCACGACCGCGGTCATCGATCCGTTCTTCGAAGAGACGACGGTCAACATCCGCTGCGACATCATCGAACCGGCAACGATGCAGGGCTATGAGCGCGACCCGCGTTCGCTCGCGAAACGCGCCGAGGCCTACCTGAAATCCACCGGCATCGCGGATTCGGCTCTGTTCGGCCCCGAGAACGAATTCTTCATCTTCGACAGCGTCAGGTGGAACGCTGAAATGCGCGGCTGCTCCGCGGAAATCGACTCGGTGCAAGGCGCGTGGAACAGCAACAAGGAGTACGAAGACGGAAACCGTGGCCACCGGCCCGGCATCAAGGGCGGCTATTTCCCGGTACCCCCGGTCGACGCGTTCCAGGACATTCGCAGTGCCATGTGCCTAGCCCTCGAGGAAATGGGCCTCAAGGTCGAGGTACACCACCACGAAGTGGCGACCGGCGGCCAGTGTGAAATTGGCGTCAACGCCAATACCTTGACCAAGAAAGCTGACGAAGTCCAAATCCTGAAATATGCGATTCAGAACGTCGGGCATGGTTACGGCAAGACCGTGACGTTCATGCCGAAACCCCTCGTCGGCGACAACGGCAGCGGCATGCACGTGCACCAGTCGCTGCAAAAGGACGGCAAGGCGCTGTTCGCCGGTGACAAGTACGGCGGACTCTCGGACATCGCACTCTATTATATCGGCGGCATCATCAAGCACGCGCGGGCGATCAATGCCTTCACGAACGCCAGCACCAACAGCTACAAGCGGCTGGTTCCCGGGTTCGAAGCTCCTGTGATGCTTGCCTATTCAGCGCGTAATCGCTCTGCTTCCATCCGGATCCCCTGGATCTCCAATCCTAAGGGACGTCGGATCGAAGTACGTTTCCCGGACTCGACCGCGAATCCGTATTTCGCCTTCGCGGCGATGCTGATGGCGGGTCTGGACGGTATCCAGAACAAGATTCATCCGGGCGATCCGGCGGACAAGGATCTTTATGACCTCGAGCCGGAGGAAGCCAAGCATATCCCGACGGTCTGTCACTCGCTGGACATGGCGCTCGAGGCGCTGGATCAGGATAGAGGCTTCCTGAAGGCCGGCGGCGTCTTCACCGACGATCTCATCGATGCCTATATCCAGCTCAAGATGAAGGACGTGACCCGTCTGCGCATGACGACCCATCCGATCGAATTCGAGCTCTACTACAGCCTGTGAGCCGTGCTGCGCCGGCTTTGGTCCCGAGGGTGACGGCGGTCACGACGCCGTCACCTCGTTTTGTGGCCGGGAGGCGATAGGGCTATGCTTCAATCTTATGCACCCTCTGCAGCGACTGCTCGCGCTAGGACTGCTTGCGACGTTTTCGGCGCGGGCCGCGGTTGTCTACAAATGGGTGGATGCGGACGGCGTCGTGCATTTTTCCGATCAGCCGGTTCCCGGCTCCGAGAAAATCATCACCAGCGCGGCGCCGCATATGGGTACCGTCCCGGGCGCGGCGCCCCCCGCCTCGGTCAACGGACAGCTGGGGAGCCAGACCCCAACTACCCAGCCCACGGTGTTCGCGATCGTCTCGCCGAATGCCGAACAGACTTTCGTCAACGAGCCGGTGCCGGTTCGCTTGGATTTCCAGCCTGGCGCGTCGCAGGGAGAAGTCCTGACGTGGAAGCTCAACGGTCAGATCTTGGCCGATCAGACGGGCACTCAGTTCACGCTTTCGAATCTGCCGCGCGGCGCATACAACTTGTCGGCCACTCTCGTGGATCCGAACACGCAGGAGACGCTCACGTCGACGAGCGTCAGCTTCAACGTGCAACAGCCCTCGGAGTTGTCACCACAGCACAAATGAGCCCGCCCGCGCCAGGCGGCGAGGACGGCGGCCGTGGCCGCTGAACTCCAGGTCGGACCGTTGCACATCATCGGCACCGATCTGCTCGATGCTTTGGTCACCAGCGTTTTCGTGCTCGATCAGGATTTGCGTGTCGATTATTTGAACGCAGCCGCGCAGACCCTCGTGGCCTTGAGTCCGAATCAGGCTCTGGGCCGGTCGATCAACGAATTGACGCGCGGGGCCGAAACCCTGCTTCCCCTGTTCGACCGCGCACGAGCCGGTGGCGAAGGCGTGGTGCAACGCGAACTCGCCTGGCCTGGTCCGGGCGGGGTCGATCGGATTCTCGACTGTGCGGTCACGCAGGTGGCGATCGGTCCCGACCAGTCGCGCATCCTGCTGGAAATCGAGGATATCACCCAGCATCGACGGCTCACGCGGGAAAACGCGCTGCTCGCGCAGCTCGGCGGCAGCCGCTTGATGGTTCGTCAGCTCGCGCACGAAATCAAGAATCCCCTCGGGGGACTGCGCGGCGCGGCCCAATTGCTCGAGCGGGAATTGCTTGACCCCGCCCTGCGCGAATACACCCGCGTGATCATCAGCGAGGCTGATCGTCTGACCAATCTGCTCGACTCCATGCTGGGTCCGGGCCGTCCGCCCGCCAAGCAGCTGATCAATCTCCACGAGCTGCTCGAGCGCGTCTATCACCTCCTGCGCAGCGAGGCGGCCGAAGGGGTGAGCGTCGAGCGTGATTACGATCCGAGCCTGCCGCCGCTAACGATCGATCCGAACCACATAATCCAGGCCATGCTGAACCTCGGCCGCAATGCCCTGCAGGCACTCTCGGGTGCCAACCGGCCGTCGCCGCGTTTGGTGCTCAGAACCCGCGCGGCGATCAACGTCAGCGTCGGTTCCAAGAGGCATCGGCTGGTCGCCTCGATTCAATTCGAGGACAACGGGCCGGGCGTGCTCCCCGAAATCCGCGACACGATATTCTATCCGCTGGTGTCCGGCCGTTCCGACGGCACGGGCCTCGGCTTGGGGATTGCACAGGACCTCGTGACGCGTCACGGCGGTCTGATCGAATTCGACAGCGCACCCGGAAAGACCGTTTTCACGATTTCACTGCCCATGGACACTGTATGAATGCAAAGCCGCTGCAAGTTTGGTTGGTTGACGACGACGCCTCGATACGCTGGGTGCTCGAGAAAGCGCTCAAGGGCAGCGGGATGGTCGCGAAGACCTTCGATCAGGCGGATAACGCGCTGAGCGCACTGCGCGCCGACACGCCCGACGTGCTCATGACCGACATCCGCATGCCGGGCCGCAGCGGACTGGATCTGCTCAAGGAAGTGCAGGTGGCCTGGCCGGGCTTGCCCGTGATCGTCATGACCGCCCACTCCGACCTCGATGCGGCGGTGGCGGCCTATCAAGGCGGCGCATTCGAGTATCTGCCAAAGCCCTTCGACATCGACAAAGCCGTCGATCTCGTGCGCCGCGCCGCCCAGCAGGCGAC
>Ga0116226_10002354_pt1 | contig 16428 bp, 11 predicted proteins | sample S1TSphfallax_FD_89692 | JGI IMG/M metagenome (GOLD analysis project Ga0116226, IMG submission 89692) | Host-associated microbial communities from peat moss isolated from Minnesota, USA - S1T2_Fa - Sphagnum fallax MG | ecosystem: Host-associated > Plants > Peat moss > Unclassified | place: USA... | reverse complement strand
TGGCCGCGGGGAGGCCGGGCGGGTGGCGCCGGCCGGCGTTGCTGCGCGAGGCGTGCCCGACATTTCAGCCTTGACCGGCGCTTGCGTGTCGGCCGACGGGTCGGTTTTTTGTGGCGCGGGCTCCTGGGAAGGCACGGCTTCGCGGCGCGCCTCTTCCTCGGCGGCCTTGCGCGCTTCGTCCTCGCGGCGGCGGGATTCCTCTGCGGCCGAGAGGATGGAGATCTTCTCCTGCTCGCGGCGTTCGGCGTCGCGGCGGGCGGCGTCGCGCTGCTGGTCTTGCTGGATGCGCTGCTGCTCGACCAGCGCGCGCTGGCGGGCGGCCAGTTCCGCGGCGGTAAGAGCGCGGCCACCGGCGCCGGTGCGGCTTTGGCCGCCCGGTGCACGCGCGGTTGCGGGCGCGCCGCCGGGTTTGGCCGCCGGCGGCGTCGGCGCGGGCAACGCGGCACCACCGCGCGGGCCGGCCAGATTGGCGGGCAGCGCCGGCTGGGGCGTGGCCGTGAAGGCGGGCTTCGGCGCGCCGGGGCGCATCTTGCGCACCTCCACCTGCACCGTTTTCGTCCGGCCATGCGAAAAACTCTGTTTTACCGAGCCCGCATCGACAGTGCGCCCCAGCTCGAGGCGTCCTGACGGGCGCAGCGACAGGCGCACCTTGCCGGGTTCGTGTCCGGCATCGTGCCCTGCATCCTGACCCATATCGCGGTCGTTACCTTCGCTCATCCACCCGCCTGCTTCAGGAACACCTGGCCGGAAAGCCCGGCCAGACGTTCAATCTCGTTCATCAACCCGTCGGCCAACCGGCCGGGGGCTATCGCTATATGCACAACCTGGTCGCGGCCAAAGACCGCTCCCTGCGCCGCCGCAGTCAATGGCCATGCAACGGCCACATCCGCCGCCCCCGACAACAGCCGGCGGCGTTCATCCTCGCTTCCGTCGCTGGCTGCAAGAACCAACTTCGTTTTGCCGGCCTGCACCCATTCGCGGGCTTTGGTAAACCCCGCCACCGCCTGCCCTGCCCTGCGGCAGAAGCCGAGATGATCGGTGACACGCCGTGCAAGGCCGGATTGCACCACGGCCGCCAGATCGGCAGGCACGTTCACCTGGCCTTTGGCCGCGCGGGCAAAGGCCCCTTTCGCGCGGGCGGTATGTATCACATCGGCCCGCGCGCTCAACCACAAACCCCGCCCCGGCAGACGTGCGGCCAGATCGGGCACCACGTTGCGATCCGGCCCGATCACGAAACGGATCATTTTTTCGCGTGGGGCCTGAAGCCGCGTTACGATGCAGCGCCGGAGGGGACCACGCTCCGGCTCATTCTCCTCTTCCTCCAGATGGGGTGCCGGGTCAGCCGTGTGAAGCCTCCTCATCGCCCGCTTCGTCGGCCGGGCCAGCTTCAGCTGCCGCGTCTTCGTCGGCGAACCAGTGGGCGCGGGCGGCCATGATGACCTCGTTGGCGGTGGCTTCGTCGATGGCGTCGGTGCCGAGGATTTCGACCAGCTCATCGCCCGCGAGATCGGCGAGATCGTCGAGCGATTTCACGCCTTTTTCACCGAGGGTGACGAGCATCTGCGGGGTAAACAGTTCGAAGGCGGCCACTTCGTCCGTCACGCCGATGGCGACGCGCTTTTCGGTAAGGCCCTCGTCGCGCTGCACCAGGAACGCTTCGGCGCGGCGGATCAGTTCGTCGGCCACGTTTTCGTCAAAACCCTCGATCTCCGCCAGCTCGTCCTTGTCCACGAAGGCAAGTTCCTCGATGGAGTTAAAGCCTTCGGTGACGAGCAGGCCGGCGATCACGTCGTCCACATCCAGCGCCTCCACGAACAGCCCGGTGCGGCGGCGGAATTCTTCCTGGCGGCGCTCGCTTTCCTCGGCTTCGGTGAGAATGTCGATGTCCCACCGTGTAAGCTGGCTGGCGAGGCGGACGTTCTGGCCGCGGCGGCCGATGGCAAGCGAAAGCTGTTCGTCGGGCACGACCACTTCCACGCGCCCGGCATCCTCGTCCATCACGACTTTGGTGACTTCGGCGGGGGCCAGCGCGTTGACCACAAACGTGGCAGCCTGGGGGGACCAGGGGATGATGTCGATCTTTTCGCCCTGCAGTTCCTGCACCACGGCCTGCACGCGGCTGCCGCGCATGCCAACACAGGCGCCGACCGGATCGATGGAGCTGTCGCGGCTGATCACCGCCATCTTGGCCCGGCTGCCGGGATCGCGGGCGACGGCCTTGATCTCGATGATACCATCATAGATTTCCGGCACCTCCTGGGCGAAGAGCTTTGCCAGGAAGGCGGGATGCGTGCGCGACAGAAAAATTTGCGGGCCGCGGACTTCCTCGCGCACGTCGTAGATGTAGGCGCGCACACGGTCGCCGTTGCGGAAACTTTCCCGGGGGATGAGTTCGTCGCGGCGTAGTAAAGCTTCGGATTTGCCGAGATCGACCATCAGGTTGCCATACTCGGTGCGCTTGACGACGCCGTTGATGATTTCGCCCACCCGGTCCTTGAATTCATCATACTGGCGCTTGCGTTCATATTCGCGCACGCGCTGGACAATCACCTGTTTGGCGGTCTGTGCCGCGATGCGGCCGAAATCGATCGGCGGCAGGGGATCGACGATGAATTGGCCAAGTTCCAGATCGGGCCTGAATTTCTTCGCGATATGAACGGGGATTTGTGTCTCCTCGTTCTCCACGGTTTCGACCAGTTCGGTCCAGCGGGAGAGGCGAACGTCGCCGGTACGGCGGTCGATCGTGGCGCGGATATCCTTTTCGTGGCCGTATTTGGCGCGGCCGGCTTTCTGGATGGCCTGTTCCATGGCTTCCAGCACTTCCTCGCGCTCGATCTGTTTTTCGCGCGCGACGGCATCGGCAACTAGCAAAAGCTCGGGGCGGGAAACGGCGGTGTCCATGACAGGTGTTTCCAGTTTCAGTTTTCGGTTTTTTGCGGTGTGGTGGCGGCGATCAGGGCGTCGGTCAGAACCAGGCGGGCTTTCTTGATGTCGCCGAGCGGGAGGGTGACTTCGGCGCCGTCGTCGAGGCGGAGGCGGCCCGTGGTTTCGTCGGCGCCGAGGAGGATACCGGAGAAGCGTTTGCGGCCATCGACGGGCATGTTGGTTTCGGCTTTGGCAAGATGGCCGGAGAAGCGGTTCCAGTCCTTGGCCCGGGTGAGCGGCCGGTCAATGCCCGCGGAGCTGACTTCCAGGGTCCATTCGCTCTGGATGGGATCTTCGACATCGAGCACGGCGCCGACGGCATGGCTGATGGCTTCGCAATCCTCGACGGTGATGAGCGCGCCGTCGGCCCGGTCCGCCATGATCTGCACGGTGGGCTGGTCGCGGCCCAGGATCGCCACGCGCACGAGTTCGAAGCCCATGCCATCGAGCGTTGGCCCGATCATGCCGGCGATGCGGCCTTCGAGGCCGGTATGGTTCAGCAGTGTGTTCTGTTGGTCCAAAACAAAAAAGGCGGCCCGCGAAGGCCACCCCCCGAGAGCGGAAGATGTAGGAATGAGGGGGAGATAGCGGCTTAGGCGCCGGATGGCAAGCGGGCCTTCAGGCCGATTCGGTTCCGCAATGGGATGGACCCACCCGGTGTGGTGCTTTAAGGCAGAAATACCGGTCGGGAATAGGCCCAACCGGCATCTGAGAGGAGGCTTGCGTGCGTAGCTTCACATGGCTTCCACTGTCGAAGTGATCTCTTTGACTGTTAAAGTCAAGATGTTGCGTCGATAGCGGAGGGATTCTAGCCGGGGTTTCGGCTAGAATCCTCCCTCGGAAAAACATTTACTGTCCGGCCATGGCCGGGATGGTGGAACGGCGCAGGAATAAAAGTCTTTTGCTTCTATTCTTGTAACTACCCAGCTTCCCCCTTGCCCTTGTGGGGAGGGCCGGGGTGGAGGTCTCCCTCCGAAGCAGAGCGCCAAATTGAAGAAAGGCCTTCTTTTCTGAAGAAAAGAAGCAAAAGACTTTTACTTTTCAGCCGCTCCTGCGATCGAGGCCCCCTTGCTTCAGGACTGGGCCGGTATCGATCCGCGGGCGCAAGGACAAGAGGCTTTTTGCTTCTTTCTGGCAAGACAAAAAAAGACTATTCCCAACGAGTTTCGCTGTGCTGCACGAACCCCCATCCTAACCCTCCCCACAAGGGGGAGGGGACTTGGCGTAGTTACCTGTTCTTCAGAAAAGTTCTTCACCGGCCGCCGGCCGACCCCCCTCAATGAAACTGGGGGCGTAAGGAAGGATGCGTTACGCTGCGCTAACGCTACGACATCGTGGCTTTCTCCGGCCATGTCCCGGATCTATCCGCGCGATGCAGGAAAGCGCCGGGGGGTTTGGGCGGACACTAGGCGGCGTATACGCCGCCCCGCCCAAATACACTCCCCCCAATCTTGTTCTGTCTAGAAGGCCTTGCTTATTCGCTCGTCGCCTCGGGATGAATTGGCGCGGATTCTGTGGCGTGGCGGCCCGAATCAGGCAGGCCGGTGCTTTCCTCCTGCACGACGCCCTCCGGAACGCCGTGTTTGGTTCCGGTGTCCGGATCGTGGAGGTGGGGGTTAGGGTGTGTTTGCTCGGTTTGGGGGTTGGATTTTTCGGGCATCGGGCGGTTTCCTGCTGGGTGGAGACCCAAACAGGGTGGCTGGGATCAGGTTGCGTGCAGGACAGCTTCAGCGACGCGGTGGGCCTGAGATTCGGTGAGGTCCGGGTGGATAGGCAGAGCGAGGATGCGGGTAGCGATGTCTTCCGAGACCAGCAGGGGGTTCCCGCGGTGGTGGGGCGCGTAGGCGGGCTGATGGTGCAGCGGGCGGGGGTAGTAGATGGCGGTGGGGATGCCCGACTCTTTCAGGGCCGATTGGGCACGTGTGCGGGCGGCTTCGTTTTCCACAAGGATGGCGTAGATGGCCCAGGCGCTTTGGCTGTCCGCCACGCGGGCGGGGATGGTGACGTGGCCGGCCAGCGCTCTGTCGTAGATCGCCGCGATGCGGGCGCGGGCGGCGAGCTCTTCCTCGAACACGTCGAGCTTGGCCAGCAGGATGGCGGCCTGCAGCGTATCCAGCCGGCCGTTCATGCCGGTGCGCAAAACTTCGTAGCGGGTGGTGCCTTCGCCATGGGTGCGCAGGCTGCGGTAGAGGTCGGCGCGCTCGGCGCTTTCAGTGAGCAGAGCGCCGCCGTCGCCGTAGCCGCCTAAAGGTTTGCTGGGGAAGAAGCTGATAGCGGTGGCGTCGGCTTCGCGGCCGAGTTTTTGGCCGTTCAGGCTCGCACCAAAACTTTGGGCGCAGTCGTCCAGCAGGAACAGGTTTTCGTCCAGGGCGATCTCGCGCAAGGCGGGCCAGGGAGCGGGCTGGCCGAACAGGTCCACACCAATGATGGCGCGGGGGCGGAGGATGCCTTCCTCCTTCACCGAGGCGATGCGGCGCTGCAGGTCGCCCGGATCGATCTGGAAAGTGGCGGGGTCGATGTCCACGAACACGGGGGTGGCGCCGAGCACCAGCGGCACTTCGGCGGTGGCGGTGTAGGTGAAGGCGGGGAGGAACACGGCGTGGCCGCGGCCGATGCCTTCGGCCATCATGGCGATCTGCAGCGCGTCGGTGCCGGAACTCACGGTCACGCAGTGGGCGGCGCCGGCATAGGCGGCCAGGCGCGATTCCAGCTCGCGCACTTCCGGGCCAAGCACGAACTGGCAGTGGGCGAGCACGGCTTCCAGGCGAGCGCGCAATGCGGGCTCGATGCGGCGCTGCTGCGCCTTGAGGTCCAGGAACGCGACAGGTTCGGTCATGGGGCGGCAGGTTCCAGTGAGGGGTGCTTTTCGCCGGCGAATTCGGGCACCAGGCGATGCACGCAAGCCAGGGCATTCAATGTGTCGCCGCCTTGGCAGAAGGCGGACATTTCGTCGATCGCGCGGCCGACTTCGTCCTGTTCGGCGGTACGGGGGGCGGCGATCAGCAGGCCCGGATGCCCGGTGGGCACGGGCGGCTCGCGGCCATGAAACAGCTCCTCAAAGAGTTTTTCGCCGGGGCGCAGGCCGGTGTATTCGATTTTTATGTCCTGCTCGGGGCGCAGGCCGGCGAGGCGGATCATCTGGCGGGCGAGGTCGATGATTTTGACCGGCTGGCCCATGTCGAGCACGAAAATACCGCCCTGGTCGGCGTGGGCGTGGGTTTCCAGGCCGACGACGCAGGCCTGCAAAACCAGGCTCACGGCTTCACGGACGGTCATGAAATACCGCTGCATGTCCGGGTGGGTAACGGTAAGCGGGCCGCCGCGTTCAAGCTGGCGGCGAAACAGGGGCACGACACTGCCGGTGCTGCCGAGCACATTGCCGAAACGCACGGTGACGCAGCGCATGCCCGACGCGCTAGCGCGGGCCGCGATGTCGAGCGCCTGGCAATACATTTCCGCCACCCGCTTGCTGGCGCCCATCAGGCTTTTCGGGTTCACAGCCTTGTCGGTGCTGATCAGCACCATGGCGGTGGCGCCGGCCGCGCTTGCGGCGTCCGCCACGATGCGGGTGCCCAGCGTGTTGGTGAGCAGGCCTTCCAGCGGGTTGGCTTCGACCATCGGCACGTGTTTGAGGGCGGCGGCGTGGAACACCAGGTCGGGTTTGGCTTCCGCGAACACGGAGAGGATGCGGGGGCGGTCTCGGATGTCGGCGATCACGGCGCTGCGCGGAAGGGTGGGGGCCAGCTCGGAGATTTCCAGGTCGATCTGCCAGAGGGCGTATTCGCTCTGGTCGAGCAACGTGAGATGGGCGGGGTTCAGGGCCGCGAGCTGGCGGGCGAGTTCCGAGCCGATGCTGCCGCCGGCGCCCGTCAGGATCACCCGGCGGCCTTCGATCAGGGTGCGCATGCCGGGGCGGTTGAGAACAACCTGCGGGCGGTTGAGCAGGTCTTCGATGGCGACCGGGCGGAGTTCGATCTGCTCGGCGTTGGTAAAAACGGTCAGGCGCGGCGCCCGGCGCACCGGCACGCCGTGGGCTTCCGCGGTGGCGATGAGGGCTGCGAGCGGGGCGCCGAGGAAATCCGGCTCGGTGACGACAAGAACGGTGGGCAGGCGGCGCTTCTCGGCGAGGCGGTGCAGGATCGCGCCGGCTTCGGCGGCGGTGCCGAGGATCGGCACGCCGTTCATGCGCCGGCCGGCCTGGCGCTCGGCCAAGGCAAGAACGCCTGTGATGCGCATGCCCGCGGGATCGGAGGCGGCGGCGCGAAAGAACGCGTCGGCCGCGTCACTGGCGCCGACGAGCACCACGCGTTGCAGGGGCGTGTCGTCGGCCGCGCGGCGGGGGTGGGCGCGGTAGAGGCGATAGCCGAGGCGCGGCGCGCCGAGGAGCACCATCAGGGTGAGGGCGTGGATGATAGGGAAGGTGATGGTGGGGAGGTGAAAGCCGGTGACCACCAGCAGGGTGGAGAACAGCGCGGCGCAGGCGATGCTGCCGCCCATCACGCCGGCGAGGTCGCTGAGGCCGGAAAAGCGCCAGTATTGCTGGGAGAGGCGGAACGGCAGGCCGCCGAGCAGCAGGGTGATGCCGCCGCTGGCAAGGAACCAGAGCGGGTGGATGAGGCCGCCTTTCGGGTCCGCGATCCAGCGGGCGAGTGGGGCGGCGAGCGCGGCCAGCGCGCCGTCCAGCGCGACATTGATGAGGATGCGGTTGAAGGGGCGCTGCTTCACGCGGGTTCGTATAGCCGCTTGGCGGATGAATGTAAGGCGAAGAAGACCTGGGGGCTTTACCCTGACCCCCACCAGGGCGAGCCGCCCTGGACCGGCACTTTTTGAAGGCAAGGCGAAGGGGGGCATACGCGCACGGTGGGAACAGTACGCGTATGCCCCTCTTCGCCTTGCCTTCAAAAAGAAATGGGGGTCTGGGGCCTCAGGCCCCAGCGGGGTCCAGGGGCAGAGCCCCTGGCCTTTCTTATTGCGGCGCCGACGCGTTTCCTGCGATCGGGGCAAGCTTCGTCGAAATGCGTGAAATCCTGTATCGCCGCACCAGGGCGTCGTATTGCGACGTCGGCGACTCGGCAAAAGCTTTGTGCTGACCGCGAACGTATTTTAATTCGCCCAAGTTTTTGCGATGGCAAGCGGTAATCGTGGCCCGGATCGCGCTTGGGCGATGCGGGCTACGCGCCGAAGGCCACGAAATGCGGGTTTCTGTAGGCGGGCTTGCCGTAGGTGAGGGGCGCACCGTCCAGCGTCTCTATGCGGCCGCCCGCGGCGCGCAGCACGGCGTGGCCGGCGGCGATGTCCCATTCCATGGTCGTGCCCAGGCGGGGATAAAGATCCGCTTCGCCGCGGGCGAGCAGGCACAACTTGAGGGAACTGCCGGCCGCGCGGAACGAAGCGACCTTGCGGTCGCCGAGAAAGGCGGCCATTGCGTCCGCATCGCCGTGGCTGCGGGAGCCAACCACCACCAGACCCTCCGCCGGTGGCGAGCGAACGGAAATATGCCTTTCCCCGGCTGCATCTTCCAGCACAGCCGTGCCGGGTTCAGCGCCGGCATAGGTTTCGCCGATCGCCGGCACCACCACGATGCCCAATACCGGCACGCCGTTTTCGATCAGGGCAATGTTCACCGTGAACTCGCCGTTGCAGCTCAAAAATTCTCTGGTGCCATCAAGCGGATCGACTAGCCAGAAACGGGCGCCGGTGACTTCGGGGGAAAGTCCCGCAGCTGCCTCTTCCTCCGATACCACCGGAATGTCCGGCGTAAGCGCCCGCAGGGCCGGCAGAATGATATCTTCCGCCGCCAGGTCGGCCGCAGTCACCGGGCTGCCGTCGGCCTTTGTGGCAGCCTCGGTCAATCCGTAAAAACGCAGGGTGGCCTGGCCCGCTTGTTCGGCAACCGGACGCAAAGCCGCCAGCAACGCCCCCAGATCGAGCTTTTCCAGTGCCGCGCTCACGGGTTCGCGCCCTGCAGCATGCCGCTCGCCTGGAGGTGGGCCACAATCCGTTCCGCCGCGTCCTCGGGCGAAAGCTGGGTTGTGTCGATATGCAGTTCCGGATTTTCCGGCGCTTCGTAGGGGCTGGAAATGCCCGTAAAATGCTTGATCTCGCCGCGGCGGGCCTTCTTGTAGAGCCCCTTGCGATCGCGCGCTTCCACAACGTCCAGCGGCGCGTCAACGAACACTTCGAAGAATTCGCCGGCCGGAAGCAGCTCGCGGGCCATGCGCCGCTCGGAGCGGAACGGCGAGATAAACGATACCAGAACGATCAGGCCGGCATCCGTCATCAGGCGGGAAACCTCCCCGACACGGCGGATGTTCTCCACACGGTCGGTATCCGTAAAACCGAGATCGCGGTTCAGCCCGTGGCGCACATTGTCACCATCCAGCAGCGCGGTGTGCTTGCCGAGTGCAAAAAGCTTTTTCTCGACCAGGTTCGCAACCGTGGATTTGCCGGCGCCCGAAAGGCCGGTGAACCACAGCACGCAAGCGCGCTGGCCCATCAGCGCGGCGCGGGATGCGCGGCTCACATCCACCGCCTGCCAATGGATATTCTGTGCGCGACGCAAGGCATAGTGGATCAGCCCGGCCGCCATGGTCTCGTTGGTGAGGCGGTCGATCAGGATGAAGCCGCCGGTATCGCGATTGTCCGTGTAGGGATCGAAAGCGATCTGCTGATCGAGGCTGATGTTGCACAGGCCGATCTCGTTCAGGCCCAACTGACGCGCCGCCATCTGCTCCAGGGTGTTTACATTCACCTTGTGCTTCAGCGCGGTGACCGAGGCCGTGACGGTTTTTGTGCCGATTTTCAGAAGATACGAGCGGCCCGGCAGCATCGGGGCATCGTTCATCCACACGATCGTGGTTTCGAACTGGTCGGACACCTCGGCCGGGCTCTCGGCGCCGCAAATCACGTCGCCGCGGCTGCAGTCGATTTCATCTTCCAGGGTGATGGTGATCGATTGGCCGGTGGTGGCGTAAGGCAGGTCGCTATCGATCAGCACGCGCGCGATGCGGCTTTCGGTCGCCGCCGGCATTACTTTCACCAGGTCGCCGGGGTGCACGGTGCCTGAAGAGACCAGGCCGGAAAAACCGCGGAAATCGAGGTTGGGCCGGTTGACCCATTGCACGGGCATGCGGAACGGCGCGGTGCGCGAGGCAGCTTCAACCTCCACCGTTTCCAGATGGTGCATCAGGGTCGGGCCGCGATACCAGGGCATGTTGCCGCTGGGATCGGTGATGTTGTCGCCCATCAGTGCGGAAATCGGGATTGGCACGATCTTTTCGATCGCGAGTTGCGAGGCAAAACCTGTGTAATCGCCGAGAATACGGTCGAACACCTCGCGGCTGTAATTCACCAGGTCCATCTTGTTGATGGCGAGCACCACGTTCTTGATGCCGATCAGCGAGACGAGATAGGAATGCCGGCGGGTTTGCGTCAGCACGCCGCGGCGTGCGTCGATCAGGATGATGGCGAGATCGGCGGTCGACGCGCCGGTGATCATGTTGCGCGTATACTGCTCGTGGCCGGGGGTGTCGGCGACGATGAATTTGCGGCGGTCAGTGGAGAAGAAGCGGTAGGCGACGTCGATGGTGATGCCCTGCTCGCGCTCCGCGGCCAGGCCATCCACCAGCAGCGCGAAATCGATATTCTGGCCCTGCGTGCCCATCTTTTTCGAATCGGCTTCAAGGGCCGCAAGATGATCCTCGAAAATCATCTTGCTGTCGTAGAGCAGGCGGCCGATCAGGGTGGATTTGCCATCGTCCACAGATCCGCAGGTGATGAACCGCAGCAGAGACTTGGTTTCGTGCTGCTTCAGATAAGCATCGATATCGGTTGCGATCAGATCGCTCACATGTGCCATCAGCGCCCCCTCTCCGGCCAAGTCCCGGATCTTGGAACGCACGCAGAAGCAAAAGTCTTTTGGTTCTTTTCTTCAGAAAAGAACATCTTTCTTTGTTCTTTTCTGAAGAAAAGAACCAAAAGACTTTTACGTCCTCCGCTTGTTGGGAGATCCGGGACTTGGCCGGGTAGAAACGCATACACCACTAGAAATAGCCCTCCTGCTTTTTCTTTTCCATGCTGGCGGAGGCATCGTGGTCGATGGCGCGGCCCTGGCGCTCGCTGGTCGTGGTTAAAAGCATCTCCTGGATAATCTGCGGCAAAGTGGCGGCCTCGCTTTCAACCGCACCAGTCAAAGGATAGCAGCCCAGCGTGCGGAAACGGACTTTCTTCATCTGCGGCACCTGGCCCGCGGGGATCCGCATCCGGTCGTCATCCACCATGATGGTCAAGCCATTATAATTCACCACAGGGCGCTCGGCGGAAAAATACAAAGGCACGATCGGTATAGTCTCCAGATGAATGTATTGCCAGATATCCAGCTCGGTCCAGTTGGAAAGAGGAAAAGCGCGGATGGTCTCGCCCTTGTTCTTGCGCGCATTGTAAAGATGCCAAAGCTCGGGCCGCTGGCGCTTCGGATCCCAGCGGTGCTTCTCGGAGCGGAAAGAAAAAATCCTTTCCTTGGAACGACTCTTCTCCTCGTCCCGCCGCGCGCCGCCGAACGCCACGTCGAACCCGTGATGGTCCAGCGCGGCCTTCAGCGCCTCGGTCTTCATGATGTCGGTGTAGGCGCTGCCGTGGTCAAACGGATTGATCCCGCGCGCCAAACCATCCTTGTTGATCCACTCGATCAGTTGCAGCCCCTTTTCCGCAACCATCGCGTCGCGGAACTGGATCATGCCGGCGAACTTCCAGGTGGTGTTCACGTGCAGCAACGGAAACGGCGGCTTGCCCGGCGCAAAAGCCTTCAGCGCCAGATGCAGCATCACCGCACTGTCCTTGCCGACGGAATACAGCATTACCGGGTGCTGCGCCTCGGCCACCACCTCGCGCATAATGTGGATGCTCTCAGCCTCAAGCCGCTGCAAATGGGTCAGGTCGGGCGCGCTCTCGGCGTCCACCGCGTACTGCATTCTACTCTCCCAAAGATCCGGCCGCAGAAGGTGGCGCGGGATGCCAGTAACCTCCTCCAGCTTCAGCACAAGGTCGGCCGGAATGGCCCGCTCCCCCGTGACCCATTGGCTGATCGCGCCCTCGCTGCGGCCAAGCGCCGCCGCGATGTGGCGCTGGCTGCGGCCGCTGGCACGGAACAAGGCTTTCAACTCAGGCATGGCAACCCTTTAAAATGCTTAAAGTCACAGTTTGCAAGGCTCAACTTTAGCAAAACTAAAGTCGTGTCGGCACCAAACAAGGGCTACGGTTAAAAGATGAATGCGCCTTCGACGGGCAGCGCCGCCCACGCCCAGCTTGCCGCCTCCGACCCGCGGGCCTCGGTGTTCGTCTCCGCCCATGCCGGCACCGGCAAAACCAAGGTGCTGGTCGACCGGCTGGTGCGGCTGATGCTGGAGGGCGCCGATCCGGCGCGCATCCTGTGCCTCACCTACACCAAGGCGGCGGCGGCGGAGATGGCCATCCGCTTGCTGCAGCGTCTCGGGCGCTGGGTGACGATGGGCGATACCGAACTGGAGGTGGAGCTTACGTCGCTGCAGGTGGCGCCGGGCAAGCGGCATCGGGCGCGCGAGCTGTTTGCCCACGTGCTGGACCTGCCGGGCGGCATGCGCATCGGCACCATCCATGCGTTCTGCCAGTCGCTGCTCAAACGGTTTCCGCTGGAGGCGCAGATCTCGCCGCATTTCCAGGTGGCGGAGGAAATGGAGAAGCGCGCCGACCTGGAGGAGGCGCGGGAATCCGTGCTGCCGGGCGCCAATGTGGATGCGCTGGCGCGGCTGGCTGGGCTGGTGAATGCGGAAGGGTTTGCCGGCCTGGCCTCGGTGCTGGAAACGGAGCGGGCGCGGCTGGAAATTGCGCTGGGGCTCACGCCCGATGCGCTGGAGATGGCCATCCGCCGCGTGGCGGGGGTAACGAGCGCCGACGAGGCGTCCGCATTGGAGGCGTGCGTTGATTGGGCGGGTGAAGGCAAGCTGAGCAGCGCCTTGCGGATTGCAGAGGCGCAGGGCAGCGACAGCGTGCGGGAAAAGGCGGGCCGGATGCTGGCCTGGCTGTCGCTGCCTGCGGATCTGCGCGCCGAACATTTTGCCGAATGGCGGCGCGAGTTTCTGCTGGATAACGGCGATCCGCGCGGCCCAGGGGTGTTTGCCAACAAGAAGCTGCTGGAAAAACACCCGCACATCACCCCGCTCTGCGTGGCCGAACAGCAGCGACTGATGGCGGTGCTGGATGAGCAGCGGGCGCACCGGATGGCGGCGGCAACAGCCGCCCTCCTTTGTGTGGCGGGGCCCATCCTGGCGAAATTCGCGGAAGGCAAGGAGCGCCGCGCATTGCTGGATTACGCCGACCTGATCACCCGCAGCTTCAGGCTGCTCGATGACACTGAAATCGGCACCGCGTGGGTTCTGTTCAAGCTGGATGGCGGGCTTGACCACCTGCTGCTGGACGAGGTGCAGGATACCGCGCCGGAACAGTGGGCCATTGCAGACCGGCTGACCGCCGATTTTTTCGTGGGCGACGGGGCGCGGGAGGGCGCCGCGCTGGCACGTACCGTATTCGCGGTGGGGGACCGAAAACAGTCGATCTACTCGTTCCAGGGCGCCGATCCGGAGGAGTTCGACCGGTGGCGGAGGATCTACGAGCAGCGCGTGAAGGGCGCGGGGCTGATCTGGCGGCGGGGCCAACTGAGCACGTCGTTCCGCTCGACGCAGCCGGTGCTGCGGCTGGTGGATGCCGTGTTTAGCGATCCGGCGGCGGCCGAGGGGGTGTGCGAAGCGGATGAGCCGGCCCTGCGGCATGTGGCCTTTCGAGAGGGGCAGGCCGGGCGGGTGGAGCTGTGGCCACTGGCGCCGCGTCCTGAAAAACCGGCGCATACGCCCTGGGTGGTGCCGGGAAGCAACCAGCTGGAGATCTCGGCGCCGCAGACGCTGGTGAACGAACTGGCGCGGTGGATCGCCGAACAGACCGGGGGCGGGACAGTGCTGCCCAGCGGGGCCAAGCCGCTACGGCCGGGCGACATTTTGGTGCTGGTGCGTCGGCGGAGCGGGTTTGCGAGCGCACTGGTGCGGGCGCTGAAGGCCAAAGGCGTGGCGGTGGCGGGGCTGGACCGCATGGTGCTGACCAAGCAACCAGCGGTGCAGGATATCCTTTCGCTCTGCAACGCGCTGCTGCTGCCGCAGGACGATCTTTCGCTGGCCGAGATGCTGGTTTCACCGCTGGGCGGGTTGACGGACGCCAGCCTGATGGCGCTGGCGATGGAGCGGCAGGGATCGTTGTGGGAGGCGCTGGGCCGGCGGGCGGGGGAGCGGGCGGATTGGGCGGAGGCGCATGGGTTTTTCGCGGCCCTGCTGGGGCGGGTGGATTACGCGGCGCCGCATGCGCTGTTGGTGGAGGCGCTGGGGCCGCTGGGCGGCCGGCCGCGGCTGTTCGCGCGGCTGGGGCCGGAGGCCGCGGAACCCATCGATGAACTTCTCAATGCCGCACTTCAGCATGCATCGGTCCATCCGCCCTCGTTGCAGGGGTTTGTGCACTGGCTGCTTCTCTCGGCGGCGGAGGTGAAGCGCGAGGCGGAAGCGGCCGGCGACAGCGTGCGGGTGATGACGGTGCATGGCAGCAAGGGGCTGGAGGCCCCGGTGGTGATCCTGCCGGACACGACCGGCTTGCCGCCGGACGATCGCGGGCTGAGCTGGGCGCAGGACGACGAGACAGGCGCGCATCTGCCGCTGTGGCAGCCGAACAAAGAACTGCGCTGCAGCGCCGCCGACCAGCTACGCCAGGTGCAGGCGGAAAAGCGGGCGCGCGAATATAACCGGCTTCTGTATGTGGCGTTGACCCGGGCGCGCGACCGGCTGGTGATCTGCGGCTGGGAGCCAGGACGCGCCCAGCCGGGCAGCTGGTACGAGAAGGTGGAGCGGGGAATGCTGGCGCTGGAGGCGGAAGCGCAGGATTTTGCCGCTTGGCCCGGGCAGTTAAAAGTGATCGAGACGCGGCAGGTTGCCGTGCTCGAGGAGAAGCGCGTGGCGGCAGGCGGCCCGCCGGTGGCGTTGCCCGACTGGGCCGGCCGGGCGCCGGCCTGGCGGCCGGAGAAGCTGGCGCCGGAGCCGGCGTTGCCGCGGCCTTTGGCGACCAGCCGGCCGGAGGGGGTGGAACTTGGGCCGGTGCCGCCGCAGCGCTCCCCGCTGGCCGCGGCTGCGCAGCGGGACAGGTTTGCCCGCGGGCTCGCCATGCACGCACTCCTGCAGCATCTGCCGGACGTGCCGGAGGCGGCGCGGGAGGAAGCGGCCCGGGCCTTCGCGGCGCGGCCGGCTTTGGCGATCGACGCGCCGGAGGATTTGGTGCGGCAGGCTTTAGGGGTTCTGCGGTCGCCGGAGCTGGCGGCGCTGTTCGGGCCGGGCAGCCGGGCAGAGCAGCCGATTTCCGGTGTCGTGGGGTCGCTGGTGGTAACCGGCCAGGTGGATCGGCTGGCGGTGCTGGCGGATCGCGTGCTGATCGCGGATTACAAGACGCGTGCAGCGCCCGATCGCCCGGCGGACGTGCCGGTGCTGTATCTGCGGCAGATGGCGGCCTATCGGGCGGTGCTGGAAAAACTCTATCCGGACCGGCCAGTCCACTGCGTGCTGATCTGGACGGATGGGCCTGAGATCACCCTGCTGGCCGACGATCTGCTGAACAGCCATGCGCCGGGCTCTGCCGCGTCCGTGCCGGCTGCTTGATCCGCGCGCGGGATCGACCACTTCGATATATACAGTTCAAGTAACCGCCCAGCTCCCCTCCCCCTTGTGGGGGAAAGTTAAGCAGTTACGAGTGCACCACCGACCACCTTGGGAGACCGCGTTTATGAGTGCCAATACGGTTGCCGCGACCGACGAGACGTTTGAAGCCGACGTGCTGAAAGCATCAGGGCCGGTGCTGGTCGATTTCTGGGCGGAGTGGTGCGGCCCCTGCAAGATGATCGCCCCGGCGCTGGAGGAGATCGGCCTGGAGTATGCCGGCCGGGTGACGGTGGTGAAGGTGAATATCGACGAAAATCCGCAGACGCCGAACAATTATGGCGTGCGCGGCATCCCCACGCTGATCATGTTCAAGGATGGCAAGCCGGCGGCAACCAAGGTTGGCGCGGCGCCCAAGAGCCAGCTGAAGGAGTGGGTGGCCAGCTCGATCTGAGGGCTGCACGTGAGAGGGTGGGCTTGAAAGCCCACCCTGCTGTTTGATTACCAGCCGAAGCTGCCAAAGTTTTTTTCTTCGGATTGCATGATGCCGGAGCGCAGGGCGGCGACGGCATTTTCGCCTTCGATCCGGGTCGGGTATTTGCGGCCGACCCAGATGTAGCCGTTTTCGTCCGGGCCACTCACCGCCATCTTTCCGCCGTCGGCCCTGTCGAACCCCACGCTGATCAGGGTGCGCTGTTCAAAGAATTTTGCGCCGATGAACAGGATGGTGGCGGCGTACATCACCTGTTCGGCCAGGAAGCGGAAATCGAACACCCAGGTGTGCGCC
>Ga0116226_10002353_pt1 | contig 16433 bp, 17 predicted proteins | sample S1TSphfallax_FD_89692 | JGI IMG/M metagenome (GOLD analysis project Ga0116226, IMG submission 89692) | Host-associated microbial communities from peat moss isolated from Minnesota, USA - S1T2_Fa - Sphagnum fallax MG | ecosystem: Host-associated > Plants > Peat moss > Unclassified | place: USA... | reverse complement strand
CATGAAGGTGCTGGTCCCGGTCAAGCGGGTGATCGACTATAATGTGAAGGTGCGGGTGAAGCCCGACCAGTCCGGCGTCGATCTCGCCAACGTCAAGATGTCGATGAATCCCTTCGACGAGATCGCCACGGAAGAGGCGGTGCGCCTGAAGGAAAAGGGCGTGGCCAGCGAGATCGTCGTGGTCTCCATCGGTCCGCAGCAGGCCCAAGAGACGATCCGCACCGCGCTGGCCATGGGCGCCGATCGCGGCATCCTGATCACGGTGGACTCCATCGTCGAGCCCTTGGCCGTCGCCAAGCTGTTGAAGGCGGTGATCGCCGAAGAGCAGCCCCAGCTGGTGCTGATGGGCAAGCAGGCGATCGACGATGATAATAACGCGACCGGCCAGATGCTGGCGGCCCTGATGGGCTGGCCTCAGGCCACCTTCGCCTCCAAGATCGAGGTGGCGGGCGAGACGCTCAATGTCACCCGCGAAGTGGACGGCGGTCTTCAAACCCTGGCGGCCGACCTGCCGGCGGTGGTGACGGTGGACCTGCGCCTGAATGAGCCGCGCTACGCCAGCCTGCCCAACATCATGAAGGCCAAGAAAAAGCCGATTGATATCAAGTCAGCCGCCGACTACGGCGTCGACGTCACGCCCCGGCTAAAGTCGCTCAAGGTCAGCGAACCGCCCAAGCGCGCCGGCGGCGTCAAGGTAGAGACCGTGGCCGACCTGGTCGCGAAACTGAAGACAGAAGCGGGAGTGCTCTGATCATGGCCGTCCTTGTCATCGCCGATCACGACAATTCAGCCGTTCGCGACACCACGAACAAGACCATCACCGCCGCCCTGGCCGTGTCGCCCGAGGTGGACGTACTGGTGCTGGGCGAGGGCGCCCAAGGCGCCGCCGACGCTGCGGCCAAGATCGCGGGCGTCCGCAAGGTCTTGCTCGCCCAAAGCCCTGAACTGGGCCGGCTGCTGGCGGAAGCCGTCGCCGATGTGGTGGTTCCCCTGATGGCGGGCTACGACGCCCTCCTGACGCCCGCGACCGCGGCGGGGAAGAACTTTTCCCCCCGGATCGCCGCCCTCCTCGACGTCATGCAGATCTCCGACGTGATTGAGGTGGTGGACGCCAATACCTTCGTGCGGCCGATCTACGCCGGCAACGCCCTGGAGACGGTGCAATCCAGCGATCCCAAGAAGGTGATCACAGTGCGGCCGACGACCTTCAAGGCGGCGGCCGAGGGCGGGTCGGCGACGGTGGAGACCATCGAAGCCAAGCCCGCCGCGGCGCACCAGGCCAAGTTTGTCTCGGACGAGGTGGTGAAGTCCGATCGGCCGGAACTGAGCGCCGCCAAGATCGTCGTGTCCGGCGGCCGGGCGCTGGGGTCTGCGGAAGAGTTCCATAAGGTCATGGACCCCTTGGCCGATAAGTTGGGCGCCGCGGTCGGCGCCAGTCGCGCTGCGGTGGATGCCGGTTACGCCCCCAACGACTATCAGGTTGGGCAGACCGGCAAGGTGGTGGCCCCGGCGCTCTATATCGCCATCGGCATTTCTGGCGCGATCCAGCATCTGGCCGGGATGAAGGACTCCAAGACCATCGTCGCCATCAACAAGGATCCGGACGCCCCGATCTTCCAAGTCGCCGATTACGGTCTGGTCGCCGACTATAAAACCGCCGTGCCCGAGCTCATGGCCGAGCTTGAGAAGGTTTGAAACAAAAGTGCAGCGAGTTGACTGAGCGGAAAGGTTTGATCGTATAAACCACTTGGGTTGAGGGTTGTGGAGTTTCACCTTGGCCAAGGCTCAGTTTCATCGCCACCAGCGCGTTTGGGTCGAGGCCGTCGGCGCCTGGGCCACGATCGACCGTCTTATCCCGGTCTGGAGCAAGGGCTTCGACGAGCCTGTTCGCATCACCTACGACGTGGGCCTGGGGCGCGAATTCACCGCCAATGAGCTCCAGGCCGATGCGCCCATCCAAGGCGCGCCCGACGCCGCCATCGGCGCTTGGCGGATCTTGCGCGCCCGCAACAAGTGGCAGGAGCCGGAGGATTGCGGTCATCACCCCCTGCCCGGCACCTTTCCTGTGGTGGTTACAGATCCCGAGGACTGGGGCGGGTGGCGCGTGCCCGGCGCCGAATACGATCGGGCGCCCTATAAGATCGAACACCAGGCCCGCGTGATCGCTTGCTCCCCCCAACTTATCAGCTTGGCGCAGGAGCTTTTAGCGCTTGCGACCGAGGCGCCCGACGACGTTTCGCCGGAGGTTCTCCGCCTGGCCCGCGGCGCCCGGAGCATTTTACGCTATATCGGCGACGCCCAGACGTCGCCGGGACGTGCAGACCCCAAGCAGGCCCCCGCCCCTCATGCCAAACAGGCCAAGGCGGGCTGATTGCTCCCAAGCCTAGTGGGACATCTTATAGGCGAAGCCGATCGTCAGCAGCACGATGGCGACGAACTGGGTCATCACTCGGCGACGCATCCACTTGTTGGAGTTGGCGCGGCCGTAGTCGCCGCCCTTGAGCATGGCGAACACGCCCATGCCCAAACTGATCACGACCGCCAGCATGGCGATGGCGATCATGATGTCGATAAATATTCCCATCGAGCCTAGTTAAGATATGTAGGGGGGTATGGCTAGAGTCGGCGTCATGCGCTCTAGCTCCGCCACTTCAGCGTTGTCGCCTCGACCGGATTGCGGAACGGGCGGCCTTCGCGGCGCGACGCGTCCCATTCCCGTTTCAAAGCCTGGTACCATTTGGCTTGGCGGTCGGCGTCGTCGATCCACACCAGGCCAGGATCGTAGCGCAGCCCTTCGTTCTGGAGGTTCACCATGTCGCCGTCCTGCTGCAGGAACCGGCGCGCGCCGGCCGCGATCAAGGGCTTCAAGAGCGAAAACGCCCAGTGATCCGACCAGATGATCTGGGTGATGCGGGTGGCGCGGTCATTTACCGGCGTCAGACAGGTCAGGGCCAGCACCTGGCGCGCCCCCACCTGCACATGCTCCCAGCGGAGCGCCGGCAGGCGGAAGGTGATTTCTGTCGAGGGCGCTCCGCCCAAGATACGATAGGCGCGGCTGTTCTTGGACGGCGGATGGCGGACCATGGCGAACCCCTGCTCCCGGGGCTCGAACGGCTTGGCCTTGTCGTGCTGCTGCGACGCCGAGCGCCACCACCATTGCTGATGCACATAGGGGCCGTGGGTCGGGTCCATCAGCCCGACCACCGCATGGTCGAGATGGGTGTCGAACGTCATCCGATCGACCAGCTTGGGTTTGCCGCCGACCGCGCCAGGGAACACGGGCGGCCCCTCCGCCGGGTCCGAGCCCAAGCGCGCATCTGCGGCCATGTAGATGAAGACCAGGCCTTGGGACTCCTGCACGGGATAGGCCCGCACCCGGATGCGCTCGACGTTCAGATCCTGGTCCGCCAGCAGGGAGGGGATAGACGTGCAGCCGCCATCGCCCGACGCGAAGCGCCAACCGTGGTAGGGACACTGGATGCTCTCCCGCCCATCCGGCTCGGCCACCAGTTTGCCGGCGGAGAGCGGCGCCGCGCGGTGGGGGCAGATGTCGCGCAAGGCAAAGACCTGTCCGGCCCGGGTGCGACCCAGAAGGATCGGCTGGCCTAGAATCTCGTATCGCTGCAGCCGCCCCGGCTTCAGCGCGGCGCCGAGATCGGCGAAATACCAGAGGTCGTAGAGGAACCCCCGCCCAAAGCCGCTTTTGGGCTCTGGTCCGCCTCCCGCCCGATCCCCGCCGGTCATCGTCCTCGATCCAGGGTCGCTGAAGCCTGCGCCTTATGCGCCGGGACGAAGCCGTTCGTGTAGACGATCTTGGCCTGGGATCGCAATTGACCCACCAGTGCTTCGATCTGCTGCTGCACCTTTACCCCTTCGAAGATCTGGGTCGCGGTGGCGGCGGCCTCCTCGGGCGGCTGGGCGCTGGGCGAACGCTCAAGCACCGTCATTGCGGAAAGCTCATTGTCGTTGCGGACGAAAAACAGCTCGCCCACCGGCGCTGTCGAAAGTCTCGCCGCCAAGGGCGCTGGAACCTTGGCCGTATCAAAGGTCAGTGTCCGACGGCTGTTGGGAATGCTGAGCCGGGTCAGGCGGGCCATGATATCGCTCGGATATTTCAGGCTCTCCAGCGTCTCGACACTGCCTGGGGGGGGCAGCATGTTAATATCGTCGACGGTGACGCTTTCTCGTCGGGCGAACGTATAGGGGTTGTCCGCCATCACCTTCGCCAAATCGGCTGAGGTGGGTGTGGGCGGGGGTTTAAGGCTCGACCGAACCAGCCGCTGGGCGATCAGGTCTTGCTTAAGCCTCGCGACGTCGGCCGGATATCCTGGGTAGCGATCCATCGCCCGGTTGTGGGCGGCTTGGGCCAAAAGCGCCCTGGCGATCACCCTCTGCAACAGGATCGAAGAGTCGGCCTTGGCCAGGGCGGCGCTGCTTCTGGCTTCCGCCTGAAGATCCTGGGGTGTAATTTCCTGGCCGTTGACCGTGGCGATGACCTGGCCTTTGGTCCCCTGCTCGCTACAAGATGCTGTCAGCATCGCCAAGGCGACGAGGCCCGGGCCGATCCGTCTGCAGAGCCGCGTGTTTGAGCGGCGGGGTGTTTTTGGGGGCGCGAGCTTAGGGGTCACGGTTACCTACGGCGGCTTTGAAAAGAGCGCTCAGACGGACTTAGAGGCGCTGGATGAAGACTGTCTATGATCTCGTGTCCATGATCGCCTTCGCGGGCCTGGCCATTCTGTATTTGCAGCGCTCGGCCAGTTCCAGCCCCGACCCTGTGGCGCTTTGGAAATATGCGGCGGCGGCCTTCGGCTGCGCCCTGGCGGACTATTTCGGCGACCACGGGATGGCGCTCGCCTCTATCGCGACCTTCGTCGTCCTGGCGGTGTTTTCGGTCGCCGCGTTGAAGCCGTTTCATGTCAAGGACCCGGAGTCCTGAGGCCCTAGTAACAGCGCTCGCCCGGCAGGTCCGGCCTCGTGGACCCACTGGGTCGCGAACTGCGCCAGCGCGGGCGCGACCTCGCCTGCCCCCAGCGCGGAAATACGCACCAGCACCCCATCCGGGATCAGGCCCGCAAGTCCAAGCCTCAGCATGATCAGGCGCTGAGCCATCAGGTCCCGGGGAAAATATCCGGCGATACGCGTCCAATAGAGAACACTCTCCACCCGATCGTCCCGCACGCCGACAAAGCTCTGGGCGGCGATGGTGTGGCCGGGCGCGACGGCGATGTCGAGCCCGTGAAGGCCGCGAATTTGGAAGCCTGCGCTGCTGTAGCAGACCTCGGGCCGATGAACCCGCATCAACCCGCTTTGAGCCGCGCCGTGGGCGATCAGGAGCATGATGTCCGGGCCTGTGGCCCCGGCGAACCGGCGGGTGATGATCTGATCATAGGCGCTGGCCGCCGCCGCATCTTCCGGCAGGATAAAGGCGCCCGACGTCTGCGCCCGCCAGGGTCCAACCGAGGTCGGAACGGCGTCATCCAGGCGGATCCGGTTGACGCCGGGTTCGTAATGTCGGGGCGTCATCAGGGCGGCGACGCCCGCCGTGGCCGCCGATCCTACCCCAAGCATCAGGGTCCGTCGCGACACCAAATCCTGGCCCTGCGTTGTCGCCGATGGGATGGTCATCGGGGCGCGCGCCGCGGACCTGTCAACGCGTCCAAGGCGATGACGCCGCCCAAGGATACGGCGAAGGTTATAAACCCGACCGTTTCGTGCAGCAGGCTCTGAGCGACGGCGTCGCCGAACAGGTGGGTGATCAGCACCACGACGGCGATGCGGACGAAATTGCCGAAGATGGCCAAGCCTACGATCGGCGCCAGCATTACGGCATAGTAAAAGGGTCGATCCGGCCGGCGCAGATAGATGTAGACCAGTCCGATGGCGCTAAGGCTGAACAAGGAATTCATGCCGGAGCAGGCGTCCTCTACAGACAGTTGATACTGGTCGACCATCAGCGTCAGGCCATCCTTGACGATGGCGAGACCGAAGACCTGGAATAGCTGCACGGTCGCTTCCGTGATCCCAAGCCGCAAATGGGTCGTCAAAGCATGGGAGATGAAGAACGGAATGGGCAGGGCGAACACCAGATAGGCCAGGGGAAATCCGCCTGTCTTTAGGCCCCTGGCGCCGAACAGCGCATAGACGCCGATCAACAGGAAGCCGTAGAGGGCGTAACTCTCCACCAGATATTGGCCCCCGACGCGGCCCAATCCATAAAGGACGCTGGTCGCCAGCCACAGTCCGACAGCCAGCCCACGGGACGCGACGCCCCGGGGTGGGGCCCCCGCCGCCCGCATGGCCGGCCACCGCCGAAACAGCAGCCAAAGGCCGATGGCGAGCACGATCGGCGTCTGGGCGCCCTGGTCGAGCGACCAATTTTGCTGAACGTTTTCGATCAGGGTGGGTATGGCCAAGGCGGCGACGCCCAGCCAAAGCACGATCAGCGTCCACGCGGGACGCAGCGGCGCAGACCTCTTCTTATCGTCTAAGGCGCCTTTGGCCTGGATGTCGACAAGCTGGCTCAAAGCGGGACGCTCATCTGCGAATTCATACCCTGAATGCAGGGGCCGCGCCAAACCAAGCAGGACTCCGAACTTGGGGTATTGGAGCGTTAATTCTCCTCCCCCGCTTCGCAAGGGAGGAGAAAGAACTTTCACAGTTCATTAACCCGAGTCCGTAGCCCTGCCAAACCGAGGCGGCGATCCGGGCTTGTTTTGCCTTCGGTTGGAGGCGCCTTTTATCCCAAAAGCGGTTCCTACGTTTCCAAACACGCTCTAAGACACCGCCGTATCCGCAGCTTCGATGACGGCCCTAACGGACGATGTGATGGCGCGATCTCCTGCACACACCCCGCCTTGGACCGATAAGGCGAAAGCCTATGTCGAGGTCGCGGCGGAGATCGAAGCCGTCCTTGAGGGCGAGCCCAATCTGATCGCGCGCATGACGACGGTCGTCGCCCTGCTCGCCTCAACCTTCGACAGCTATTTTTGGACGGGCTTCTATCTGGTCGATCCGGATCGGCCTGATCAGCTGGTCGTCGGACCCTATCAGGGCACGCTTGGCTGTCTGCGCATCGCGTTCGGACGGGGCGTCTGCGGCGTGGCGGCCTTAAGCGAAAAGACTCAGATCGTCCCGGACGTCCATGCCTTTCCCGGCCATATCGCCTGCGACAGCCGGTCGAACAGCGAGATCGTCGTGCCGGCGTTCGGCTCGGATGGGGCCTTGATCGGGGTGCTCGACGTCGATTCCACAGCTTACGGGGCCTTTGACGCCGTCGACGCTGCAGGGCTGGAGGCTATCCTGGCCCAGGTCTTCGGCAGGCCCGCGCCCGATGGGGAGGCCGCGTCATAGCCGCCGCCGATACAGCGCCTCGCAAATTCGGCGCCTTCTGGATGGGCGGCGACCTGTCGCCTATGGAGCAGGCCTGCCTTCAAACCTTCGCCGCTCGGGGCTGCGACCTCACCCTGTTTTCCTACGACGCCATCGCCAACGCCCCCCCAGGTGTAAAACGCGCGGACGCTGCAGACATCGTTGATCGCGCTTGGACGACGCGCTTCATCTATGGCGGCAAGCCGGACCTGTCGCATTTTTCGGACTATTTCCGATATAAAATGTTCGAGCAGACGGGTCTGACCTGGATCGACTCAGACATCGTCCTGATCGATCTCGCGCAAATGCCCGCCGCAAACACAGCGCTGGTCGGTCGCGAACGCCAGGGCACGCTCAACAACGCGATCCTCTATCTTTCCGATACGGGCTTGCAACAGACGTTCCTGAGGCAGGTCGAGCGGCTGGACGGCGAAGACCTGTCCTGGGGCCAAACCGGGCCTTTGCTGCTGGATCGCTATGGCGCGCAGCTCGCTGAAGCGGGACCGATCCACGGGCCGGAAACCTTCTATCCGATCGATCACGACACGATTTGGAAGGCGCTTCTGCCGGAGCATCGGCGATGGTGCGAGGCCCAGTGTCAGTCCGCCGCGACGCTTCACCTGTTCAACAACGTCTTGGTGCGCATGGGCTATTGGAAGGTGATCGCCCCGCCCGTCGGCTCCTACCTTCACGCCCTCTTTGCGGCGTCTGACGCCTTGAGGTTTTTCGAAACGACCTACCCAGAGGCCGTGATGCGCCATCTGACCCACAATTTCGTCGCCTCCCACACAGGCGAAGAGCTGGGCCTCAAGGCGGTGCTGACCCAGATGCTCCCAAGCGCCCTGCGCTCTTACGCGCACCACGCCAAGGCGATCACGGCTAGGGCGAAGCTGGGGCGCGGCCCAAGCTGATCGGGGCCGAAAGCCCAGCGTCGGGCTTGCCAGATACATCGTCACATAGCTATATGCCAATATGACTGACGATGTAGAGCGACTGCTGAAAGCCCTCGCCAACGACAAAAGGCTCCAAATCCTGGCTCTGCTCGCCGACCCCGTGGCGCATTTTCCGCCCCAGAGGGATGGCGATCTGGTTGAGGACGGCGTCTGCGGTAACTGGATCGTGGAGCGGCTCGGCGTGGCCCAGCCCACCGCGTCCGAGCATCTGCGCGTCCTGGTCGACGCCGGTTTGATCCGGCCCAGGAAGATCAAGCAATCGACCTTCTATCGCCGCGTCGACGCCCGGATCGACGCGGTCCCCCGGTTGATCGCTCAGGCGCTCGCCTGCCCCGCGCCCAAAGCCCCTCCCGCCACCGATGGAACCGACGCCCCATGATTGACCCGAGCAACGCCTTTATCGCGCCCGCCGCGCCGGTCACGCCCTATTTCGCCAATGCAGCGGCCGGCCTGATGACGGCGCCGGTGTTGGAGGCGGTGATCGCCCATCTTCGGCGCGAAAGCGAGATCGGCGGACTGCCGGCCGCCGCCGAGGCCGAACCGCGGCTGACCGCGGCCTACGCCGCCGCCGCCCGCCTGCTGAACGCCCAGCCGAGCGAGATCGCTTTCGTCGAGGGCGGCAACGCGGCGCTGAAGAGCTTGCTCGCCTCGGTCGGGCTTAAGGCGGGCGACCGGGTCTTGATGGATCGCACCGCCTGGGGCGGCGCTTTCGCTATGCTGACGTCCCTGCCTGAGGTCGTCGTCGACCTGGCGCCGGTCGATGCGTTTGGCCGGGTGGATGTAGAGGCTTTGCGCGCCGACGCCGGCCCACCGCCGCGGCTGGTGCTCCTCACCTGGTGCCCCGCCACCCACGGCCTGATCAACCCCGCCGCCGAGTTGGGCGCGCTCGCCGCCGCCTGGGGCTCGACCTACATCATCGACGCCTGCCAAGCGGTCGGCCAGATTCCGGCGGACGTGAAAGCGTTGCGTTGCCACGCCCTGTTCGCCAGCGGTCGTAAATGGCTGCGGGGCCCCCGCGGCACGGCGCTGCTCTACGCCTCGCAAGCCTTTCTCGACGCCACCTCGCCCTTCCTGCCCGACCAGTTCGCCGCCCCGGCTGGACCAGGCGGGTGGCGCCCGCGCCTTGATGCGCGCCGCTATGAGACTGGCGAGGCCTTCGTCGCCGGTCGGCTCGGCCTGGGCGCGGCGATCGAGGGCGCCTTGACGCTGGGGATCGACGTCGTTCAGCGCCGAATCGCCGCCAGGGCCGAGCGCCTACGCACCGAGCTGGCCGCGATTTCGCCGTCCGTGCGCGTCCATGACCAAGGGCCTGACCTCTCCGGCATTGTCACCTTCAGCGTCGCCGGCCGCTCGGCCAGCGAGGTCGCCGCAGCCCTGCTCGCCACCCGAGGCGTCGCCGTCAGCGCCGTGGCCGCGGCCTACGGCCCCCACGACATGGCCGCGCGGGGCCTGAGCGATGTGGTCCGCGCCGCTCCTCACACCTTTACGCGTGACAGCGCCCTTGAGGCCTTGGTGGCTGGCGTCGCGGAATTGGGTTAGGGCGCAATCGCGAAAATGAAGTTGATCTCCGTTGAGCCCAACAACGTCGACGCCGTACTTGCCCTGAATAACGACCATGCCCGTGAGCTATCCTTGCTCGACCGGACTCGTCTAAACCTGATCGTTGAAGCGGCCTATTACGCCTACGCGGCCTCTGATCAATCAGCCTTTATGATCGCGTTGGATCAGGACGCTGAGTACGCCAGCCCGAACTTCGTGTGGTTTCGTCATCGCTTCGCCCGCTTCATCTATGTCGACCGGATCGTGGTTGATCCGTCGCGTCGCCGGCACGGACTCGCGCGTGAACTCTATCGGGACCTTTTCGCCCGCGCGCGAACGGACGGCCACGACGTCATTTGCTGTGAAGTTAACCGCGACCCGCCTAATCCGGCGTCTGATCGCTTCCACGACAAACTGGGTTTCAAGCCGGAAGGCGAGGCGACGATCGCCTCGGGGAAGACTGTGCGCTACCTGAGCCGGCGGCTCTAGAAATCTCCAAGCGGCCCTGAATTACGTCCCCGCTCTGTACCGGCGGCGGGGGTCAGCTTGTGGGGGCAGGTCGTTGGCGATCGCATCCACATTAAAACGTCACAGAGAGTGAGTAACTAGCGTTCATCCGAATTCGGGGGACCCTCGCATGCTTCGCTCCAAGGCCGTGCTCTTGGCCACGTCCGCTTCCGTCCTGTTCGTCGCTGCGGCTAACGCTCAGACGGACGCCGCATTCTCCGCTCCGGCTCAAGCCCGCGCGACGTCGACGTCTTCGACCGCGGCTCCCTCATCCAGCGTTGACGCCGTGGTGGTCACCGGCATCCGGGCCTCGACCGAGCGGGCCGTAAAGATAAAGCAGTCTGCAGATGCGCTGATCGATACAGTCTCAGCGACCGAGATCGGCGAATTGCCGGACTTCAACGCCGGCGACGCTCTGAAGCGGGTCACAGGTGTGGACGCGCTGCTGTATCAGGGCGAGCCGCGTTTCATCATCGTGCGCGGTTTCAACGAGAACTACGACGACATCTTGATCGACGGCTTCACCTTCGCCTCGACCGATATCAACATGGGCGAGACCAATACGGGCGGTCGCCAGATCGATATGGAGCTCCTGCCCTCTAACATCGCCTCCCACATCGACGTGATCAAGACGGCGACCCCGTCGGTGGACGCCAACTGGATCGGCGGCCTGACCAACTTCGTCACGCCGAGCGCGTTCGACTTCAAGAACAACACCCTTTCGGCGTCGGCGCTGGGCGGCGTTACGCTTCAAAGCGCGGGAAACGGAGGCGACAAGCCCGACGCCCAGGCGGAGGTCGCCTTCGCCAAGCGGTTCGGCCCCGCCGACGCATTCGGCCTCTATGCGTCGGCGACCTATTGGCTGCGCGACATCGACGTGCCCCAACTTGAGGCAGGCGGCACGCGCAACTGGTACACAGCCGTCGGCTCCGCCACGACGCCCTATGGCGGCACGGGCTACGCTGCGCCCTCTCAGCGACTGTTCTACAACTATCAGAACGAGCGGGACCGGTCTGGCCTCCAGGCGCGGCTGGACTGGCGCCCGTCCAGCACGATGGACGGCTACCTCAGCGCCTATGACTTTCACCAGGACGAACGATCCAACCGCAACGACCTGAACGCGGCGGTGGCGTCCACCTCGCTCGATCTGAACCAGACGCCGACCACCGGCACGCTGACCAATGTCGCCCAGGACGTTCAACTCGGCCGATATCGCTGGCACCGCGACATGTATGGCCTATTCGGCCGGTTCAACGCCGAGCTGGCGGGCGGCTGGAAGATGGATGCCGGCACGAGCTGGTCGCTGGCGACGGTGGTCAACCCTCAGACGGTTGAAGAGTTCATCCAGAACGGTCTGCAATTTAATTATAACACCGCCGGCTCGGTTCCGGTCTTTACGCCCGTTAATGCGGCAGCGGCGAATAATCTCGCCGCCTATACCGACGTCCATCGGGAGGACCAGGTCTATCGCCTGAATGAGAACCGCTATGATGAGCAGGTGAACTTCAGCCACAATGTCGGCCCCGATGCGCGCGGGTTGGGCCTTCAGGTCGGCGGTCGCGTCACCGGCATCTTCCAACACGTCTCGCTGAGCGACAATCTTTATACGGGTGAACCCTATACGCTCGCCAATGTCACGACGGGGCAAACCCTGTGCGGCTATGGCTGCAACACGCCGATTCCGCTGATCAACGCCGATCTGTTGGACCAGGAGTTCTATAAATACGAGCCCACAGACAAGGTTGCGCCCAACCTATCCAACGAAAAGGGTGGAACCTATGGGTCTCAAGAGGTGGTCGTCGCGGGCTATACCGAGGCCCAATACCGGGCGGATCGCTGGTCCGCGGTCGGCGGCCTCCGGGTCGAGGGCACGTTCAGCGGCTCCAACAGCACCGAGGCGGTCAACGGCGTCTACGTCCCTGTGACGGCCAATAATCGCTACTATAACGTCCTGCCGTCGGTCCTGTTCGTCTACAACACCTCCGACGCCAACAAGCTCAGGATCGGGGCGAGCGAAACCGTCAGTCGCCCGACTTTCGGCGAGTCCTCCCTCCACGGCGGCGTTCTGAACACCACGTCTAATCCCGAGACTCTAACGACGGGCAATCCCGATCTGAAGGCGCGGACGGCGGAAAACTTCGATCTCGGCCACGACTGGTACATTGATCATTCGCGCGGCATCATCTCGATCGCGGCGTTCTACAAGCTGATCCACAAGGACATCTTCAACTACGGCGCCACGGAGACGCTGAACGGGCAAACCGTTTTGGCCACGGAGGCTCAAAACACGCCCCACCTCGTGCATGACTCCGGCATCGAGGCGGGTTATTCCCAGGCGCTTAAGTTTTTGCCCGCGCCGTTCGACGGGCTTGGCGTGTCGATCAACGCCACCCTGTCGCAGGCCCACTTTCCGGTCACGCTGTCGGATGGAACGACGCGCACCTTTAATGGCCTGCCGGATCAGCCGAGCCAGATCTATAACGCGTCGATCTACTACGATAAGGGACGCATTCATGGCCGGTTCGCCTGGAACCACCTGAGCCAACTTTGGGACGATCGCTATCCCAATTTCACGCCGTCCGGCTTCTACGCAAACCGCTTTCAGCAGGCGACGAACAATTTCGACCTCCAGGCCTCATACGACGTCAGCCCGCATATTTCCGTCAGCATCGACGCCCTGAACCTCACGGCTCAAGGCATGGAATACAAATACGGCTACAATCAGGAACTCTATCAATCGGCCTGGGCGCTTCCAACGGAGGTGCTGTTCGGTGTGAAGTTCAAAAACTAGCCCTCGAAAAGACCAGCCCCAAGGCCCCCATAGCCGGAGCGCGGCGGTCGCCGTCGTCATGACAGCCGCGCACACGCTCTATATTTAGCAAAGCCGTTACGCCCATCCTTACGGAGAAGTCCCCCTATGGCGCCCACCGAGCCCAGGTCGCGTCGCATCCGCGCTGCGTTCCTGCGCCGAACCGATGCCACCACCTTCACCTCCAACGAACGAAGGCTGTTGAATCTGGTGCGAAACGAGGCGCCGCTGTCCCGCGCCGAGATCGCGCGCAAGACCGATCTCGCGATGCAGTCGGTTGTGCGCCTGGTCGATGGCCTGCTGGAGCGCGGCTTTCTGCGCACCGGCGAAAAGATGGCCCGTGGCGTGGGTCAGCCCAGCCTGCCGATTCTGCTCGCCAAGGACGCCGCCTTCACCGTCGGCGCCTCCGTCATGCAAGACGCTTTTAGTCTCGTGCTCATGGACCTATCCGGTCGGGCGCTGGCGACGGCCCGGGAGGCGGTGGACGGCGCCGATCTAAAGGCGGTCGGCGCGCGCCTGCATCTCGCGATCGACGCTCTGGTCGAGCAGGCGGGGATAGATCGGGATCGCCTGTTCGGCGCGGGCGTGGCGACGACGGGCTATTTCGTCGACCAGGTGAAGCTGAACACGCCTGCCGCCATGGGTCAGTGGGCCCTGCGCGATCTTGAGGCGGACTTGTCGGACGCGCTCGAACTGCCTGTCTGGATCGAGAACGACGGCAATGCGGCGGCGGTGGGCGAGAGTTTGTTCGGCGTCGGGCGGCGCTGCACCAGCTTCGCTTACCTCTATGTCGCGGCCGGCCTGGGCGGCGGCCTGATTATGGACGGCGCCCCAGCACGCGGTTTCCACGGCAATGCCGGCGAGTTCACCGGCCTTCTGCCGGTGGAGATGCGGCCCAGCCGGCCGAACTTGGGGCTTTTGCTTGAACTGGTCAGAGCCGACGGCCTCGCCGTCTCGGGCATCGCCGATTTGCTCGCGCGTTTTGATATGAATTGGCCGGGTGTGGCCGCCTGGCTCGACCGGACGCAAGGCCCGCTGGCCGCGATCGTCTCCGCGATCAGCGCCATTTTGGACCCCGAAGCCATCGTCATCGGCGGACGTCTTCCAGCCGCGCTGGCTGCCGCGCTAGCTGATCGCGCCTGCTTCTATTCGGCCCCGGTCCGCGACCGCGAGCGGCCGTTCGCCAAGGTTATCCCGGCGGAGGCGCCGGGCGACGCCGCGGCGCTGGGGGCGGCCTCCATTCCCCTGCAGGAACATTTCTTCGGCTAAGATCGCCGCCACATCGCCTTCCTGGAGCCTTGGAATAATGGATACGCAAACATCGCGGCGACAGCTCTTGGGCGGCGCGGGCCTGGCCTTTGCTGCGGCCTCGGCGATGGCGCCTCGGGAGACCGCCGCCGCACCGAATATGTCTGGCGGTCGAGCGCCGCCGGATGTCGGCCGCAAGTTCTTCGCCGACGGTCGCGTGCGTCGCTTCGCCGGCAACACCATCATCTGCCACGCGCCCCAGCAGGATGGTCCGTTCCAAGTCTCAGGCTTTGAGACGTTCGACGCCTTGCTCGGCATCTATCGCGACCTGCCGGGACATGGGTTCAGCCGCAAGCTGGCTGTGCTGCCGCCGTCCAGCTACCACATGACCATCTTCGGCGGCGCGGACGATCAGGAGCGAAAACCCGGGCTTTGGCCCGCCGACGTGCCCCTGGACGCCCCCATGGCCGTCTGTGACGCGGCGCTGGCCGAGCGGCTGGTCGGCTTCGAGCTGGACTGCGCCTTGCCGATCCGGATGCGCATCAACGACGCCGAACCGCCGGTCCATCCCGCCCCCATTTTGATCGACCTGATCCCGCTGGACGACGCCGAAGCCCTGAAACTTCGTCGCTTACGCGATCGCCTCTCCAACGTGCTCAAAATCCGGCAACCCGACCACGACCACTACGCCTATCACATCTCCATCGCCTACCAGATCGACTGGTTTACGGCCGAAGAGCAAGCCGACTATGTCGCCGCTCGCAGGCGTTGGCGGGAACAGTTGAAACGACAAATCCCGGTCCTCAATTTCGGGCCGCCGGAATACTGCACCCTGAACGACATGTTCGCCTTTCGCCGCCGCCTGACGCTGGGCTGACGAAGAGGCGCTAAGGAATGAGGAATGTGCGTCTCACGGCGTCGCGAGGTCAGGTCCCGCTCTGCACGGTCGGCGGTGTGGTGATCACTTCGATGTTGTCGCGCAGGAGGTAGACCATTTCTTCGAGGGCTCCGTCCTTGGCGGCGGCGTCCTTGGCGCTTTCGACTTCGGCCAGCTTGCGGGGCAGGTCTTGGGAGATGCCTTTCAGGATGCATTTCAGGTCGCCGTCGGTTCCCCGCTTGGCCAGGTCCAGGTGGCCTTGCAGGTCGAGCGCCGAGAGGGCGGCGATGTCGGCCGCGAAGCGGTCCGGGTCGCCTGTGGCCGCTGATGTCTTCAGCCTTGCGCGATAGGCTTCGGTTTCCCGGCGCAGGCGCGTCGCCTCGCGCACGATGTCGGCGTACAGAGGCTCCTGCGCCAGGGGGTTGACCGGGAGCGCGATCGTCGTCGCTTCCATCCAGGCCGCCGGCGTCAGCGTCTGAGAGGTAAGGGGCGGGCCCGCGCCAGGGGGGCTGAGGGTCGCCAAGAGGATGGCGGCGGAAGCGGCGACGTCGCATGACATGAAGACGCTCCTTCGGGGGCGCAGCGGCGGCTCGTCCCTTGAAATATACGCCTAAAGCCTTAGGCCAACACCGTCGCTGAGCCCGCCGACCCGCGCGGCCTCCATGACAGCCAGATATTCGTAAACACCGCGTTCACCACGTTTCGATCGGAGCTCCCCTGTATGACCGTCCAGACCCCTGTTTCGGCCCAGTCCCAAGCCTTGGCCGCCGCCTGGGCCACGTTCGACGCCGCTGCGGAGCGGGGCGCCGCTGTGCGCATCGCCGACCTGTTCGCTTCTGAATCCGATCGCCTGGCGCGCCTGACGCTCAAGGCGGCGGGGCTGGAGCTGGACCTCTCCAAACAGGCCTTCACCCGTGAGGGGCTCGACGCCTGCTTGGGCCTAGCTCGGGCGGCCGATGTGGAAGGGGCGCGGGCGAAGCTGTTCGAAGGTTTCGCCGTCAACACCTCCGAGCACCGGGCGGTCCTGCACCCAGCGCTGCGTGCCCCGGACGGGGCGACTTACCTGGCGGCGGGCGAGCCCGTGTCGGCCGATGTCGAGGCGGGCCGCGCGCGGATGAAGGCTTTGGCGGAT
>Ga0116226_10002352_pt1 | contig 16444 bp, 13 predicted proteins | sample S1TSphfallax_FD_89692 | JGI IMG/M metagenome (GOLD analysis project Ga0116226, IMG submission 89692) | Host-associated microbial communities from peat moss isolated from Minnesota, USA - S1T2_Fa - Sphagnum fallax MG | ecosystem: Host-associated > Plants > Peat moss > Unclassified | place: USA... | reverse complement strand
CGATCGCGCGGGCCGGCTCGTCGACGCCCAGGAATTCAAACGACTGCGCCTGCCGCTTGCGCGGTTCATGCCCGGTCTCACCCAAGAGCTGCTCGGCGAAGCCGAGGGCAGCTGCCGGATCGAGGGTGAGGACTTGATCATCGAGCATTGCTACGTCGAACGCCGGCTGCGACCGCTGAACCTGTTCCTACGCGAGGCGGACCCGGCAGCGGCAGAATCGGCGATCATCGACTATGGCAACGCCCTGCGCGACCTCGCCAAGAGCAACGTCTTTCCAGGCGACCTGCTCCTCAAGAACTTCGGCGTGACCAGTCATGGCGGCGTCATCTTCTATGACTACGACGAACTCTGCGAGGTCTCCGACTGCGTCTTCAGGGACTATCCCACCGCCACTTCCGAGGAAGAGGTGACCAGCGCCGAGCCCTGGTTCTACGTCGGGCCGAACGACGTCTTCCCCGAGCAGTGGCTGCCATTCCTGGCGATACCGACGGCGCTGCGCGATGTCTTCCTGCGGCATCATGGGGACTTGCTGACCGCCGCTTGGTGGCGCGACGCCCAACAGCGGCTGGCAAAATCCCGGGGCTAGCGACCGAGTCTGGACTACAATGCGCGGCCAAGAGACGCGCAGCGGTCCCGATCGGTATGCCCAAATCGCTCCCCCACCCGAGTCGCGAACGCTTGCGCGGAATCGCCTCGATGATCGCCGCGGTTTTCGTGTTTGCGATCATGGATGCATCGCTCAAACGCCTGTCCACGCAATACGGCATGTTTCAGGTCGCCTGCATGCGCTCCATCTCCTCCCTGGTGTTCGTCGCCGTGCCACTCGTCTGGCGGCGCAACTGGGCGATCCTGCAGCTGAGCTCGCCTCGTTTGCACCTGTTGCGGGCGGTGCTCGGCATCCTGATGCTGGGCAGCTTCGTCTTTGCGGTGCGCAGCCTGAGCCTCGCGGAGACCTACTCGATCTTCCTATGCGCCCCGCTGATCATGACCGCTCTGTCGGTCCCCCTGCACGGCGAGCAGGTGCCGCCCCGGCGCTGGATCGCGATCGCCTGCGGTCTCGGCGGCGTGATGCTGATCCTGCGCCCGTCGGGCCAGGCCTTCGGTTCTTTCGCCGCGGTTGCCGCTGCCGGCATCGGCACCATCTGCTATGCCTTGAGCGCGCTGACCGTGCGCACGCTCGGCAAGACGACCTCGAGCGCGGCGATGGTCTTCTGGGTGCTCGCGATGGTCGGGGTAGGCAGCGGTCTGCTGTCGCTCGGCGACTGGCACCCGATACCCGACGGGGACTGGCCGTGGCTCGCCCTGATCGGCGTGAGCGGCGCGCTCGGACAATACTGGCTCACGGACGCCTTTCGCCGCGCCCCGCCGTCGGTCGTGGGGCCTTTCGAGTACACCTCGATGGTTTGGGCTTTCGCGATCGATTGGTTCTTTTGGTCCGCCACCCCGAGCCGGGCCTTGCTCCTCGGCGCCGGCGTCGTGATCGCCAGCGGCATTTTCGTGATCGCGGACGAGCACCGGCTCTCCCAATTGGCGCTCGCACCCGGGTCACCGCCGCCTTGAATTGTTGCTCGATGACCCATAGATACGGCGCAACGGAGGGGAAATGATGAATGCAGTGCGACGCAGTCAGGAACGAGGCTTTGCCGACCATGGTTGGCTCAAGTCCTTCCACAGTTTTTCCTTCGCGGGCTATTTCGATCCGCAATTCGTAGCCTTTGGTCCGCTGCGGGTCATCAACGAGGATCGCGTCGCTGCAGGTGCGGGCTTCGGCACGCACGCCCATGCCGACATGGAAATCATCAGCTACGTGCTGGACGGCGAACTTGCCCACAAAGACTCCTTGGGCAATGGCTCCACGATCCGCCCGGGCGACGTGCAACGCATGAGCGCGGGTACCGGTGTGCGGCACAGCGAGTTCAATCCCTCGAGCAGCGCCGGCGTGCATTTCCTGCAGATCTGGATAGTCCCCGACACTCTGGGGATCGCGCCCCGCTATGCCGAAAAGCGCTTTTCCGCCGAGGAGAAACGGGGCCGCCTGCGCCTCATCGTCTCGCGGGACGGCGCCGAGGGCTCGCTGAGCATGCAGCAGGACGCGAAGCTCTACGCCGGCCTCTTCGATGGGGCTGAAGCTGCGTCCATCGACGTCGGCTCGCGCTGGATCTACTTGCACGTTGCGCGCGGCGTTATTCATGCCAATGGCTTGAAGCTCGGCGCCGGCGATGCCCTGCGCGTCACGGAATCCGGTAAGCTCCAGCTCGATGGCGGTCAGGATGCCGAGGTGCTGGTCTTCGATTTGCCGAGATCCGGTTAGCATCGGGCCACGAGGGCGCCTCTCATCGACGCCATTGACAGACTCGCACAGCTCATCCAAGACGAACGTGACACCCTGCTCCGCGAGTGGCGCAAGCAGGTCCGCGCACTGCCGGCGGCACGAGCTCTCGACCTGCCGACCCTCAATGACCACATTCCGGACCTTCTGACCGAGCTGGCGACAGCGCTGCGGTCCGGGACGGACCGAACGATCGGCGAGGGCCGCTCCGCCGGCACACCGCCCGCTCACGGTGTGCAGCGGGTCAAAGATGCCTTCGATATCGAGGAGGTCGTCTCTGAATACAACATCCTGCGGGGTTGTATCCACGATTTGGCCGAGCGCAGCGGCTTGAGCATGCGGGGTCGCCCGTTCCACGTCCTGAACCGGGTCCTAGACGGAGCGATCGGTGCGGCCGTCCAGTCCTTCGCCGCGCAGAAGGCGCTCGAAGTCCGCCAGCGTCGCGAGGAGTATTTGGCATTCGTCGCCCATGACCTGCGCACGCCGCTCAACGCCATTTCGCTGGCGGCGCGGGTTTTGGAAATGTTGATCGCCCGGAACCGTGCCGATTCGCCCCAGGCCAGCCAGATGTGGACGGCGCTGGGGCGTAACGTGCGGCATCTAGAGGCCTTGGTCGGCACGATCGTCACGGAAAATTCCAATCTGGAAACGGAGGTCGGAGTCGAGTTGCAGCGCAGGGAGTTCGATCTGTGGCCCTTGGTCGAATCCCTGATAGGCGACCTCCAACCGGTCGCGGAGGCCGCCGGCACACGCATGATCAACTCCGTTCCGGAGGATTTCGTCGTCTATGCCGATGCCGGTCTGCTGAGGCGCGTTCTGCAGAATCTCATGGCGAATGCGATCAGCTACACGCCACGTGGGGTTGTCACCATCAGCGCGCGGCAGACGACGGACCCGAGCGGGAGCGAATGCTCCGTCCGCGACGACGGCGCGGGGATCTCAGCGGAGCGCTGCCGGACGGTATTCGACAAAGCCGATACCGATCCAGAGAAAGAGGGAGGTCTGGGGCTCGGCCTGGCCATCGTCAAAACGCTCGTCGAAGCTCACCAAGGATTCGTCAGTTTGGAGAGTGAACTAGGGGTCGGCTCGACTTTCAGATTCACGCTTCCGGGGCGATGACTTACTTGTCGCGGGTCCGCACTTGGTTGACCCACAGCGCGCCCAGGGTTGCCACGGCACCGGACAGCAGATAAACGCTCACGTAGGCGAGTCCGAAGTGAGCAGAAAGCCCCAAAGCGACGAGGGGCGCAAAGGCCGCGCCGATCAGCCAACCGAGATCCGCACTTAACGCCGCCCCGGTATAGCGGTACCTTGCTTCGAAATTAGCCGTGACGGCGCCTGCCGCCTGCCCGTAGGACAAGCCCAGCAGGAAAAATCCCAGCAGCACGAACAAGTCCTCGCCGAGCAATCCTCCACCGAGCAGATTCGTCGTGAAGCCGCTGAACACCGCGATCAGGACGGCGAGCGCCGACAGGGTGGTCTTGCGCCCGACGCGGTCCGCCAGGATTCCCGACAGGACGATGCCGACTGCGCCAAACACCGCGCCGAACATTTGCACGATCAGGAATTCGCCGACCGATTGGCTGGAATACAGGACGATCCAGGAGAGCGGAAAGACGGTGACGAGGTGAAACAAGGCATAACTCGCCAAGGAGGCCAGCGCGCCGATGAGCAGCGTCGATCCCTGGAAACGCACGATCTCGACGACGCTGCTCGGCTCGAGCTCGCGCTCTTCGAGAAGTCGCGCATATTCCTTGGTTGCGACGAGACGCAGCCGCGCAAACAGCGTGACGACGTTTATCGCGAAGGCTACGTAAAACGGATAGCGCCAGCCCCAGTCCAAGAAGTCGGTCGGGCTGAGGTTCTCGTTCAAGTACCAAAAGAGCGCACTCGCAATCAGGAAGCCGAGGGGTGCACCCAGCTGGGCCAGCATGGCAAACCAGCCGCGCCGATTCGGCGGTGCATTCAAGGCGAGCAGCGAAGGCAGGCCATCCCAGGAACCGCCAACCGCAATGCCCTGACCGATGCGCAGGAGCGACAAGACAACGATGGCCGCGGGCCCCAGACTCGCGTACCCCGGCAGGAAGGCGATTCCGACCGTGGAGATCCCGAGCAGGACGAGCGCGGCGCTGAGCTTGGTCTCGCGCCCGAAGCGCCGCTGGATTGCCATGAAGGCGACGGACCCGATCGGCCGCGCCACGAATGCCAGCGCGAAGAGACTGAACGCATAAAGCGTGCCGTTCAGATCGTCCGCGAAGGGGAAAAATACGTGCGGGAAAACCAGGACTGAAGCGATGCCGTAGACGAAGAAATCGAAATGTTCAGAGGTACGGCCGATAATCACGCCGATCGAGATTTCGCCCGGCGCAATCCCGGTGTCGTGTGAACTGATGCGACGCAGGTCACGTTCGAACGCATCGCCGGGTGCATCGCCGGGTGCATCGCCTGGCGCATCGCCCGGGACGGTCGGAAGGTTTGCTTTGGACATGGCAGGTTGATCTTAAAGGGTACAACGGCCGGAACGAAGAAAGCTTGATCAGAAACGGTAGACTGACAGCGTCAGAGGCTAAAGACGATAGGACAAAACGCCCTGATGACGCAGCGCATAGGGGATCGCTAGAATAACGCATCAAGTCCCAAACGCCTCTGCCGATTCTTCAGCTGTTATCGATCATGAGATATTGGAACCCCCTCCGCGCCTTAGCTCTACTGCCGTGTTTGCTGTTATCCGGCTGCGACTGGGTGGTGCTGCACCCTTTTGGTGCCATCGCCAAGCAACAGGGTCACCTGATCGTCGTCTCGACGATTCTGATGCTGCTGATCGTCATCCCGGTACTGGCGATGACCTTGTCGTTCGCGTGGCGCTATCGCGCCTCGAATGCCAAGGCCACCTACCGCCCGGATTGGGATCACTCCACTTCGCTGGAATTGCTGATCTGGTCTGCGCCGCTGTTGATCATCATCGCCTTGGGCGCGATCACCTGGATTTCCACCCATACGCTAGATCCTTATCGTCCCCTGGACGCCCTGAAAGCGCCGGTAGCGGACAAGGCGGCCTGTGCGACGCCCTTGGTCGTCGAAGTCGTGGCACTCGACTGGAAGTGGCTGTTCATCTATCCAGAGCAGGGGATCGCCACCGTCAACGAATTGGTCGCCCCGGTGAACGTGCCGATTCGCTTCGAGATCACCTCCTCGTCGGTCATGAACTCGTTCTACATTCCCGCCTTGGCGGGACAGATCTATGCGATGCCCGGCATGCAGACCGAATTGAATGCCGTGATCAACCATGCGGGAACTTACGAGGGTTTTTCAGCCAATTACAGCGGCGCAGGGTTCTCCGGCATGCATTTCAAGTTCCATGCACTGGCGCAGGCGGATTTCGACGCCTGGGTGCGGCAGGGCCATGTCGGCGCAACCTCGCTGAGCAGGGCCGAATACCAACACCTCGCCCGGCCCAGCGAGCGCGAACCGGTCCACCGTTATGCCGGCGTGGACTCGGATCTGTACGCCGCGATCTTGAATCAGTGCACACAGACGGACGCCGCCTGTGGGGCAATGTCCCGATGAAGTTGCTCACGCCATGAGAGAACTCTTGTTGGGCCGTCTCGGCTGGGATGCGATTCCCTGGCACGAACCAATACTCCTGGGCACGTTCATCGGCGTTGCCCTCGGCGGCGTCGCGCTCCTGGCGGTGATCACTTACTTCAAGTTTTGGGGTCCGCTCTGGCGCGACTGGATCACCAGCATCGACCACAAGAAAATCGGCATCATGTACGTGATTCTGGGCCTGGTGATGCTGCTGCGCGGGTTCTCGGACGCCGTGATGATGCGCGCCCAGCAAGCCATGTCCTTCGGCGATTCGGCGGGCTTTCTGCCGCCGCATCATTACGACCAGGTCTTCACGGCACACGGCGTCATCATGATCTTCTTCGTGGCAATGCCGCTGGTGACGGGTCTCATGAACTTCGTCGTACCGCTGCAGATCGGCGCCCGGGACGTCGCCTTCCCGTTCCTCAATAACTTCAGCTTTTGGATGACCGCGAGCGGCGCGGCGCTCGTGATGATGTCCCTGTTCGTCGGCGAATTCGCGCGCACGGGATGGCTTGCCTATCCACCGCTTTCAGGGATCGCCTTCAGTCCCGATGTCGGCGTGGATTATTACATCTGGTCGCTGCAAATTGCGGGTGTCGGGACGCTGTTGTCCGGCATCAACCTGATCGTCACGATCGTCAAGATGCGCGCACCCGGCATGAGTTTGATGAAAATGCCGGTGTTCACATGGACGGCGCTGTGCACAAACGTTCTCATCGTCGCCGCCTTTCCGGTGCTGACCGCGGTGCTCGCCCTGCTGTCGCTCGACCGTTACGCGGGCACTAATTTCTTCACGAACACCCTGGGCGGCAACGCCATGATGTACGTCAACCTCATCTGGATCTGGGGCCACCCCGAAGTCTATATTTTGATATTGCCGGCATTCGGGGTCTTCTCCGAGATCGTCGCCACCTTCGCCGGAAAGCGCTTGTTCGGCTATGCGTCGATGGTCTATGCGACGGTCGTCATCACGATCCTTTCGTATCTCGTGTGGTTGCATCACTTCTTCACGATGGGCTCGGGCGCGAGCGTCAACTCGTTCTTCGGCATCACGACCATGATCATTTCGATCCCGACGGGCGCAAAGATCTTCAACTGGCTGTTCACGATGTATCATGGACGCATCCGCTTCGAACTGCCCATGATGTGGACCATCGGGTTCATCTGCACGTTCACGATCGGCGGCATGACCGGTGTGCTCCTGGCCGTGCCCCCGGCGGATTTCGTGCTTCATAACAGTCTTTTTCTCGTGGCCCACTTCCACAACGTGATCATCGGCGGCGTGGTGTTCGGCATGTTCGCGGGCATCACCTACTGGTTTCCGAAGGCTTTCGGCTTCCGGCTGGATCCCTTCTGGGGCAAGTGCACGTTCTGGCTGTGGCTCGTCGGTTTCTGGATCGCCTTCACACCGCTGTACGTGCTGGGACTCATGGGAGTGACCCGCCGACTGAGCCATTTCGACGATCCGAGCCTGCAGATCTGGTTTCAGATCGCCGCATTCGGCGCAGCCCTGATCTTCCTAGGAATCAGCTGCTTCATCGTGCAGATCATCGTGAGCATCCGGCGCCGCGCCCAATTACGCGACGTGACGGGCGACCCCTGGGACGGACGCACGCTAGAGTGGTCGACGTCCTCGCCGCCGCCGCCCTACAACTTCGCCTTCACTCCGATCGTCCATGACAACGATGCCTGGACGGACATGAAGAACAATCACTACGTCCGTCCCGCCGAGGGCTTCATTGCGATCCACATGCCGAAGAACACCGGCGCCGGTTTCGTGATCGCGATGTTGAGTGCCGCCTGCGGATTCGCTCTGATCTGGCACATGTGGCTGCCCGCCGCAGCCGCTTTCGCCGCCCTGCTGATCGCGATCATCGTGCACACGTTCAATTACAACCGCGACTATCACGTACCGGCCGCGGAAGTGCTGCGTGTCGAGCACGCCCGGACGCTGTCCCTGAGCGGCCATGTCTGAAGCACCCGCGATGCCCCGGTATTACCTGACCACCGAGCACCACCCAGAGAACGGCACGCTGCTCGGCTTCTGGTTGTACCTGATGAGCGACTGCCTGGTGTTCGCCTGTCTGTTCGCGGTCTATGCAGTGCTCGGGCGCCATTATGCCGGCGGTCCCACGGGTGCGCAGCTGTTCGACCTGCCGGTGGTCGCGGTCAACACCTCGCTGCTGCTGCTGTCCTCGATCACGTACGGCTTCGCGATGTTGGCGATGAACGGCAATCGGCTGCGGGAGACGCTGCTGTGGCTCGCCCTCACGGGTGCGCTCGGAGCGGGATTCATCGGTCTCGAGCTGCGCGAATTCGCACACCTGGTGGCCGAGGGCGCGGGGCCGCAGCGCAGCGCATTTCTGTCTTCGTTCTTTACCCTCGTCGGCACACACGGACTGCATGTGAGCTTCGGCATCCTCTGGCTCGCCACGCTGATGGTGCAACTGGCCCGTCACGGACTGACCGCCGCCAACCGTCGCCGGGTCATGTGCCTGTCGATGTTCTGGCATTTCCTCGACGTTGTCTGGATCGGCGTCTTCACGGTGGTCTATCTGCTCGGTGTGTTGCCATGAGCGGCGATGCCCATGAGCACGATTCGGCGATCGAACACTCCGGTAGTCTCAAGGACTACGTCACGGGCTTTTTGTTGGCGGTGATGCTGACGGCGATCCCCTTCTGGCTCGTGATGGCCAAGGTTTTCTTCGCGCAACCCGGGATCACGGCGGCGATCATCATTGCGCTCGCCGTCGTGCAGATCGTGATTCACATGGTTTATTTCTTGCACATGAACACGCGCGCCGAAGGCGGCTGGAGCCTGCTTGCGCTCTTGTTCACGACGATGCTCGTGGTCATTGCGCTCTCCGGTTCCCTCTGGGTCATGTATCACCTCGACCACAACATGATGCCCGCGGGCAGTCCCATGTCGATGCCGGGCGCGAACCCCGATCCGCGTAACATGCCGTGAAATCGCCCCGCCAAGTGGCCGCCGTGGTCCTGGCCCTGGTCTTTTTTTGCCTCTTCTGTGCCCTCGGTACCTGGCAGGTCGAACGCAGAAGCTGGAAGCTGCAGCTCATAGCCCGCGTCGAATCGCGCGTGCATGCGGCGCCGGTGGCCGCTCCAGAACCCGCCGAGTGGGCGGCCCTGACCGCGGCCGGGGCCGAATATCGCCACGTGTCCGTGACCGGTCGGTATGTGAACGCTGCGTCGACGCCGGTGCAGGCCTTGACCGCGCTCGGCTCAGGCTATTGGATCCTGACTCCCCTGCGGCTCGCCGACGACAGTGTCGTCCTCATCAATCGGGGCTTCCTGGCCGGCGATCGGCGACCCGCCGTCGGCGCGACGACCGGCCCGGAGACGCCCGTGACGGTAACGGGCTTGTTGCGCATGTCCGAGCCCAAGGGCGGGTTCTTGCGCCGCAATGATCCCGCAGCCGGACGGTGGTACTCGCGCGACGTGCAAGCGATTGCCGCCGCCCGCGGACTCGCGCGGGTCGCACCCTATTTCATCGATGCCGATCGCGCGAGCGATGCGGGCAAGGACGCCGGGGCGCCGGTCGGCGGCCTCACCGTGATCAGCTTCTACAATAACCACCTGCTCTACGCGATCACTTGGTATACGCTGGCTCTCATGATTCCAGCGGCAATCGGGTTGGCGCGCCGTGGCGAGCGCTGAGCCATCCCTCGAACACGACGGGTCGGCGGCCACTCTCAATCACACGACCGGTCTGCGCAACATGGAGCAGTTGATCCAGCTGCGCTGGATGGCCGTGGTTGGCCAGATAGCCACGATCCTCGTCGTGCAGTTCGGCTTCGGGATTCCGCTGCCGCTCAAGGAGATGTCCGCCGTTCTGATCTTGCTCGCGGGCTTCAACGTGCTCTCGTCCCTGCGCCGTCGTATCCCGAGAGACGTCGGCAACCGGGAGATGTTTCTCGCCCTGCTCGTGGACGTAGCCACGCTGACCGCGCAGCTGTACTTTAGCGGCGGCCTGACCAACCCGTTCATCTTTCTATATCTGCTGCAGGTGACTCTCGGCACCCTGTTGCTGGAAACCTGGTCAGCCTGGGTCTTGGTCGGCATCACCGGCACCTGCTTCATCGGCTTGAGCCTGTGCTTTCAACCGCTCGCCGGCCCCAGGCCCGCGCCCGGTGTCTTCCCGACGCCCTACTTCGAAGGCATCCTGCTGTGCTTCGCCTTGAATGCCGCACTGCTGGTGATCACGGGAACGCGCATCAACCGCAATCTGCGCCTGCGGGACGCGAGACTCGCCAACTTGCGAGAGCGGGCGATGCAGGAGGAGTCCATCATTCGCATGGGGCTGCTCGCGTCCGGCGCAGCGCATGAGCTCGGCACTCCGCTGTCGACGGTTTCCGTGATTCTGGGCGACTGGCGCCGCATGCCGGCGTTCGCCGGCGATTCAGAACTGCTCGCCGAGATCGGCGAGATGCAAACCCAGATCAATCGCTGCAAGCAGATCGTCAGCGGCGTGTTGTTGTCCGCGGGTGACGCGCGCGGAGAATCCGCGGCCGAAACGACGATCCGCACCTTCCTCGACCAGCTCGTCGACGAATGGCGCAGCTCCCGCTCGCCCCAGCAGCTGAGCTACGACTGGCAGTTCGGCGAAGACATGCGCATCGTGTCGGACACGGCGATCAAGCAGATGATTTTCAACGTGCTCGACAACGCCCTCGAGGCCTCGCCTGCCTGGGTGGGCCTGCAAGTGCAACGCGCGGCCGACAGCCTGCAACTCGTCGTCACCGACAATGCCGCGGGATTTGCGACGGAGATGCTTGCCGATATCGGTAAGCCTTATCAGACGACCAAATCGCGCGCCGGCGCCGGTCTGGGGCTGTTCCTCGTGACGAACGTCGCCCGAATCCTGCATGGCAGTGTCGCGGCGCGAAATCGTCCCGAGGGCGGTGCCGAGGTCACCTTGAACCTGCCCCTGCAATCCTTGCGTCTTTCGGCGGAGCTGCCCCATGGACCATGAAGCCACTTTGCCGGAGCGCCTGCTGCTGATCGTCGAGGATGATGCCGCCTTCGCGCGCACGCTCATGCGTTCTTTCGAGCGACGCGGCTATGCCGTGCTCGGCGCGACCAGCCTCGAGGAAGTGCGCACGATTTTACAGACCCACTCGCCGGAGTACGCGGTCGTCGATCTGAAACTCTCGGCCGGCGGCTCGGGACTCGCCTGCGTGCGCCTGCTGCATCAGCACGATGCCGCCACCTTGATCGTCGTGCTGACCGGATACGCCAGCATCGCCACGGCGGTGGAAGCGATCAAGCTCGGCGCCTGCCATTACCTCGCCAAACCGGCCAATACCGACGATATCGAGGCGGCTTTTTCGCGCGCCGAGGGCAAGGTGGACGTGGCGCTGACGGAACGCGCAACCTCGATCAAGACGCTCGAATGGGAGACGATCCATTTGACGCTGGCCGAATGCGAATTCAACATCTCCGAGGCGGCGCGACGCTTGGGGATGCACCGGCGAACGCTCGCCCGGAAACTCGAGAAGCAGCGCGTCAAATGATGGCCTGAACCTCCAGCAACGCCGCCTCCAGGTCGCTTTGCAGGAAGGGCTTGGTCAGCCGCCGCAAGGACGGATCGATCCCCTCCAGTTCGGCAAATCCGGAAATGATCACGATCTTGGTATTGGGATGGGTGTCCCGCACCCGGCGCGCGAGTTGCGATCCCGTCATGCCTCTCATCAGATGATCCGTGATCAGGACATCCGGCGCGACGCCCGCATCGATGGCTCGGAGTGCGGATTCCGCTGAGTCAGCCTCGTGGACCGTGAACCCGAGTTCGGTCAGCATGTCGGCCGTGCTCAGGCGAATGCTCTGTTCGTCGTCGACCAGCATCGCCAAGCCGGATGACAGCGACTGTCGCGTGCATTCGACCGGGACCGCGGCCGAAACCCCCTCCGCGGTATGCGGCAGCCAGATGTTCACCCGCGTGCCGAGGCCTGGTTGGCTCGTGATCGTCAGCGCGCCGCCGAGCTGGCATGCCAATCCGTGCGCCATCGACAGGCCCAAGCCGGTCCCCTGACCGACTCCCTTGGTCGAGAAGAACGGTTCGACGGCTCTGGCCAGTGTATTCTCATCCATGCCGTGACCGCTGTCGGCGACCGTGATGCGCACGTAAGGGCCCGGCGTCAAATCGGCAACGAGGCCGCTCGTCAAGCTCTGCGCCGTCACGGAAATCTCGACGACACCCTCGCCCGCGATGGCGTCCCGCGCATTGGCGGCAAGATTCAGAACGGCCATTTCGACCTGATTCGAGTCCACCTTGGCGTTCAGGCCCTCCTTCGGGACATCGATGCGCAGGGCAATACGGGGACCCACGGTCGTGCAGAGCAGCTCCGCCAAGCCATTGACCAAGGCGCCGAGGTCGACCACCTCGGCCTGCAGCGGCTGCCGCCGCGCGAAAGCGAGCAAGCGGTGCACGAGCACCTTGGCGCGTTGTGCGGATTCGAAGGCCGCGCTGATCAGCCGTTGTTCGCGCGGACCCCCCAACTCGCGTCGCTGCAGGATGTCCAAGCTCCCGATGATCGGGCTCAAAAGATTGTTGAAATCGTGGGCAACACCGCCGGTCAGATGCCCGATGGCCTCGAGTTTGCGGGCTTCGATGAGCGCGGCCTGCGCCTCGGCGAGCCGGTTCTCGTCCTCGATCCGCCGGGTGATGTCGCTGGCGAACTGGAAGGCGCCGATGCGTACACCACGTTGGTCCCGCAGCGGACGGTATTTGATTTCATACACCGAACGGGAGCGCGCCGGATCACCGCGATGTTCGATGGCGGTGACTTCCTCGCCTGAAAGCACCCGACGCCATGACGTCTTGAGGATATCCAGCTGCGACGGGCGGTCCTCGAGCAGTCTGAGCAGATTGTCGCCCACTTGCACACGCTTGCCATAAATGCGCTCGAACTCGCGGGCATTCGCAAGGTTTATCGCCAGAATGTTGTAGTCCAGGTCGATGGCCATGACCATGACATCGGTGGTTTCCACCAGGGTCGCGAGCACATTCCTCTCTCCCGTGCGGGCGATGACCTCCGACTCCAGCGAGTCGCGGGAACGTTGCAATAAACGGCGCGCCTGCACGATCTCCTCGATCTCGGTGTACGTGCCGTACCAGCGGATGATCGAATCGCCGTCGCTTACGGGATGGGCGCGCGCCAGCACCCAACGATGTTCGCCCGATTGGTGGCGGAGACGGTGTTCCATGCGAAACGTCTCGCCGGTTTCGAGCGCTCGGCGCCATCGCGCAACGACCGGATCTCGGTCCTCATCATGGATCACGGCGAACCAGGCGTCACCGTCGGTCGAGCCGATGGGTACCCCGGTGAACTCATACCAGCGCGCGTTGTAGTAATCGACGTGACCCCGTGCCGTCGACGACCACACCATCTGCGGCATGGAATCTGCGATGACCCGAAACCTCGTCTCCGTTCTGCTAGCAAGGTCATCGGCTCCAACCTGCAGCGAAATATCGGTGTTGACGCCGAACCAATTGCTCAGCCGCCCTTGCGGATCGAAGGCCGGGTTGATGCGGGTCAGGAAGGGGCGCAGCACCCCATCGGCGCCCCGGATGGGAAACACCATTTCGAACGGTCTCGCCGAGGCGATCGCATCGCTCCATCTTTCCAATACTTCCGGGAGTGATCGCGGATCATGGACCGATTGCCATCCCCAGCCCGCCATCTGCTCGGGCGTGGTCCCCGTATACGCGTACCAGCGCGGGTTGTACCAGCTGATGTAGCCGGAGGCGTCTGCAATCCAACAGAGCGCCGGGATGTTTTCGGCAAGTCGACGAAACATCACATCATCGATGCGGGCATTCAGCGGGTTGTGATTGGCTCTTACCTCACCAGCCATCGAGGGTCCCTTCAAGATTCCGAGCTCGAGGAGCTCCAGCGTGCCGATTCGGCCAATCTACCATCGCGCCGGCCCGCGGACGAGGGCAGGAATTGCTGCGCCGCCCGCTTCATGCGGACGCGGCCTCGCGGGCGATCGGCGCACAGTGCAATCGGCTGCGGCGTTGGTTCACTCGGTGGTTCGCGGTCTGAGTATCCCCTGCAGCAGATCCGGCTTCGACACGTCGCGCACGAGGTGCGGATACTTCAGGCCGCCAAGATAATCGAGCCGCACGGTGGTGCTGGCCTTGCCGTTCGCGACAGTGACCTCGAGCGCCCTGCCCTTGGCGGTGGCGCGCACGCCCGCCTCCAGCGCGGCGAGTGAAAAGGATTTTCCATTGACGCGCGTCAGGCGCATGCCGGGCATCACACCGGCCAGATAGCCGCTCATCATCGGCGCCGAATCGAGCACGGTGCCGTCATCTTGCACGAGAAGCCCAACCGAATAGCGCAGATCCGCGAAACCCCAGCTCTGCCATTCGGGCCACAAGAGGTCGATCTTGTGAACCTTCTCCATGTCGGCAACGAGCTCGGACTTGACGTCGGTGTAAACCAGCTTCCAGCCGCTGCGCTCGATGCCCTCGAGCGGCGGCGTCGGCGATAGCGAGTCGAGGTGTGATAACAGGAAGGACCGCCAGTCATAGGGCGTCAGCGCATCGGGCGCCGCGACCACGTCGCCGAAAGAGTAAGGCTGGGACGATCCGGGTGCAAAGAACGCCGCGCAGAAATCGTCCAGGGAACGACGCCCGTCGGTGGCTTCGCGAATGATCACGTCGGCCTCGAGCCACATCAGGCCGGACTCTGGATAGAAGTCCACGTTGCGGCGCGCCGAGACCCAGGCGTTGGGAGACACCAGCAGCATCTGCGCGCCGACCGTCGTATCCTGCAAGGAGCGCCATGTGCGCCCGGTGTGATAGCGCATCTCGGCCGCATCGATTGCCAGGGATTGCGTCAGCTGGTCTTCGGTCCAGAAGCCGCTGCGCACCGCGATCAAACTGGAGACGTAATCGGTCAGGCCCTCGTAAACCCAGATCAGATCGGCGCGCATCGGATCCTGGTATGTCTTGATATCGAGTCCCTGCGGCGTGCGGTACTTGCCGTTCCACGAGTGGATGTACTCGTGCGGAATCATCGTCGCGGTCGTGAGCAATGTGCGCGGATCCGATAGGCCTGCAGACGGCAGCCGGTTCTCGCTGGATTCGAAATGTTCCAAGGTGTAGTGATCGATTGCATCCCCGAGGGAGATCTGCAGGTTGTACTTGTCGTAGCGCGGACCGCCGAACTCGGCCTCGGTCTCGGCGCGCATGCGCCGAAAATGCGCGATCGTCTCCGGCGGCACGTCGAGCCCGGCCGCCGATTCGGACGAGATCGCCATGACCGCGGAAGCCGGTCCGCCGAGTGGGAAGGAACGCAGATGTGCGCCGGCGATCAGCGGCGAGTCCACCAAAGTCTTCAGCGGCACCACGCCGAAGTCGATCGTGTTGTCCGCCCCCGCACGCGCCAGCGGCAAGGAACTGTTGTATTGCCAGCCCGCGGGTAAGCGGATGCTCGCCCGGAAAGGGTCCGCATCGTTGGCCAACTGCGTCGGGTAGAGGACGACCAGCCACCAATTCACGACCAGCTGGTCGTACGAAGTGCAGATGTCCGACTGGAACCCCTCCTGACCCAGTACGCAGGCGAAGTCCAGGTCAGCCTGAACCTCCGTCACACCCTCGGGCACCTCGACATGGAACACGAAAATGTCCAGATCATCGCGATGCCAAACCAGCGGCTTGCCGTTCGCAGTGAACGTGAGGCGAACCACCTGGCTCAGTGGGCCGCCCGGGGAGTGCTCGCCGGGAATCCATTTCGGATACGCCAGCGTCAAGCTGCCTGAGCTTGCCGGAAAGCGCAGATGGGAATGCAAGAGCCCGGACGGCGCCTGCGTCGCATCGAGTTCAATGCGGTTCGGCTCCGCGGCGGCGGCCAAGCCCTGCAACGTGAACGCGTGGACCAGCAGAAAAAGAATCGGCATCAGCTTCGGAGTGTGCATGGGCAAAAAGACTAGCGTGGCTTTGCGGCTTCGAGCGCTGCCCTTTGCTAAGATCGGGGATTGGCAACACTGCACGGGAGACGATCACATGCTGATGCAATGTTCGCGAGTCGCCGACGAGACGGGCGCCGCGCCTCGTGCTTATTTCCGGGGTGGTACTTTCCCTGTCAGCCATTTAATTGGTGGTTTCTTGCTCGGCGGTGTCTGTTTGGTTTCCTCGTGCCTCGCCGCAGCCGCGCAAGCGGCGCAACCACCGGCCGCGCCTCCCCGGAGCGCCCCGTCCGCGGAACTGGTGTCGCCGGAGTGGGCGTCACAGGGGCTGTCCTGGCGCATGATCGGCCCCTACCGGGGCGGCCGGACGCGGGCGGTCACCGGCATACCGGGGCAGTCGTCGACCTACCTGATCGGTGCCGTGAACGGTGGCGTCTGGAAAACCACGGATGATGGACGCACCTGGCAGGCCATCTTCGATACTCAACCCACCCAATCGATCGGCGCGATTGCCGTGGCGCCTTCCAATCCCAACATCTATTACGTGGCGAGTGGCGAAGGCTTGCAGCGACCGGATCTGTCGGTCGG
>Ga0116226_10002351_pt1 | contig 16446 bp, 19 predicted proteins | sample S1TSphfallax_FD_89692 | JGI IMG/M metagenome (GOLD analysis project Ga0116226, IMG submission 89692) | Host-associated microbial communities from peat moss isolated from Minnesota, USA - S1T2_Fa - Sphagnum fallax MG | ecosystem: Host-associated > Plants > Peat moss > Unclassified | place: USA... | reverse complement strand
TTGGTGTTTTCTTAAGTGTTTTTAAAAGCAATTTTTAGAGAAAAAAAAATTCCAAATAAATCATTGAATCAAGTTTGCAGGAAATCCCTAAATTTTCACAATAGTGCCAAATTTCACGCACAGAAAAAAGGTTGTCTTTTAGTATTGTAGTAACCTAGCAGGTTTGGCACTAGATAATTATGAGAAAAACCAAATTCTGGACTTTTGAGAAATTATTAATGTGTACTTAACAAATAAGAAATACAACTTAATAATTTCTTAATGGTTATGCTGGAATCTTAGGAGAAAACCTATTAAATATTCAGCATCAAAGTGTAGGGACGAGGTATTCAGTATCTTTATGTGGAACTTAACCCAACTCATCAGCTCCATGGTTTAGTTGCAGTCATAGTGAAGAAGGTGCTTGATGAGAGACTGAAATGAGCAAAAAGGTGTCCTGTATTCACTTTAGATGCTCATAGATGCAGAGCAATGATGGTATATTGGTATGATTTGGAATTGTGCTTTTTGCATGACAATCTGTTGTGCAAGATCCAGTCTCATCTCCCCCCAAATGAAAATTGTCTTGACTTGCAATGCCGTTGTGCATCTAGAGTGCTATGATTCTTTCTAGTTAGTGGAGTCCCCAGAGTGTTGTGCACTCAGCGCATGCATCTACTTGCTTTTAAGTCCTAGTCACAAGGGTGACCCCATATAGCTTTTATGAATATGGAGAATAACGTCAAACGAGACTCTGGCCATGATGAAAAGACAGGGGCCAGCTTGACGTTGCCTGCAAGGTGACCATATTTCTTTGGGAAAAGAGGAGTTGCTCACAAAGCTGACCCATGAGCCACTTTGCTAGGCTTCTGATGTTCCATTTGCTCTACTTATTCTATCTAAGAAGTAGATGTTGTCTTTACAATGGAATATGGATCTCACAGGTTTCATTTATGGCCTCAGCTAAAATCAGCTGCAAATTCCATATCTAAAACAACAGTCATGGATTTAGCGGGCAAGTTCATGGGATCTTCAATCTTGTAAGGAATCATTGAAGTAACAAGTTCCTATTCTTACTAGAATCCAAAGTTAATCTCATGTCCAAAATTATATTGGGTATAAATGAGATTAGATGAAAGTTTTTAAATGGAGTTCATAGAACATATATTATTGTGACACATTAGACCCCCACACTTTTTGAAAAATGGAATTAATTATGTTTTCTTGCATAACTCTCTGGCTCCAATGGAAGACATTTTTTAAATTGTCACATAACCTTTCACTAATTAATTTCTGATACCACAACTTGCTTTTCTTGCACTAATAATGATGAATGAAAACTTAGAAATATAATCCATGGGAATTGCTCCACCAGAAACTTTTCAACATGGCCATGATATAATTTTATTACTTTCTTGCAAAAGGCCTTCCTGCCAAGGGTCTGGACAATTAAATTCTCCTGTAACCATAATTTTTTTTGATATTGTGTGAGTTTTAATGTGTCCCTACAATATATGTCTACTATGTAGAACTCAAAGGAATCCTTTTTGAGGTGTCTTTGAGATTGAAGGATTCACTGAATTATTGCCCTTCCTGTTTTAAGGAGGACTACATTTTTGCTATGAATTAGAACTCTAACATCCCATTCAAGGAAAAACAAGGCTTCACTTTAAAGCCTTGGTTCTGAGTTCCGACCATCCAAAATTCCAAAATTTTGTCAGTCATGTTTGATGTTTGATATTGGCATCGAGAATGACATTTATATCCAATGGGCTGCCACAAGCTTTGCACATGTACGTACAAAACAGTCCATGCAAAAATATGCCTTTTGGATACATACAGTTCAACGTACTGTTTTACTTCATTGAATTCTAGAAGAACCACCATAAGAGATAGCTCTAGAAGTCTCAAATGTACAACATAGCACAAAAGTACCATGGGAAAATCACTTGAGATATGGAATCACAGGACTATGTAGACTACAAAGGACAAATCCATCATATTGCATGGTTAAACCTACATCCAGTCCATGCGCCTCCAAAGTACAGGTAACCCACTGCTGGCCAAACTGAACCAGCACCTACCAGCACACCAACCACTTGATGCCCACTATGAATCAGTTGTAGATGAACCTCAACTGAGTTAACATCTGGTTTCACTTTGGTAACCCATTATCTATGAAGTGGTCCTATGTATAAGTAGATAGGTAGGAAAATAGGTGAGCAATAGGTAAGTAGATGGTTTATACATAAGTTAGGCCTGATTTCACTACTGACGTACTAACAACCAGCAAGCGGGTTGTTAGAAGGTAGGTACCAAGAAAAAGCAACAGAGCTAACCACCATGGCTAGCTATGGAACCCCAAATCTGGAACCCAACAGAAAAGGTTGCCAGACCACTTTCCATCCATCCTTTGTAGTGTGCAGGTGGGTGCTGGTTCACTCTGGCCACCCACTTTTAGCAAGTTTTCCCTCAAGTTCATAACAATCCCACAGCATGGCTGTACATGGGCACCACTGTGTCAACGGAGTGTTCAATGAGGACCTTAGGGTTTTCTGAGAAGTTGGACAAGACAAACAAGGCTTAAGTCATGTGGTAGAAGGTCCCCAATCCTGACCTATACAAGGACAGAACCAGGGTTGTCTTCAAGCTTCTACAATGGGTAGTATTTGATGAAACCAAAAACCAACCTCTATCCTTCTATGTTTCTACCAAACATGATCTTGAATCATTAAACTCTGAATCCTTTGAGTTATTATTTTCCATTTGGCTACACTTCTTGAACTTCCGCCACACTTTTGGCTTCAATTTGACAAGTTGTGAGTTGGCAATTGTGAGAAGTGCACATGAAATCAAGAGGGAAAAAATTGGTCAGATAAGTTATATTTACAAAAAAACCTACCTTGATACAACAATAGGTGGTTCTCATGTCAAGTATATCAGCCAAAACTTATTCACAACAGGTGGGTATTATCAAAATAATAATAATCAGAGAAATTGATAAGCAAATAGACAAGCAAATTAATAATGACCAAGTCCCAATAAACTTCAAGATCAGATTATTTGATGCCCTGTGAGTGACAAGAGAAATTAGTTATAAAATGACTTCCATGTACTACATGAAAATAGAAAGTAAGAACTGGGAAACATTGGGTGCACTCACAACATTTTTTTTGTTTTGAAGGAGCCATACATGATCAATTTTTTTGCAAAATTGTGCACTCCCCAATTGAAGCAACTCTTTGGGCCCCAGTCACGAAACAGAAACAAATGTGCTCCATATAGCTCACCTTTTCAGTTTATGTACATCAGAATTGAACTTTGAGCAAACCATATGGAATAAATCTGAGGTGATATTGGGAACGTCTTGAGGAACGAATTGGGAACTTGGGGAAAATGATAGAAATTACATGGGAACATGATGATAACACATTGGGAACAAGGAAATAATAATAAAAATACCTTTGTCCCTTCCCAAAAAGAAAAAAACTGGACCCGTCATGAGTGCATGCTGAGCCTTCTCATTGGCTGCATGAACTTTTATTTCCAAACTGTTTGTCACCATCTTTGGCCTGGGCAAATGGTAGCGGCACAAACTGTGGGACATAGTGTGATTCGTATTAATTAGATCATGGGTGTGCTCACAGCTTTTTCATTTTTTTAAAGGAGCCATATTGATTGGCACACCAGCAATTCGTTTTGGAAAAATCGGCATGCCCTCAATGAAAGCACCTCTTTGGACCCCAAGTTGCAAAATTGAAACAAATGTGCTCCCTTACATTTTACCTTTTCAGTTTATAAATACATGGGAAGTTGAACACCATATGGAATAAAACCTAGGTACTATTGAGAACATCTTGGTGAACGCATTTGGGAACAAATTGAGAAATTGGGAACACTTTGAGAACTTGATGTGAACACATTGGGAGCAATTTTTTGAAACACAAAATCCCTCTCCCGCTGCCCCTTCAAAAAGAAAAAACTGGACCATTCACGAGTACATGCTGAGCCTTCCCATTGGCTGGCATGAAATTTCTCTTTCCAAAACTGTTTGTCACCATTTTTCGCCTAGGCTAATGGCAAGGACAGAATTTTGGGGACATAATAATGATGACGTACATCAACCTACCTGTTATGCTTTGCATTAATTGGATGAGGTGCCTCCCAAGTTCAATTTGTTTTTGGCAATGAGCCAATTTGATTGGCCCATCAATCAAAAAAAATGAAACTATGTAGGCTCCACAAAATAAAAGTCTCTATATAGAGTTCCTTCCCTTTGGCCCAGCTATAAAGGTGAAAGAAGGACAACATTTGCTAAAGCATATAGGATAAATGTGAGGTGCCATTGGGAACTATTTGAGGAACATGTCAGGAACTTGGGAACTCTTTGCTTTGAAGAGACCCCCCTCCCCCCCTTCAAAAAAAAAAAAACTTGCATCAAAAATCGACTGTCCACTGTCCACTTCCCACACCAAACACAACTTGAGCACCTTTACTCCATGACTCGACGTCTCATTGGTTGCATTGAAATTCTATTCCTAAAATCCGTTGCCACTATTTTTGGCCTGGACTAAGAATAACCGTACTTATTCTGGGGGTACTTATTCTGTTTCATATTATGATAGTACCTTATCAGGTTCAGCATCTTGCTGCTGAATAATTATTTTATTTTGAAATTTTGTTTTTGCCACAAATTTTTAAAAAAAAAGCTTTCGAGAAAAAATCATTGAAATTAAAAATTATTCGCATGTAATCACCAATGTTCTCTGCAAACATTTTGCTTCACAACATAGGTTTTGATCTAAGGTCATCCCACGTAAGAAATATGGCATTAACCACCAGCATACCATCAGACATTGGAAAATAACCTTTATTTTTTAGATTTAGTCCATGTACAAAGTCAAAAAGAGAAAAAAATTAAAAATCATGCTCAACGCAATTTTTCACTGGGCTGCAATGTCAGGCCCATAAAAGGCACTGGACAAAGCTCATTAGGGGGTGTTTAGTGGCAAAGTAAAAACAATTTAAATAACTCAAGAATCCAATGAAATTTTTGCTTCAATAAACAATATTTAAAAAAAAATTCAACATGAAACGACCTTAATTTTCTAAAATTTTGGGCATTTAAAAAAATAATATAATCTTTTCCAAACCTGAAAAGTTACTATGGTAATTAGTTGGGGTGCCTCACAAGTCCAATTTTCAATTTTTTTGGCAATGGGCCAATTTAATTGGCCCATTCCAAAAAAATTGAAACTATAGAGGCTCCCCAAAATAAAAGATTCTATGGAAAGTTGGAATGCCTCCTCCTTTGGCTCACCTATGTAGGTGAGAAGAGAAGGGGAGGACTTTGGGCAAAACATATGGGATTAAAGAGAAGTGCTATTGGGAACACCCTAGGGGAGCACATTGGGAACCTAAGGAACATGTTGGGAACAAAGGAAAAATGAAAAAATACTTCTCCCCACCCCAACCCCGCCAAACTTCAAAGAAAAAAAATCAAGGCACTTTGAGTGCATGCTGAGCCTTACCATTGGCTGCATGAAATTTCTATGTTCCAAACCGTTCGTCACCATTTTTGGCCTGGGCTAATAACCCCGTTATAAACTGGGGGTACTTATTTATCTATTATGAACCGGGAAACATTGCAGAAGACCCATTACTTAGGTCTATTTTTCTGACAAACTTATACACATGGATTCTCTTCTTCAAAATTACAAACACAAAAACAGGGAACACAGGAAACACTTAACTATTGGGTTCCATTTCCATAACCAACCATAGTGTGAGATGCCCTCTTGTGCCCCCCTTCACACTTCAAGTGTTCTGTTGAATCCCTTGCATCTCTTGTCTCTCTAACTCCTAATTACCTGCACATCGCATGGCATGACTTGGTTAGTCCCAACCCCCAGCTTGCTAGAGAGGACGCAATTAAGGACTTAGACTTGCTAATGAGGCTAAGACTTAGTCTAATTCTGAGTTGCCTCCAAGAATGCCTTTGCTTTCCCAAAACTCTCATTGAGGGCCAACACTTAGTTGCCTTGCTAGGAACAGTTAAATCAAGACAACACCTTGTGTTATGTTATCCCACAACAATCCATGTGGTTGCCACTAAAGGCTTTAGTGTGGCAACACTCTGTGTCACAGTGGGACAACCTCAAATTGTCCCAAAGGTTTTAGTGGGGGCAATGCCCAATGTCATCCCCGGACAACCTTTCATTGTCCATTGAGGGTTTTAATGGGGCAACACCCTGGGTGTTGCACTCCAAAAAACATTCCTAATTGTCTCCTTGGCCCAAATAAGCTCTCGCTTATTTGCATCGATCACCTCAGGCCCTTAGTGCCTGAGTGGTGCTTGACAACTTGGTGAGTCAAACCCCTCAGCTGTCGTTTTGGCTTAAGCCTCCGACACCGAGTTGATGCCCAACCAAGTTGATCCTGGCATGAGGCCCAGCCCTCTTGGCTTTAGCCAAGCCGAAAGGCATGTCATGGTGGTTAGCTCAGTTGCTGAATTTATAAACTACTGGGCAACACTGAGGGTCTATTTGCATTAGACTGTTTTGATCACAGGAACACACAAAATGCTGGGGTCAAAGGAGCCTAATGGAAAGCCATAGCTAGTGAGAATTGTTTCTTTCTGCATGGACAAAACACTTTCCTTTGGAGAAGCGCAACTAGGCTGAAATTCTGGAGTTAACTACTGGTAAGAATGATGGGAACCTTTCATATGCAAAGAACCTTGTTGGGAATTGATGGGAGCATATGATCTTAAAACAAGATGACAAGTGTTAACCTGTGATGATCCTGTGAGCTGTGTGTTTGCAGCTCAGAAAGCTCTACCTTTCATGAATTCTTCATCTTTAGAGCTATGAGGTGACTGTGAGCATAAGTAAATGGAACAAATGTAATTAAAAGTTGCTCTGGGGGCAGAATCCGTGATCACATCAACCTAATGGAAAGGAAAGAAACCTTAACCCCTAAATGTCAGGAAAATTGGTGTGCCCTGACATTTACCAAATTTCCTGACATTTAGGGGTGAATGATACATGTTCCTCCATCACCATAAACCCTGCTTCCTTCCACTTGAAGATACTATTGATTGTAAACTAATGAACTATGAACCCATGTTGGGTAGTTGTCCGGAACCCATGGGCAAGGCTAAGATATATGGATCCTTGATGTGCAATTGTCAAAATTGAAAGAGGGTGTTTTGGCCACCAAGTACAGTTCTAAAAAAGCAAGGGACCTATGCTTAGCTGTGGTTGTTTTGCCAATTATTTGATACAAGGGGGAGGCAGAGGTTATAGCAAAACCCAAGAACTGCCAAACACTCATATCAATTGAGTAGGGGCAGCAATTTATGTACCTACTGGCAAGGCTGCAGACAGGGATTGCACCACTAGGCAAACTAGTGTATTATGAATCATGGTTTTTGAGGGGTATTGCTACATTTCCTGTGACAGGTAGAATTAGATTTTGGCTTCCAATGTGAAAGACAAACTATGTAAATGCATCTCACATGACTAGTAAGCAAATTTTTGACCATGATTTATTTACCTACTGGCACAATGCTGCAGAGGGACTGCAGCACTAGGTATGGATTCCAAGCTAGTTTATAGCAGTGGTTTCCTGACACGTACTATTAACTTCCTTGTTGCAGATACAAGTATTTTTTGCTGGATCCAGATTTAAATGTGAGAGAAATCTTTAGAATTGCCTTTTGCATAAGCTTTTGTCCTTTCACACAATATTACAATCATATAATGTCAAATTGGAATTCCTACTAATTTATGTATGGCTGTTTGTTTCTTTGTTTTGTCATGTTAAGATCTCCCAAACCAGTGGAGCTCTTGTTGTGTTCTTGGTATTGTTTGAAAGATCTTGAAAAGTATGGGTGCACAGAGGTGATTTCATAGTGTTTAAACATACAGTACATGAGTTATTGACTTTTCATCAAAAAATCAAAATTTAACTATATAGGGAAATGGGGGGTGCCTTCTTCCTACTATTAAGCCCTCCATGGGTACAGGTACACCATTATGGTGGTTCATAAGATTTAGACCTGTGGTGCAGGAGTTATTAAGTTTTGAGTTTTTTTGTTATTGGAATTCAAGAAAAATAAATAATCAGCTTTTTTTGGGGGGGGGAGGGAGGAAGGGATTTTACACAAACATGAAACTATGTTATACTACATGTGCTCAATGGCATAGGCCACAGTAGAAGGAATGAAAGAGAAGTACTTTAATATCATAATAGGCTAGTAAGTTCGGGAATTTGATTTCAAATATTTAATATATTGTGCTTGTTCACAATTGGGGTTCTAAAAATAATAACAAAGAGCCTAAGGAATTTTTAAGATTATTTTTAATAAATAATATTTATATTTTAAAAAATTAAGTGAGAAAATTGAATAGTCCAAAATAAGATAATTCATGTAACAATGATGATTTTGCATATAGATATATTGATGCAATTGTGCATCAATATTGGGACATGATAAATTTTTAAATGCAAAAAATTCATGAAAAGTATGAAGGAGGCCAATTTCCCAGGTCAAATAAGGAGGCAACATATTAAACTCAAGGCAAGGATGATGTATGATGAACTACTTCCTTGAATCCAGACTTGAAGTGAAACTTTAAATAGTCTGGAATTGGATTACAAATGTTAATATGTCAATTCTTGTTAAACCCCCCTGCTTACGAACTGAAGCCTGAAACATGTACTTGATATTGACATGGGAGAGGATCACACTTGGCTCTCTTCACTTTCTTCATTTTATGATGAAGTTTGTTATATGAATTTCTTTTCTTTTTGTCCCATACTATTCAGTTTAATCTCCATTCTTACTAAGTTTGTGAGATGCATGAAGGTGTAGTGCTCTGACTCTGCAGAAATCTGGTAAATTGGGCTCATGGCACCATAATACTGCATCCCTTCGTCCACCAGACCAATGGCTGGCAATTGTCTTCTTTTGAGAAGCTTTTTGCTTGGTGACCTTGGTCCTTTGTGACTTTCCTTACATTGCATTTGTCCATCTTACTTACATGCAGTATTTTGTTTTGGGAGTGGTTTTTCACTTATTTCAACAAAACAATCTGAGAAAATTTGGAAACGTGTGTTTTTCTAGTGTAATTTCGATCAATTTTTCTATTTTAGGGGAAAGTTTTGTCAAAATTTCAACATCACAAATATGAAAAAAAAAACAATTATTACATGATCATTTTTCTTTAATTTTTGGGCATGCAAAAAGCAGCTTGACTACTAACGGCAATTCTGAAAGAGGGGGCAAATGGTTAAAAGCTGTCACCGCCACTGTGTCATAAGTTTTGACTCTCTAGGGACCCATGATCTAGTATGGAAAATTAAGAGTGCCTTACTTTACTGTAAAGGGATGTCAATATTTTCAATATTTTGCCTGCTGCAGCAGGAGCATCATCATGATGGGTCCTCCCTAGTTGTGTGTCCAGAACTGCAAAATAAAAAAGTTTCATGGTTCTCCACACAACCTCATCAGCACCACCCCAACAAGCACCTTTCTAAGTTGCATCATAAATAGGAGGAGGACATCCTCCTCAAGTATCTGGGCTGTCTCCCAAATTAATGTCAATCCATTACAATCAACACCTTTCCACGGACGAAAGCAAAGTTCCTTTGGACTGTCAACTCAGCCTCCCTTCAATATGGACCCAGTTTCTCTTTCTTTTGGCATGATGAGAATGTGTGGGCTGTCAGACGTCCCTATATTGCTTGACTCAAGACAAATGGCCAAGTCCTCATCGGTAAATCGATCCTACCTATTTTGAACCAGAGAAGGGGTTTCAGCCGGCCGATTCCATACCTCCTCACTGGATGAGGCTAGTGAGGATTGTGCGCTGTAACCTCTCGCTTGGCTCAAGGCCCTCAGAAGGGCCAGAGTGAACCCACAGCCACCAGTTGCACCATTAGGGATGAATGATGGGTGGACAAGAAATACTTTTTCGTTGGGTCCCAGTTCCCTAGCCAACCGTGGTAGTTAGTTCAGTGTCTCTTTTTGCTACCTACTTGTAGGTCCTACCACCTAGTGCTTGCCTTTGTACTAACTATCTACATGCATCTAAATACCTAGTGACCACAACTTATCCTTCCTACCTACCTATGTAAAGGCCCTCTACATTGTGAAGGTTAAATTACCACTGTCAACTTTGTTCTGCATCCACCAGTTAGTCATAACAAGCTTCCAAAGGACAGTGCGCTGGTTGGATGTTCCTTCACTCTGACATTCACTGGTTGATGAGGATGTAAAGAGCTACTCAGATTTTTTTTTGTAGTGTATTTAGAGAGAACCCCGGAAGAGGGGGAGGAGGCAGCAGCCCCATCAAACATTAGAATAATTCAAGAAGTACATGGGGGGGAGGTAATGCCACCTGATGGTGGCATTGTCCGTCCTGAAAATGTTCAAATGGAGCCACTCTTTCCTAAAGGTAAGCTCGATACTAATCTGAGTGTCCGGGTCTTTGGCCGGGCGGCGAGATCTAATGGCCTTCCAAGTGGCCATACCGACCTCCACCGTTGCCACCCAGGCTTGGAGGAGAACTTTTTGAAGGGAGTAGTGATCGTCAAAGTGTTTTCTACATCTCTCCGACCAGAGATGATAGAGAATGAAGCTACGGAGGATGTCGAGCGGTTGTCGAGGGTACATGAATCCACCGATGTGGTACGCCAAAAGGCCGGGGGGGTTTTCTTCGAGTTCCAAGACGGCTTCTCCAAGGAGCACAAAAGGCCAGGAGGGTGTGAGGTCGCGATTAGCTTTCCAATCGTCCCAAATACGCTCGAAGGCTTTCCAACCGTTCTGAGCCATGGGGCAATCAAGAAAGCAGTGCTGAGGGGTTTCCTCGGCACCTGAATTGCACACCTTGCATTGAGGGGGGATACCCATGAGCTGGAGCCAGGAGCCGACCGGAAGGCCCTGGTTGAGTGTGAGCCAGATGAGGGTGCCCACTTTTCTCGAGCGGGCGCTGTGCCATATTCTGGCAATGGCTTGTGGGTAGATGTATTCCGGAGATTAAGACCTTGAATGAAAGAGATCATGTATGGGATGCGCGAGGGTTTCCGTGCATTGATGTATCCTCTTTTGGCGGTGTAGCCAAAGAAGGGAGTTCCCCGAGAGGCAGGGAGGTCCTCCAATGCCACTCCCTTGGGTCCCAGGGGAGATCCTGGATGAAGCCAGTTTTGAAGATCCAAAAGATTAGGGTCTTCTTGCTTGAGGTCTTCAGCTCCTTGGCGATTTTGAAGGCCGCCCCGGGACTCTCTTGGGATAAGACTCTGACCGAGAGAAGGCCGCCGGTGGCGATGGTGATTACCTAGTTGGTGGAGGCCTGAATGCGCCCATTGGGCGCAATTTTGTTGAATTCGATAACTCTGGCTTGGCCCGAGATTGCGCTGAGAACAAAGTAGATCCAGTTGAGGGGAGCTCCGGCAGTGGGAGTGGGATCGCTGATCCAATCCCTGTCTCTCAGGAGGTTGGTGCTTTCAGCTAGACGCCAAGGGATGTTGGCAATGATGGCTTCCTTGCATTTTCTATTCGAGGTGTGATAGCTCATTCCAAGCTCGGCAAGGCTTTTCCACGCTTGGACTCCGGGGTTCCACAGGTCTTTGGTTCAAGTGCAGTCAGCTCTCACGAAGGCGCTCCCTTCCCTCATGCCGCCTAGGCCCAAAGGGACTCCGCGTTCGTTGAGTATCAGAAGATAGCTGAATATTGGTTGCCTGAGGATTTCGACTGTGTTGGACGGTTCCGTCGTGGTCAAGCCCGGCCTCACCTTCATCCATGCTCCGATAATGCTCTTCCACATAGAGCATTGAATTCTTTTGAGCTTGGGCGCGGCGAAGATCCAATTGACGTCCGGGGTGCTAGGGCCCTTACTGTGGACTGGTAACTTTATCTAGTCATCCTTTTGCCGGATGAGTTCTTTCCACGGCTCTCCTCCCGGTGCGAGCCCTCTTATCAGCAGCTTGGCCAGGGGGGCCTCAGATTGGGTCTTTGGATCTATGATTTCGAGGCCCCCTTGGGCGGTGGGGAGCGTTAGCGTGTCCCATTTTACTTTGGCGCAGGCTAGGGCGTCCTTGCCGCCCCACATGAAGTTCCTTATAACTCCTCTGATCTGCGTGGTCATCCGGGGGTTGGGGTTCCAACACACGGCCAAATACCACATAGAGGCCAAAAGGACCTGGTTGGCTACCTAGATCCTTCCAACCAGGGACAAACGGTTGTGACTCCAAGTAATGAGTTTACTTTTCAAGGCTAGCATCATTTTATCAAAATTCGCCTCTGGAGGGAGGTGGGAGCCTACTTGTACTCCTAGGTACCTGGTGCCTTCGCCATTCGGGATCCATTTGAGACTGACTTCAGTACCCCATTGCCAGGTCCGCCCATTCTTGCTAGCCCAAATGGCTGCCGATTTGTGCCAGTTGATTTTCACGCCGGAGGCTGAGCTGAAGATCACGAGAACTCTTTGGGCCTTGTCTAGATTCGAAGGAGTCCCCTTGAGGTATAGGGCCGTGTCATCTGCGAAGGTCTGGTCTCTGATGAGGCCGCCCTTCAGCAGGGAAAGGCCTTCTACCTCGTGTCTAGGATCAGCCAGCATGCATCCCAACACATCCGTGGCAAGGATGAATAAGTAAAGCACCAGGGGACATCCTTGTCTCACCGATTGGGCGAGCTGGAAGTCCGGCCCTACCTCGCCGTTCATCTTGATGGCTGAGGATGCCTCTTTGTAGAGTGATCTCACCCATCGAATCTAAGTGTCTTCGAATCTGAGCTTTTCCAATGCGGTGAAAAGGAAGTTCCATTCGATCCTATCAAATGTTTTCTCAAAATCTAGAAGGAGGACGAGATTTTGATTGCTTTCTTCGGCCTAGCTCAGGGCTTCTTGCGCGATGAAAACATTGTCGAAAATGGATCTCCCTTCCACAAAGCCGGTTTGATTAGGCCTAATGATATGCGGGAGGGCCGCTTGGAGTATCCCAGCGAACACCTTAGCCAAGATTTTGTAGACGCTCCCGAGGAGCGTTATCAGTCTCCAGTTATTGAATCTAGCATGATCTCCCGACTTTGGTATAAGGGTGATTACTCCTTTATTTATGAAGGTCAAGGTGGCACCCTCATTGAACATTGTCGTGAATGCTTGCAGGAGGTCCGGCGCGACCTTTTGCTCGCATTCATGGAAAATTCCATGGGAATGCCGTCATGGCCTGGCGCTTTGTCCTTCGGCAGGGCGCGGATGGCTCTTCGCACCTCCTCTAGGGAAAGGCTACTAGTCATGTTTGCGTTCACGTCGCCGGTGACCTTGATCGAGACGCTTTGCCAGCAGTGTTCTTGCGCCTTGGCGGTGCCGAGGGCGCCGACATCCGATGTGTATAACCGGGAGTAGAAATTCGTGACATAATGGGTGAGGTCTTGCTGACCCAAGATGGTCCCCGAATCGGTCACTAATTCTCTCATAAGGGCCTTCTTTTTTCCTATGTGATGGAAGTCGAAAAAAGCTTTAGAACAAGTGTTTCCGTACCTGAGCCAATTGGCTAAGGTGAGGTGCCGATTGCGCACCACGGATACTTGAAATTCTTCCGCAAGCTGGCCTTGGGCGTCGGAGAGGATGTCTCTCACTTCCGGGTTTGTGGGGTCTCTTTGGAACTAAGGTTCCACCAATTGGATCTTCTTGGCACATGTTCTAACACGTGTCCCCTGGGCACGCCTCTTTTCTTTCGCTAGACGCGAGTTGCAATTGATGACTCTTTTCATTGCCGCCTCAAGCCATTCTGCCCAGTCGTGGCCGTTGGAAGGGCGTGTTCTGTCCCCAGACCAGGCTTCCAGCATTTCGGTTTTGCTATTCTCTTCACTTAGCATGGTGGCATCGAAGATACGCGGAGGATTGTTAAGAGAACGGTGATGGCCCCATACTATAATTGAGAGAGGCGAGTGGTCCGAAAGTTTCCTGATAAAGGCCGTGGCCTCCATTCTACCCCCTCTTTCTTCTATGTCCTGAGATACTAGGAACTTGTCGATCCTAGAAACTACCGAGTGGGCCCCGGACCTCCTGTTATCGAATGTGAAGTTCTTCTTTGTCATTTTCCGGAAGCTATCGAGCCTCCAAGCGTCAGTTAAGCCATAGTGCAAGGTCATCTAGTGCCAAGCAGCTGCCTCGCGTCTATGAATTTGCCTCTCACCGGAGACACCCCGGCAGGTAGTTTCTTCTAGGTGGTTGAAGTCTCCTCCCACCAAAATGTGATCCGAGGTGAAGCCGGCCTCAATAATTTTTCGCGAGAGGGGGGCCCTGTCGTTGGAGGATCGTTGGGCATAGACGTTGATTACGGTTAAGGACCCCCCCCTGGGGATTGGAACGAAACGTATTGGGCGCATTCTTCTACTAAAATGTCGTGGTCTTTGATGAGAGGGGTGGTCGCTCTATCAACGAGAATCACTGTTCCTGCACTAGTTCTTTGCGAGCGGCCCATTGGAATTCCTTCATTCCAAAGTGTGGTACCATTCCAGAACTCTATACCTTTCCCGGAGCTCTGAATTCCTTCCTTTCCTAAGTGATGCTCCTGGATGAAGAGGATTTGAAGAGGGGAGGGGAGCGAGGCTATCCACGCCTTGATCTCCCTCGGTTTGGGCGAGTCACCCCTCAGTCCCCCGATGTTGAAGGAGACCAACGTTAGTGGTCTTTCAAACATATGTGAGGCGGTTCCGAACGGCCTTGGGGCCGATCGATCCCGGTTCTCTGATATCGCCTCTTGCCAAGCATTCTTGGAAGTCTTCTTCCTTCTCTCGGTCCGGGCTAATGGGGGCGTCGTTGTTTGCCCGCGGTGAGGCCAGCAACGTGAAGTCTAACTTGGTGAAGCGCTTCTTTCTTGTCGCCTGGGGCAAGGCTTGTATGTTGGCTGAGTGATTTCTACTCTCTTGATGCTCCAAGTTTGTCGCCTCGGTCTTCATCAACAAATTGTGAGCCAAGGCTGAGAATTCCAATTTGTTGCTCATTCCTTGCGTGCTATCAAAAGCCTTCCAATGCAGGTGACGTTTGTTTTGGATGCTCAGGGCGCTGGATCCAGAATCAATGTGAGCTAGGATGGTGCATTCCGTCCCGCCTCCACTTGTCCTTTTGCCAGCTCCATTCGAGTTGAGGTCGGTCTTTGAACGTTAGCCTGTACCTTAAAACTTTATCTTCCAACTCCACTTCTAGGTGTTGAGTGAGATCCGCCCATGCTGTGTCTTGAGTCCATACGGCCTCCGTTGAGCCCGTGATTCTCATACTGAGCGGTAGGCTCGAGCGGGCCTGGTTTTTGGAATACACCAACGTCTCCTTTCGGGAGTTCTTCTCTCTGGTCAACACTGACCAGATTCTTACTCTAAAAGGTTCTCCATTAGTTGGAATTGATATGCCGAGAGAGGAGAAATAAGAGGGGTGTACCTCGAAGTGAAGCTGCAATCTTTTCCCTCTCGGCGTTGTTTCTTGTTGTCGAGTGCGAGGGAGGGTGTGGTGCGGTTTCGGCTTGGGCGAGGTGAGCTTGGGGGTGTTTTTCCTTCGACCTTGGAACGACCAGCCTTCCAACGTGTCCTCTTGGAACCTGGCGCACAAGTCCACACCTTGGCTCCCTTCTTCTGAGTTGGCGAACGGGTTTGCATTCGCTTCCAGCTTTCGAGTTTGTGGGCAGTTTAGCTCGGGTAGCTCGAAGATAAGCTTGTTTTTGGGTGTCGTGGCTTCCTCTGGGGGTTTTCCGGCATCCGCCCAGATTTCGCCCTTTGCCCGGCTTATAGGTGGTGGGGGCTCGGTCATGCTCAGGTCCTCTTGAATTTCGGCTGTTGCGCTCCATTGGCCTGGGACGGATGTCTGATTACCTGAGAGGTTCCTTAGCGGGTCGATCAGTAGTGGTGGGGCCGAAGTACGATTCCTTGGAACCTTCGCTTCCGTGTGTCCTTGGTGCCCACCCAAGGCTTGCGGATCATGTGTCTTTGTTGATGTGGGGTCTTGCGCTCTCGCGCGTGTCACGTTTGTGTGTGCCGAATGTGTGCTTGGTTGCCTGCCATCCAACACGCTTGGGAAGGGGTTGTGATGAGCAACTCCTTCCTACGCTTTGTTTTTTATTGTGTTGCAAGTCCGGGCTTGATGCCCGAATCTTCAGCACTTCCGGCACTGGTTCAAAAGGCCGGAGTAAAGGATTTTCTATCGAATCATATCCGTGGTCGAGGCGCCCTCCGCCATGGAAGGAATCCTGATGTATCCCGCCAGCTTGGCGATGTCTTTTACCTCGATCGTCACCATTGGGCCAACTGGTCTCTTCATGTAGGAGTCAGCCGCTTCGATGTCCAACATGACGCGCTCCCAAGTCACGGGGGTGAAACCCGAAGTGAGGGGTCTCACAAAGTCAAGTTGCGGAATTGAAACTTGGTAGCACGCTCCCGACTCCCAACTCTAGAAAGGGGTAGAGGGTCGA
>Ga0116226_10002350_pt1 | contig 16446 bp, 11 predicted proteins | sample S1TSphfallax_FD_89692 | JGI IMG/M metagenome (GOLD analysis project Ga0116226, IMG submission 89692) | Host-associated microbial communities from peat moss isolated from Minnesota, USA - S1T2_Fa - Sphagnum fallax MG | ecosystem: Host-associated > Plants > Peat moss > Unclassified | place: USA... | reverse complement strand
TTCGCGGCGCCGACAGCGTCAAATGTTAGGCAACGATCTTCGCGACCACGCCGGCGCCGACGGTCCGGCCACCCTCGCGGATGGCGAAACGCAGGCCCTCGTCCATGGCAATCGGCTGGATCAGCTCGACATCCATCGACACGTTGTCGCCCGGCATCACCATCTCGGTGCCTTCCGGCAGCGACACGATGCCGGTGACATCGGTGGTGCGGAAGTAGAACTGCGGCCGATAGTTGGTGAAGAACGGCGTGTGACGGCCACCCTCTTCCTTGGTCAGGATGTAGCTCTCGGCCTTGAACTTCTTGTGCGGGGTGATCGTGCCGGGCTTGGCCAGAACCTGGCCGCGCTCGACGTCCTCACGCTTGGTGCCGCGCAGCAGCGCGCCGATATTGTCGCCGGCCTGGCCCTGATCGAGCAGCTTGCGGAACATCTCCACACCCGTGACGATGGTCTTCACGGTGTCCTTCAGCCCGACGATCTCGACTTCCTCACCCACCTTGATGATGCCGCGCTCGACGCGACCGGTCACCACGGTGCCACGGCCGGAGATCGAGAACACGTCCTCGACCGGCATCAGGAACGGCATGTCCACAGCGCGCTCGGGCTGCGGGATGTAGGCGTCGACCGCCTCCATCAGCTTCAGCACCGCCTGCTCGCCAAGCTCCGGCTGGGTGTCGTTCAGCGCGCACACCGCCGAGCCATGGATGATCGGGATATCATCGCCGGGAAACTGGTAGCTGCTCAGCAGCTCGCGCACCTCGAGCTCGACCAGCTCCAGCAGGTCGGGATCGGCGATGTCGCACTTGTTGAGGAACACCACCAGCGCCGGCACGCCGACCTGGCGGGCCAGCAGGATGTGCTCGCGGGTCTGCGGCATCGGGCCGTCGGCCGCCGACACCACCAGGATCGCGCCATCCATCTGCGCCGCACCGGTGATCATGTTCTTCACATAGTCAGCATGGCCGGGGCAGTCGACGTGCGCGTAATGGCGGTTCTTGGTCTCGTATTCCACGTGCGCGGTCGAGATCGTGATGCCACGGGCGCGCTCTTCGGGCGCCTTGTCGATCTGGTCATAGGCGGTGAAGGTCGCCCCACCCGTCTTGGCCAGGATCTTGGTGATCGCGGCCGTCAGCGACGTCTTGCCATGATCGACGTGGCCGATCGTGCCAATGTTGCAGTGCGGCTTGTTCCGCTCGAATTTCGCCTTACCCATCGTCGTCTTCTCCGTGCCCGCGCAAGTTGCCGGGTTGGGGGGTCAAACTTACTTAGTCGGTACTACCAGCGATAATGGCTGAAGGCCTTGTTGGCCTCGGCCATCCGGTGGGTGTCCTCACGCTTCTTCACCGCCGAGCCGCGATTATTCACGGCATCCAGCAGCTCGTTCGACAGCCGGTCTTCCATCGTGTGCTCGCCGCGCTTGCGCGCCGAGTCGATGATCCAGCGGATCGCCAACGCCTGGCGGCGCTCGGTGCGAACCTCGACCGGCACCTGGTAGGTGGCGCCACCGACGCGACGCGACCGCACTTCCACGGCCGGCTTCACGTTGTCCAGCGCCTCATGGAACATGCGCACCGGATCGGCCTGGCTCCCGCCCTTCTTCTTCAGCACATCGAGCGCACCATAGACGATGCCCTCGGCGGCGGACTTCTTGCCATCATACATCAGCGCATTCATGAAACGCGTGATGACGATGTCACCGAACTTGGCGTCCGGCAGAATTTCGCGCTTCACGGCGCGGCGGCGACGGCTCATTCCGGCTCTCCCTTACTTCGGCCGCTTCGCGCCATACAGCGACCGGCGCTGGCGACGCTTGGCGATGCCCTGGGTATCCAGAACGCCGCGCAGGATGTGGTAGCGCACGCCCGGCAAATCCTTCACGCGCCCGCCGCGGATCAGCACGACGCTGTGCTCCTGCAGGTTGTGACCCTCGCCGGGGATGTAGCTCACCACTTCGTAGCCGTTGGTCAGACGCACCTTGGCGACCTTACGAAGCGCCGAGTTCGGCTTCTTCGGGGTGGTCGTGTACACCCGGGTGCACACCCCACGCTTCTGCGGGCAACCCTGCAGAGCGGGAACCTTGTTGCGCTTGGCCGCGGGCTCGCGCCCATTGGCGATCAGCTGGTTGATGGTCGGCATAGACCCTCTTTCGATCCTGTCTGGCCCCGCCCGAACGCCGCGGTGACCGTCTTCCACACGCAAGCCCCGCAGACGGCACCATGCCGATACTGCGGGGTTCGACCCTGCAAACGGCCTAGGCACCCCCAGTGATGGAAGTGCGGCGCCGGATGCTCTGGTGCCTGCAAACGACGACCACCCACAAGAAGCGCCGGGGTTGGCCGAGGGGGCGGAACCTACGGTCCACCTCCGGGCAAGTCAAGCATTGCCGGCGCGTAAAGCAGGGAAAAACGCGGCAAGTGGATGCAGGCGAAGCCGGGCTTGCATGCAAGTAAGGCTGGGCTCCCCCTCCGGTGCCATGCCACTCCAGGAAGCCGTCGAGCGGAACCTTGGGCACCTGCCCAGGACCCGCAAAGGCCGCGGCCTTTTTGATCCCCTGGTGTTTGATCCCCTGGTGTCAGGGGGTGACGCAAATCGGGGCTGAGGCGGAGCTCACCGCCCCTCCTCAGCCCCCATGTGCATCAACCCTGGAGCATGATCGCATAAGGTTGACCCACCTGCGCCACAAACATGCTCGATAAAACAAAGAGCTAGAGCGTGATCGCTTCGCCTACCAGAAGCGATCACGCTCTAAGTCGAGGCGATCAAAGGGGCGTAGCCCCTTTACGGGTCCGGACGAAGCCCGGCCCTACGTACTCACTCAGCCGCGATCCCCCGCCCCGTGATAGCCGGCGGAGTCGCATCCTGCCGCACCCCGCGCTGCAGGTCCCGCCCGGCCGCGATCGAGCGCAGCTTGTTCATCACGCTGCCCGTGCCCGCCGGAATCAGGCGGCCCACGATCACGTTCTCCTTCAGGCCGATCAGATTATCCACCTTGCCGGCCGTTGCCGCCTCCGTCAGCACCCGCGTGGTCTCCTGGAAGGAGGCCGCACTGATGAAGCTGTGCGTCTGCAGGCTCGCCTTGGTGATGCCCTGCAGCACCGGCACCCCCGTGGCCACCCGCTCACCCTCGGCGATCCGCTTGGCGTTCTCCTGCGCGAACTCCATCCGGTCGACCTGTTCGCCGGCCAGATAGGTGGTGTCGCCAGGTTCCATGATCTCGATCTTCTGCAGCATCTGGCGAACGATCACCTCGATGTGCTTGTCGTTGATCTTCACGCCCTGCAGTCGGTAGACGTCCTGGATCTCGTTGACCAGATAGTCGGACAACGCCTCCACGCCCAGCACCTTGAGGATGTCGTGCGGCACGCGGGGCCCGTCGACCAACGGGTCGCCGCGCCGCACGAAATCGCCTTCCTGCACCGAGACGTGCTTGCCCTTCGGCACCAGATACTCGGTCTCCTCGCTGGTCTCGTCGTTCTTCACCACGATGCGGCGCTTGGCCTTGTAGTCCTTGCCGAACTCCACCCGCCCATCGGTCTCGGCGATGATCGCGTGATCCTTCGGCCGTCTTGCCTCGAACAATTCGGCGACTCGCGGCAGACCGCCGGTGATGTCGCGCGTCTTGCTGCCCTCGCGGGGAATGCGCGCCAGCACGTCGCCGGCGGCAACCTCCGCCCCGTTCTCGACCGACAAAATCGAGTCGGGCGACAGGAAGTAGCGGGCATCGGTGTTGTTGGGCAGGCGGATCACCTCGCCCTTGGCGTCCTTCAGCTGCAGCCGCGGCCGCAGATCCACGCCGCGCGCGTTCTGCTTGTAATCCACCACCACCTTGGACGTCAGGCCGGTCACCTCGTCCATCCGCTCCACCAGGGTCACACCCTCGAGCAGGTCGAGATATTCCACCCGGCCATTGCGCTCGGTGATGATCGGCAGGGTGTACGGATCCCACTCCGCCAGCTTCTGGGCGCGGGTGACCGTGGCCCCCTCATCGACCAGCAGCCTGGCACCGTAGGGCACCCGGAAGCGGGCCCGCTCGCGGCCCTTGTCGTCGGTCAGCACCACCTCGCAATTGCGGCTCATCACCACCGGCACGTTGGCGCTGTTGATCACCACGTTGCGGTTGTTCATGTGCACGGTGCCGTCGTGGCTGGCTTCCACGCTGCTCTGCTCGGCCCCCCGCTGCGCCGCCCCACCGATATGGAAGGTGCGCATGGTCAGCTGGGTGCCGGGCTCGCCGATCGACTGGGCGGCGATCACGCCGACCGCCTCGCCGATATTCACCGGCGTGCCGCGCGCGAGGTCACGGCCATAGCAATGGCCGCACACGCCGATCTTGGCCTCGCAGGTCAGCACCGAGCGGATCTTCATCTGCTCGACCCCGGCCTTCTCGATGCGCTCGGCGTCCTCTTCCTCGATCAGCATGTTGCTGGCCAGCAGCACCTCGTTGGTCACCGGATCGCGCACATCCTCGGCCGTGGTGCGGCCCAGGATGCGCTCGGACAGCGAGGACACGACCTCGCCGCCATCCATCACCGGCTTCACGGTCAGGCCGCGCTCGGTGCCGCAATCATCCTCGACGATGATGCAATCCTGCGCGACATCGACCAGGCGGCGGGTCAGATAGCCGGAGTTGGCGGTCTTCAACGCGGTATCCGCGAGGCCCTTGCGGGCGCCGTGGGTCGAGTTGAAATATTCCAGCACCGACAGGCCTTCCTTGAAGTTGGCGATGATCGGCTGCTCGATGATCTCGCCCGACGGCTTGGCCATCAGCCCGCGCATGCCGGCCAGCTGGCGCATCTGCGCCGGCGACCCACGCGCGCCGGAATGGCTCATCATCCACACCGAGTTGGTGGGATAGCCCACCTCCTGGCGCGAGATCTCCTTCATCATCGCACCGGCGACCTCGTCGGTGCAGCGCGACCAGGCGTCGACCACCTTGTTGTAGCGCTCGCCCGCGGTGATCAGGCCGTCCTGATATTGCTGCTCGAATTCCTTCACCTCGGTCTGGGTCTTCAGGATCATCGCCTTCTTGTCGTCGGGGATGATCATGTCGTCCTTGCCGAAGCTGATGCCGGCGCGCGCCGCCTGGCCGAAGCCAAGGCCCATCAGCCGGTCGGCGAAGATCACGCACTCCTTCTGGCCGCAATGGCGATACACCGCGTCGATCACGTCCGACACGTTCTTCTTGGTCAGCGTGCGGTTGATCAGGCTGAACGGGATCAGCGGGCTCTTCGGCAGCACCTGGGCGATCAGCATGCGCCCGGCCGTGGTGATCACCTTCTGCACCACCTTGGCACCGTCCGCGTCCTTGGTCTCGAAGCGCGCGCGGATCTTGTCGTGCAGCTTGATCACGCCGGCATACAGCGCATGCTCGATCTCGCCGATGGTCGCGAACGCATGCGCCTTCGCGTCGTCGGCCTCACGGAACTCCGGCGTCTCCAGCGACAGATAATAGATGCCGAGCACGATGTCCTGGCTCGGCACGATGATCGGCTTGCCGTTGGCCGGGCTGAGGATGTTGTTGGTCGACATCATCAGCACGCGCGCTTCCAGCTGCGCCTCCAGGCTGAGCGGCACATGCACCGCCATCTGGTCACCGTCGAAGTCGGCGTTGAACGCGGTGCACACCAGCGGATGCAGCTGGATCGCCTTGCCCTCGATCAGCACCGGCTCGAACGCCTGGATGCCCAGGCGATGCAGCGTCGGCGCACGGTTCAGCATCACCGGATGCTCGCGGATCACCTCCTCGAGGATGTCCCACACCTCCGGCCGCTCCTTCTCCACCATCCGCTTGGCGGCCTTGATGGTGGTGGCGTGGCCGTACTTCTCCAGCTTCGAATAGATGAACGGCTTGAACAGCTCGAGCGCCATCTTCTTCGGCAGGCCGCATTGATGCAGCTTGAGCTCCGGGCCCACCACGATCACCGAACGGCCGGAATAATCGACGCGCTTGCCCAGCAGGTTCTGCCGGAAGCGGCCCTGCTTGCCCTTCAGCATGTCGGACAGCGACTTCAGCGGCCGCTTGTTGGCCCCCGTGATCGCCCGGCCACGACGGCCATTGTCGAACAGCGCATCGACCGATTCCTGCAGCATGCGCTTCTCGTTGCGCACGATGATATCCGGCGCGCGCAGCTCGATCAGCCGCTTCAGACGGTTGTTGCGGTTGATCACCCGGCGATACAGATCATTGAGGTCGGACGTCGCAAACCGCCCGCCATCCAGCGGCACCAGCGGGCGCAGCTCGGGCGGGATCACCGGCACCACGTCGAGGATCATCCATTCCGGCTTCGCGCCGGACTCGGAGAACGCCTCGATCAGCTTCAACCGCTTGACCAGCTTCTTGCGCTTGGCCTCGCTGGTGGTCTCCTTGAGGTCGGCGCGCAGCTGCACCTTCTCGGCGTCGGCGTCGATCCCGATCAGGATGGTCTTGATCGCCTCGGCGCCGATGCCGGCGCGGAACGCGTCCTCACCGAACTCGTCCTGCTTGGCCAGCAGCTGATCCTCGGTCAGCAGCTGGTGCAGCTTCATGTCGGTCAGGCCCGGCTCGAGCACCACATAGCTCTCGAAATACAGGATCTTCTCGAGCTCCTTCAGCGTCAGATCCACCATCAGGCCGATCCGGCTGGGCAGCGACTTCAGGAACCAGATATGTGCCACCGGGCTGGCCAGCTCGATATGGCCCATCCGCTCGCGCCGCACCTTGGCCAAGGTGACCTCGACGCCGCACTTCTCGCAGATGATGCCGCGGAACTTCATCCGCTTGTACTTGCCGCACAGGCACTCGTAATCCTTGATCGGCCCGAAGATGCGCGCGCAGAACAGCCCGTCCCGCTCCGGCTTGAAGGTGCGGTAGTTGATGGTCTCCGGCTTCTTGATCTCGCCATACGACCAGCTGCGGATCTGCTCCGGCGAGGCCATCTGGATGCGGATCTGGTCGAACGTCATCGACTGACCGGCCTGGCCCAGAATCTTCATCAGCTCGTTCATGCTGTCACCCCTGAGCGCGCCGGGGACTTGCCCCGGCCGCCATGCATTGAAGGGAACGCGAAAATAGCGACGGTCAACGTCAAGATCAGACCGTCCGCATATCGAGATCGACGTTCAGGCCGAGGGATTTCAGTTCCTTGACCAGCACGTTGAAGCTCTCGGGAATGCCGGCCTCGAAATTATCCTGCTCGCGCACGATCGCCTCGTAGACCTTGGTGCGGCCGGACACGTCGTCCGACTTCACCGTCAGCATCTCCTGCAGCGTATAGGCCGCGCCATACGCCTCCAGCGCCCACACTTCCATCTCGCCGAAGCGCTGCCCACCGAACTGCGCCTTGCCGCCCAGCGGCTGCTGGGTCACCAGGCTGTACGGCCCGATCGAGCGCGCATGGATCTTGTCATCCACCAGATGGTGCAGCTTCAGCATATAGATGATGCCCACCGTCACCTTGCGCTCGAACGGCTCGCCCGTGCGCCCGTCGGTCAGCACCACCTGGCCCGACGTGCCCAGGCCGGCCCGCGTCAGCATGCCCTCGATATCGGCCATGCGGGCGCCGTCGAACACCGGGGTCGCGATCGGAATCCCCTTCTTCAGATTGTCCGACAGCTCCATCAGCTGCGCGTCGGACATCTCGGCGATCTGGGCGTCATACACCGCGTCGCCATAGATGCCCTTCAGCTTGTCCAGCAGCTCCTGGCGCATATGCCCGCTGCGGCGATATTCCTCGACCAGCTCGCCGACCTGCTTGCCCAGCGTGGCGCACGCCCAACCCAGATGCGTCTCCAGGATCTGGCCCACATTCATGCGGCTCGGCACGCCCAACGGATTGAGCACGATATCGACCGACGTGCCGTCCTCCAGGAACGGCATGTCCTCCACCGGCACCACCCGCGAGCACACGCCCTTGTTGCCGTGACGGCCGGCCATCTTGTCGCCCGGCTGCAGCTTGCGCTTCACCGCCACGAACACCTTGACCATCTTCATCACGCCGGGCGGCAGCTCGTCACCGCGCTGCAGCTTCTCCACCTTGCCGTCGAAGCGGGCCTGCAGCTTGGCCACGGCGGCGTCGAACTCGCGCTTCAGCACCTCGATCTCGGCCATGATCGCGTCGTCCTGCACGCCGATATGGCGCCAGGCGCCGCGCGGATGCTCGGCCAGCAACGCCTCGTCGATCGGCGTGCCCGCCTTGATGCCCTTGAACCCGCCGGCGGCCTTGCGGCCCAGCAGCTTCTCGCGCAGCCGGTTCAGGAACGACCGCTCCTGGATCGCCTTCTCGTCGTCGCGATCCTTCGCCAGCCGCTCGATCTCGGCCCGCTCGATCGCCATCGCGCGCTCGTCCTTGTCAACACCGCGACGGCTGAACACCCGCACATCGACGATCGTGCCGGTCACCCCCGGCGGCAGCTTCAGCGAGGTGTCGCGCACGTCGGACGCCTTCTCCCCGAAGATCGCCCGCAGCAGCTTCTCTTCCGGCGTCATCGGGCTCTCGCCCTTCGGCGTCACCTTGCCCACCAGAATGTCGCCCGGGTTCACCTCGGCGCCGATATAGACGATGCCCGCCTCGTCGAGGTTCTTGAGCGCCTCCTCGCCGACGTTGGGGATGTCCCGGGTGATCTCCTCCTGCCCGAGCTTGGTGTCGCGCGCCATGGTCTCGAACTCCTCGATATGGATCGAGGTGAACACGTCATCGCGGGCGATCCGCTCGGAGATCAGGATCGAATCTTCAAAGTTGTAGCCATTCCAAGGCATGAACGCGACCAGCACGTTCCGCCCCAGCGCCAGCTCACCGAGCTCGGTGGACGGACCGTCGGCGATGATGTCGCCGTCGGCCACCCGATCGCCCACCCGGACCAGCGGACGCTGGTTGATGCAGGTCGACTGGTTGGAGCGCATGAACTTGCGCAGCCGGTAGATGTCCACGCCCTTGGTGGTGCCGTCGTCCGCGGTCGCCCGCACCACGATGCGCGCGCCGTCGATCTGATCGACCACGCCCTCGCGCCGCGCGACGATCGTGGCCCCGCTGTCGCGCGCCACGGCGGCCTCCATGCCGGTACCCACCAGCGGCGCGTCGGCGCGGATCAGCGGCACCGCCTGGCGCTGCATGTTGGAGCCCATCAGCGCGCGGTTGGCGTCATCGTTCTCCAGGAACGGGATCAACGCCGCCGCCACCGACACCAGCTGCTTCGGCGACACGTCGATCGCCGTCACGTCCTCGGGCTTCACCAGGCGGAAATCGCCCTGCTTGCGCACCGACACCAGCTCCTGGGTGAACCGCCCCTCGGCGTCCATCGGCGCGTCGGCCTGCGCCACCACCAGCTTCTCCTCCTCCATGGCGGAGAGGTAGCGCGGCGCCTTCTGCACCACGCCATCCTTCACCAGCATGTAGGGGGTTTCGATGAACCCGTATTTGTTCACCTTGGCGAACGTCGCCAGCGAGTTGATCAGGCCGATATTCGGCCCTTCCGGCGTCTCGATCGGGCAGATGCGGCCGTAATGCGTCGGATGCACGTCGCGCACCTCGAAGCCGGCGCGCTCGCGGGTCAGACCGCCCGGTCCAAGCGCCGACAAGCGCCGCTTATGCGTCACTTCCGACAGCGGATTGGTCTGATCCATGAACTGCGACAGCTGGCTGCTGCCGAAGAACTCGCGCACCGCGGCGGCCGCGGGCTTGGCGTTGATCAGATCGTGCGGCATCACCGTGTCGATATCGACACTGCCCATGCGCTCGCGGATCGCCCGCTCCATGCGCAGCAGACCAACCCGGTACTGGTTCTCCATCAGCTCGCCCACCGAGCGCACCCGGCGATTGCCGAGATTGTCGATGTCATCGATGGTGCCGCGGCCGTCCTTCAGCTCGCACAGGATCTTCACCGTGCGCAGCACGTCTTCCTTGCGCAGCACGCGCACGCTGTCCTCGGCGTCGAGCGACAGGCGCATATTCATCTTCACCCGCCCGACGGCACTCAGATCATAGCGATCGCCGTCGAAGAACAGGCCCCGGAACAGCGCCTCCGCGGTCTCCGGCGTCGGCGGCTCGCCCGGGCGCATCACGCGATAAATATCGATCAGCGCGTCGTCGCGGTTCATGTTCTTGTCGACCGCCAGCGTGTTGCGGATCCACGCCCCGTTCGACTGATCGACCGCAAGCGTCGGCAGCCGGTCGATCCCGGCCTCCTCCAACGCCGCCAGCCGCGCCTCGGCCAGCTCCTCGCCGGCCTCGGCGAAGATCTCCCCGGTCTCCTCATTGACCAGATCGACCGCCACATAGCGGCCCAGCAGATCGGTGCGCCCGACCAGCACTTCCTTGGTCTGCTCGGCGATCTTGCGCACCGTGCGGGCGGTCAGCTTGGTCTCGGAATCGGCCACCACCTCGCCGGTGTCGGCGTCGATCAACGGCTCCAGCAGCTTGATGCCGCGGAACGCGTCGGGGTCGAACGGCCGCGCCCAGCCCTTGGCGGTGCGGGTGAACACCACCTGGCCATAGAAATAGGTCAGGATCTCCTCGGCATCCATGCCGCGGATCTCGTTGATCTCCACGGTCTCGCCCTGGGCCGCGCGGGCCGCGCGCATCGCCTCGGTCGCCGCACTCTCCAGCGCATACAGCAGCGTCGTCACCGGCAGCTTGCGCTTCCGATCGATGCGAACGTAGACGAGGTCCTTGCTGTCGAACTCGAAATCGAGCCACGAGCCGCGATACGGGATCACCCGGGCCGCGAACAGATACTTGCCGCTGCTATGGGTCTTGCCCTTGTCGTGGTCGAAGAACACGCCCGGGCTGCGGTGCATCTGGCTGACGATGACGCGCTCGGTGCCATTGATGATGAAGGTGCCGTTATCCGTCATCAGGGGCATGTCGCCCATGTACACGGGCTGCTCCTTGATGTCGCGGATCGAGCGGGCGCCGGTGTCCTCATCGAGGTCCCACACGATCAGCCGCAGGATCACCTTCAGCGGGGCGGCGAACGTCATGCCGCGCTGGATGCATTCCTCGACGTCGTATTTCGGCTCTTCCAGCTCGTAATGCACGAACTCCAACCGGCCGCGGCCGGCGAAATCGTCGATCGGGAACACGCCCTTGAAGACTTCCTGCAACCCGGTGTTGGTGCGGCTGTCATACGGCGTCGCCATCTGCAGGAACGCCTCGTAGCTGGCGCGCTGGACGTCGATCAGGTTCGGCATCTCGGCCACTTCGGGAATCCGTCCGAAGCTCTTGCGGATGCGCTTTTGACCGGTGAAGGACTTTGTGATCGCGTTCATGCTCGTCCTGCTGCCCCGTACATCATGTGTCTGAACTTGGCCCGGCGCCGCTCGCGCGGCGCCTCTGTCACTCGACCGCCCCCGCCGCCATCATGGCGGCCGGGAACGGGTACGCGGGCGGAAACCCTTTCGGTTTTCCGCCCGTCCCAGTCTCAACGGTGACCCGTCGGGGTCACCTGTCGTCGGCTACTTAACCTCGACAGTGGCGCCCTGCTCTTCCAACGTCTTCTTGATCTTGGCGGCCTCGTCCTTCGTGGCACTCTCCTTGACGGTCTTCGGCGCGCCCTCGACCAGATCCTTGGCCTCCTTCAGGCCGAGCCCCGTGATGGTCCGGATCTCCTTGATGACATTGATCTTCTTGTCACCAGCGGCGGCCAGGATCACGGTAAACTCGGTCTGCTCCTCAGCGGCGGCCGCCGGGGCGGCAGCGCCACCAGCGGGAGCCGCTGCAACCGCCACGGGGGCGGCGGCGGAGACGCCCCACTTCTCTTCGAGAAGCTTGGACAGCTCAGCGGCTTCGAGCACGGTCAGGCTGGACAGTTCGTCCACAAGCTTCGACAGTTCGGCCATAACAACAGTTCCTTAAGTTAGACTTCAGTCGGTTCCCTGCAAGGCCACGCACGCGGCCCTGCCATCCATTCCAAGCGCGCGCGGCTAGGCCGCTTCGCTCTCGGCTGTCGCATCCTTGCTGGCATAGGCCGCCAAAACCCGCGCGATCTGTCCGCCCGGCGCCTGCAGAATGCCCGCGATACGCGTGCCGGGGGTCTGGATCATCCCCAGCAGCTTCGCGCGCAGCTGATCAAGCGACGGCAACTCGGACAGCGCCTTGACCCCAGCCGCATCGAGCAGCTGGTTGCCGAGCGCGCCACCGAGCACGACGAACTTGTCGTTGGTCTTGGCGAAGTCGACGGCCGCCTTCGACACTGCCACCGGGTCCTGCGACCACGCGAGCGCGGTCGGACCCTTCATCAGTGCCGTGAGGCCGTCGAACCGGGTCCCATCCATGGCGAGGGTGGCCAGCCGGTTCTTCGCGACTTTGTAGCTCGCGCCAGCCGCCCGCATGCGGCGCCGCAGATCGGTCGCTTCGGCAACGGTCAGCCCCGTGGGGCGCGTGACCACAACCATCGACGTCTCGGCGAACACCGAAGCGAGGGAGGCTACGAACTCCCGCTTCTCCGTACGGTCCAAATCCCATCTCCGTCGGTGGCCGAACACGCAGCGCGCGTCCGGCCGGGTTTCCCTCTAGGCCCGCGCCCCCCGATCACCTGGGGACCCCGAGCCCGGTTCGCCTGTCCCGCCCGCGTCTCGCAACGCAGGCGCTTAGCCGGAACCGCCAAAGTCCCGAACCGCCCGATCCCCTCAGGGAGCCAAGCCGCCCGACATATCTGGCATGCCCGTCTGGTGCGCGCGAACCTCGTGATCCCCACAAGGGGAGCGGAGGCTCATTAAAGTCCGGCTGGACTGCGTGCCGTCTTGGACAGGTTTCGGGGGCTCCCGCCCCCTGCCCGCCCGGTCGAAACCGGGCGTATCTGGTTAAATCTCAGGCGCCGATCGTGGCGACATCCACATGAACCCCAGGCCCCATGGTCGAGCTGACCGCGACCTTCTTGACATAGGTCCCCTTGGCGCCCGCCGGCTTCGCCTTGACGATCGCGTCCGCGAACGCCCGCGCATTCTCCAGCAGATGCTCGGTGGAAAAGCTCGCCTTGCCGATGCCGGCATGCACGATCCCCGCCTTCTCGGCGCGGAACTCCACCTGGCCCGCCTTGGCCGCCGCGATGGCGCCCTTGACGTCCATGGTCACCGTGCCCAGCCGCGGATTGGGCATCAGCCCGCGCGGCCCGAGAATCTTACCCAGCCGACCCACCAGCGCCATCATGTCCGGCGTCGCGATGCAACGATCGAACTGGATGTCGCCGGCCTGGATCTTCTCCGCCAGATCGTCCGCGCCCACCACATCGGCGCCCGCGGCCAAAGCCTCCTCGGCCTTCGCCCCGCGCGCGAACACACCCACGCGCAGCGTCTTGCCGGTGCCGTTGGGCAGACCCACCAGGCCACGCACCATCTGATCGGCATGCCGCGGATCGATGCCCAGATTCATCGAAATCTCGATGGTCTCGTCGAACTTCGCCTTGGCATTGGACTTGATCAGCGCGATCGCGTCGCCGAGCGCATAGGACTTGCTGAGATCGACGGCCTTGTACGCAGCCGCCAGGCGCTTGTTATGTGCCATGATCAGCCCTCCACCACCGCAAGACCCATCGACCGGGCGGACCCCGCCAACATGCGAACCGCGCCCTCCACATCGTTGGCGTTCATGTCCTTCATCTTGGTCGCCGCGATCTCGCGCAGCTGAGTCATCGTCACCCGGCCAATGGTCGGCCCCTTGCCGGGCGTCGTCGTGCCCTTGGTAATGCCGGCGGCCTTCTTCAGAAAATACGTGTTCGGCGGCGTCTTGGTGATGAACGTGAAGGTGCGGTCGCCATAGGCCGTGATCACCACGGGCACCGGCATGCCGGGCTCCATGTTCGCCGTCACGGCATTGAATTCCTTGACGAACGACATGATGTTCAGGCCACGCTGACCAAGTGCTGGTCCCACCGGCGGGGACGGATTGGCCTTCCCCGCGGGAATCTGCAGCTTGACGTAGCCGACGATTTTCTTCGCCATAATCCCTGGTCCTTGATCCAAGGGACCGCGGTGCATGCGACCCGGCCATCCCATAACGAATGGCCCGGAAGTCTCCCGCGTTCCGGAGTGAGGGGCGGCCATTAGCCTACGCCGACAGCCGAGTCCAGACATAATTAACCGAATCATCGCAGTCGCGGAGCAGGCATGGCCTATCGGCAGACCCTCAACGGCACCAGCTACGCCTTCGCCGACCTTGCCACCCTGCTGGCCCGCGCCACCCCGCTGCGCTCCGGCGACCTGCTTGCCGGCATCGCCGCCGAAACCGCCACCGAACGCGCCGCCGCCCAGTTCGCCCTGGCCGACCTGCCGCTCGCCACCATCCTCGCCAACCCAGTGATCCCCTACGAACAGGACGACGTCACCCGCCTGATCCTCGACCGCCACGACCTTGTGGCCTTCGCCCCGATCGCCCACCTCACCGTCGGTGGTTTTCGCGACTATCTTCTCGGCGAGACCAACCCTGCCAACCTCGCCGCCCTGCGCCCCGGCATCACCCCCGAGATGGCCGCCGCCGTCAGCAAGATCATGCGCCTGCAGGACCTCATCGCCGTCGCCGCCCGCTGCCGCGTCACCACCGCCTTCCGCAACACAATCGGCCTGCCCGGCCGCATGGCCGTCCGCCTGCAACCCAACCACCCGATCGACGATCCAAACGGCGTCGCCGCCGCCACGCTGGATGGCCTGCTGCTCGGCGCCGGTGACGCGGTGATCGGCGTCAACCCCGCCACCGACAGCATCGAGGGCACCACCACCCTGCTGCACATGCTGGACGAGCTGCGCGCCCGCTACGACATCCCCACCCAGACCTGCATCCTCGCCCACGTCACCACCAGCCTGCGCTGCCTGGAACGCGCCGCCCCCCTCGACCTCGTGTTCCAGTCGATCGGCGGCACCCAAGGCGTCAACGACAGCTTCGGCGTCACCCTGGCGATCCTCGCGGAAGCCCAGGACGCCGCTCTGTCCCTCAAGCGCGGCACCGTCGGGCAGAACGTGATGTATTTCGAAACCGGCCAGGGCAGCGCACTGTCCGCCAACGCCCATCACGGCGTCGACCAGCAAACCCTGGAAGCCCGCGCCTACGCCGTCGCCCGCGCCTTCTCCCCCCTGCTGGTCAACAGCGTGGTCGGCTTCATCGGCCCGGAATATCTCTATGACGGCAAACAGATCATCCGCGCCGGCCTGGAAGACCATTTCTGCGGCAAGCTGCTCGGCCTGCCGATGGGCGTCGACGTCTGCTACACCAACCACGCCGAAGCCGATCAGGACGATATGGACGCGCTGCTCACCCTGCTCGGTGCGGCCGGCGTCACCTACGTCATGGGCGTCCCCGGTGCCGACGACGTGATGCTCTCCTATCAGAGCACCTCGTTCCACGATTCCCTCTATCTGCGCGGCGTGCTCGGCCTGCGCCCCGCCCCCGAATTCGAATCCTGGCTGGCCCGGATGGGCCTCGACAGCGCCACCGCCCCCGAGCGCATCCCCGCCCGCCTGTCCCCCGCGCTGATCGGCCTCGAATGACCGATGCGCCCATCCTGTGGCGCGACCTGCGCCGCTTCACCCCCGCCCGCATCGCCCTGGGCCGCGTCGGCAACGGCCTGCCCACCACCGCCCACCTCGCCTTCCAGGCCGCCCACGCCGCCGCGCGAGACGCCGTCCACACCGCGCTCGACATCCCCACCCTGCAAGCCGACCTCACCACGGCCGGCCTCGACAGCCTCGTGGTCCGCAGCGCCTGCCCGGACCGTCGCACCTATTTGCTCCGCCCCGACCTCGGCCGCCGCCTCCACCCGGACGACCAACCCACCCTCGCCGCCCACGCCCAACCCGGCAGCATCGCCATCGCCATCTGCGACGGCCTGTCCGCCTGCGCCGTACAACGCCACGCCCCCCCGCTGCTGGCCCGCCTCACCCGCCACCTCGGCCCCACACCCCCCATCATCATCGCCACCCAAGGCCGTGTGGCCCTCGGCGACGACATCGGCGCCGCCCTGGCGGCCGACGCGATCATCGTGCTGATCGGCGAACGCCCCGGCCTCTCCACCCCGGACAGCATGGGCGCCTACCTCACCTGGCAACCAGGCCGCGGCCGCACCGACGCCAACCGCAATTGCGTCTCCAACATCCGCCCGGAAGGCCTGTCGATCCCGCAAGCCGCCACAAAACTCGAATGGCTCATCCACCAGATGCGCCACCTGAAACTCTCCGGCGTGGCCCTCAAGGACGAACAACCCCGCGTCGCGGGGGGTGATGGTGGGTCGGTGGGTGAAGGAAGGAAGTAAGCCCAGCCTTAGAGCGTGATCGCTTCTGGTAGACGAAGCGATCACGCTCTAGCTCTTTGTTTTATCGAGCATGTTTGTAGCCCAGGTGGGTCAACCTTATGCGATCATGCTCTAGAGTGTGTTTGAAAACGCGCTAGGGTGAGCAAGCTGGCGTGTTTTTCCGAGCACCGAAGTGGCGCGACCGATGGGTCGTGAGCTCCGCTCGGTCGCTCGCCGAGCGAACGGAGCGCAGGA
>Ga0116226_10002349_pt1 | contig 16447 bp, 13 predicted proteins | sample S1TSphfallax_FD_89692 | JGI IMG/M metagenome (GOLD analysis project Ga0116226, IMG submission 89692) | Host-associated microbial communities from peat moss isolated from Minnesota, USA - S1T2_Fa - Sphagnum fallax MG | ecosystem: Host-associated > Plants > Peat moss > Unclassified | place: USA... | reverse complement strand
TTCGTCGAAGCGAGGCGCGATGAGGGAGCAACGCCGTAGCGTTGTGACCGAAGAGCAACGAAGTCTTCGGCGGAATGGGCGGTGTCGAGACGCCGGCGTCATTTTTTCACAGGCCTGCTAGGCCGCTTGCGCGTCATCACGGGCCGGCGGTGACGTCTTGCGGGACGACGCCGGAGGCGAGGGTGGCGCTGAACAGCGGTGTGTCTTGGGTGGCCGTGTAGCCTTGGAGGACCGGTGTTCCGTTGCTGGTTCCCACCACGTAGAGCAGCGAGTTGATCGCGGTCGATGAGTAGTTCGAGGCGGCGAGGCCGCTGGCGGTCGGGAAGGTCGTCCAGGTGGGTCCGACCGTGAAGTTCGTCCCGTCGCAGGTCACGAGGGTGGCACCGCCGGCGTAGGTGACGATGCCGGTGTTGGAGCCGTAGCCCGCGGAGCCCGTCCCGGGATTTCCGCCCGGCGGAAAGAACGTGTCGTAGGTCGGCGCCGCGGGGAGCGGAATCGGCGTGCCGATTTGCCGGATCGTGCCGCCCGGCCCCGCGATGCTCACCGCGGAGATGCTGTCGTTCGTCGCGTCGGCGACGAGAACGCAGTTGAGTCCGGCGTTCGGGCCGGTCACTTTTTCCGGCGCGCTGGTGAGCGCCAGCGTCGAATCGACCGTCAGCGACCCGGCGCCGAGCGTCGAGCTGTTGATCGCATCGACGGTTCCGTTGCCGGTGTTCGCAACGATCGGATCGTTGCGAACACCATTCGTGCTGCCCTCGACACCGACGCCGCGCGGCGACGAGAGTGTTGCGATCGATGCGACGGGGGTGAGGTACGGGGGCGTCTGGCTGACCTGATAGGAGATCAGCTTGTCGTTGCCGATCGTGACGAGCAGGTATTCCGGCGCGCCCTCGGCGCCGTTCGTCGCCGTGAGATGATGCGGCGTTGCGCTGTAGGTGATCGTCTGGAGCACGGTTCCCGGCGTCGTGCTCACGTCGAGATAGACGAGCGTATCGTTTGCGCCGACGACGAAGACGCGCGGATCGCCCGCGGCCGAGCCGCGATCGAACCGGATCTCGCCGGGGTTCATCGAGGTTCCGGTCGTCGAAAGGGTGCCGGCCGGGAGCGTGTACGTCGCCGTGAACCCGCTCGCCGGTTGCGCGCAGACGTCGAACGAGTCGACGACGTTGTTCCCGCCGTCCGTGTAGTAGAGCAGATGCGGGCCGGCCGGCGATGCCGCGACCGGAACGATACAGCTCGCCGTACTCAGCGCCGATCCCGCGACCACCTCGAGCCAGTACGTGTCGCCGAGGTTGATGTGCGGATTCGTACACGTGAACGTGGTGGTGTTCCCGCTCATGCTCGGCGCACACGTCGCCGCGAGGCTCGAGCCGTCGAAGACCTCGAACACCATGCCGGTCCCGCTCACGCCGGCCGGCGTCGGAATCGACACGGTGATGTTGCCGGCGAACGTGATGTCTTGGGCCGTCGACCCGGTGAAGGTCATCTGCCAGAACGCGGTCGTGCTCGCGCTCAGCCGCCGGCGTTTGGTGCTTTGGGCGCTCGGCGGCATGAGTGCGTTCGAGGAGTTGAACACCACGCTGACGCCGCTGGGCAGATTGCTCGCCGGCGGGAAAACGACCGACGCTCCGGTGACCCCGTTCGAGGCGGGGAGCGCGACGGTTGCACCACTCGCGGCCAGCGTCTGCGTCGACGAGGTCGATGGTGACGCCGACGCAGAGGGTGAGGCCGACGGCGACGCCGCGGGCGACGCCGAGATCTTGGGCGACGGCGAACCCGCCGGTGAGGCCGATGCTCCCGGCGCGGGCGAGGAGTGCGGCAGAGACGTGACCCCTCCGCCGCCGGAACAGCCTGCGATGGCGGCAAGAGCAAGACCGGCAAAAGCGACAGGAAGCGGCGTAAAGCGCATCGGGAACCTCCGCGCCCTAGCGTATGCGGAAGCGGCGATCGCTTGTACGGGGGAAAACCCTACCCGCGTTCTGGTAGTACGACCCCGGGACCATGAAGCTTCGCCCGGTCACCAGCCCCGCATTCGTCGGCCGCGCCGAGGAAATCGCCGCGCTGGTCGGCTATGCGCGCGAGAGCGCCTGCGGCCGCGGCGGATGCGTGCTGATCGAGGGCGATGCCGGGATCGGCAAGTCCCGTCTGCTCGACGAGCTGCGCGCGCGCCTGAGCGGCTTGCGGCCGGCGATCGCAAGCGGTGCGTGCTATGAATTCGGAGCGGCGCCGTACCAACCGTTCGTCGAAATCCTCGCGGCGCTCGGCGCTTCCGACAACTTCGTCGCGTACCCGACGCAGGCCGAACAATTCGCCGCCGTTCTCGAACGCCTCGAGCGCGTCTGTGCGCACCGCAGCACGATCTGTTTGATCGAGGACTTGCATTGGGCCGACGAAGCCACGCTGCAACTCCTCACGTACGTCGCGCGACGGATCGAGCGCTACCGGCTGCTGCTCGTGCTGACCGTTCGCTCGGACGCGCTACGCTGCGATCCGCTCGTGACGGGCCACGTCGGCAAGATCGCGCGCGCGAGCGCGACCTCGTGGATTCGCTTACGGCCACTCGAGAGCGCCGAAATCGGCCGGCTCCTGCGCCACGCGCTCGACGGCCGCGCGGCGCTCGGCCGCGATGTCCTCGAACGGATCGCGCAGCGCAGTGAGGGGAATCCGTTCTTCGCCGAGGAGTTGCTCAAGAGTGCGATCGAGCACGTCGATGCGAGCGCCACGAGCGAGCGCAGAGATCTTCCGCTGACGATTCGCGCGATGGTCGTCGATCGGCTGCGTCTGTTCGATGCTGCGCAACGGCGCGTGCTGACGATCGCCGCGGCGATCGGGCGCCCGTTCACGCTCGCGTTTCTCGAGCGCATCGCCGAGACGACGCAGGCGGAGGTCCTGGGTGCGGTGCGGCTCGCCTGCGAACAGCAACTCCTTGCCGAAGCGGCCGGCGAACCAATCACGTATCACTTCCGCCACGCGCTCACGCGCGAGGCGGTCGGGGACGAAATGCTGATCGCCGAATCGCGTCCGCTGCATCGGCGAATCGCGCAAGAAATCGAGGCAACGACGCCCGATCATGCGGCCGATATCGGGTATCACTATTGGTGCGCGCGCGAGCCCGAACCCGCCCAGCGCTACAACGAATGCGCGGGTCTCTCGGCCGAACGCAGCCACGCCTATGCCGACGCCGTTCGCTTCTACGAGCGCGCGCTCGAGATGACGGAGAGCGCCGGCGCGCCGCGCGCGCGCGTGCTCGCGGGTATGGCGCGCTGCCTCATGCTCGCCGGCGAGCCCGAGCGCGCCATGCGGTCCTACGGGGTGGCGATGGACATCTATCGCGCCTCCGGCCAACTGACCGAGGCCGCCAGCCTCTCGTATTCGCTCATCATGTCCGCGCATTTCTTCGGCGACGGCGCACGCGCGCTCGCACTCGCGCAAGCCGCCCTCGCGACGGTGCCCGCCGAGCGTGATGCGCTCGAAGCGAACCAGCGCACGCATCTCCGCCTGTGTCTTGCCTACATCCGTGCCGACCTCGGGCATGGGTCGATCGCGCGCGCGATCCTGGGCGAGGTCGAACGGGTCGTCCCGGCGGACGCGTCGATCGCGGTCACCTCGATGCTGGAAAATACGCGCATGCATTGTGCGCTCGGGGAGGGCGACGTTGATGGCGGCATCGCCGCCGCCGGCCGCTACCGCGCCGTCGTCGCCCGGAGCGGCGACGGCGATTACGCCACCCGCGCCCACATCAACATCGGCGCGCATTTCCTTGCAATCGGCCGCGACGAGCAGGCCGGTCGTGAATTTGCCCTGGCCCTCGACGGCGTGCAAGCGCGGCGCTGGACGGCCTTCGAAGGCTACACGCGGGCCCTCGAAGCGCAGCGCTTGTTCCGACTCGGCGCGCTGCGCGAAGCGCGGGCGATGCTGGAACGCGCCGCAGCGCTTCCGATCGAGATGTCGCTCGCGCGCGCCAACATCGCGACGGCGGCCTTGCTCGTCGGGGGCGCGCTCGGCGACGACGCCTTCATCGACGCCGTCGTCGACCCCGGCGTGCTCGATCAAACGTTGCGCAGCGGAGCCGTCTTCCAGATCGGCCCACTGCTGGGTGCCTATGCGCGGCGGCTTGCGGAGCGCGACGGTCCGGCTGCCGGGACGCGGCTCCTCGCCACGATGCTGACCGGTGAAGAACATCCGCTCGCGTTCGGAACGGCGTTCGTCGCCGCCGCACGCTACGGCGATCGCGCCGTCATCGACCGCGTTCGCGGGGCGTTCGCGCGCGCGGATTCGCGCCTGATGCAGACCGCCGTCGTCCGCGCGCACCGCGCGCTTTTCGAGGCGTTCGCCGTGCGCCGGTTCGGCGACCCGGACGCAGCCGCCGTTCATGCCGGTGAAGCGCGCGCCGGGTATGCGGATCTCGGCTGGCGCTACGATGTGGCGATCGCGCACGAAGCGGCGGGCGAACGGGATGCGGCGCTCGCGCTCTACGGCGAGATCGGGGCCTTCCACGATGTGCGCCGGTTGGAACGCATCAGCAGCTCCGCCGGCGTGCGCGTGCGCGGCGGACTCTCGGACCGGGAACGCGAGATCGCGCTGCTGGTTGCCGACGGAGCGACGAACAAGACGATCGCGCTTCGCTTGGCGATCGGCGAGAAGACGATCGAGAAACATCTCTCGTCGATCTATCGCAAGCTCGGCTTCAGCAAGCGCACACAGTTGACGGCCTTCGTTGTTCGCGACGCCGAACGAACGGCGCTGCCCGGTTAGTCCGGCCCGCCCTCGCGGCGGCGTGCGTTCGCGTAGGCGGCGAAGGCGAAGAGCGCGCTGCCGGCGAGCGGCAAGCCGCGTAGCGCGGCCCAGACGGGGTCGCGTGCTTCGAGTCCCGCTGCGCGCTGTTCGGCCGCCCACACCGCGCTCGCGTCGAGATCCGGCGCGACGCGAAATGTCGCCGAGAGCGTATCGGGCCAGGTGGGGGCCGGATGCGCATGCGCGAGCGGAACGACGACGGCGAGGAGGACGAGCGCGAGCACCGGCGCGGTGAACGCCGCCGGCCGCATCCCCGCGAGAACCACGAACGCGAGCGATACGGCGAGTGCGAGCAGCGCGTTTTGCGGCTCTTGCGGCAAACGCTGCGCGAAGCCGAGCCAGTCGACGAGCCCGAGTACGCTTGCCGCGGCAGCGAGTGCGAGCACGCGTCCGCGCGCGTGAACCGCCAGCACGATCGCCGGCAGAATCAACACCACGAAATCGTGTTCGTGAAAGAACGGTACGGCGAGCGGCAGAGCAGCGAGCGCGACGAGCGTCGCATCGAGTGGACCCAAGCGACCGCGGACGATCGCAACTGCCGCGGCGATTACGGCCAGTACCGCGATCGCGATGCCGATCTCGCGCGCGACCGATCGCGCCGCGCCGAAACCGTACGCGATCGCCGCCGGCGTGTGTTGGATGAGGATCATCCCCTCGGCCTCGCCATGGCGCGCGAGCCGCGCGAGATAATCGGTCCACGCCCCCGCACCCAAGCACGCGAAGCCGATTGCGAAGAACGCGATCGCCGCGCCCAGCGCGATGCCGAGATCCCGCCGCGTTCGCATCCGCGCGACGAGCGCGAGCACGAGGTTGGGTTGCGCCGCGCCCAGCACGAGCGCAAGTGCTGCGGGGACCGTCGCGCGCCGGTCGAGCGCGACGAGCGCGAGCGCGATCCCCGCCGCCGACACGAGCGCGAGCTGACCGAGCGCGAGATCCGAGAGCCCCGGACCGCACAGCGTCGCAACGGCGAACGCGGCGACGAGCCGAACCGAATCGCGCGGCGCGCGAGCGAGCGCGAAACTCGCGAACACGAGCCCGGCGAGCGCCGCTGCGAGAAGGCCGCCCCACAGTCGCTCGGCGAGCGGTTGCGGCAGGTTCGCGAGCGCACCGAAGGGCGAGAGCATCGGCGGCGGCCCGACGAACGGCAGCAACTCGTCGCGCGTCGCCACGACGCCGGCGATCGTGCGCTCGGTGCGCCAGACGAGGCGCGAGTAGGGATCGGCGCCGTCGTCCCAGGTGCGGCCGGCGGCGTAATAGGCCTCGAAGTCGCGCTCGCTCGGCCCCGGCGTCGGCGGCGGATGCAGGATGAACGCGAGCGCGATCGCGACGAGCGCGGCGAGCGCCGTCAGATTACGCAGGCGCAGTATAGATTGCCAGTCGTTCGGCGAGGCCGCCGTTCCCCATCACGTAGCCGAGGCCGCCGGGGAAGCGGATTTCATAGATGTGTTCGTACATCAACTGGCCCGGGCCGCCGACGGCTTCGGTGTAGCGCGAATCGAGCGCACGCATCATCTTGCCGATCGTGATCTCGCCCGGGATCAAGCGGAAATCGCCGAAGTTGCGCGGCGCGAGCGGCGGGAACTTATCCGTTTTCGGGACGTAGAATTCGGCGCCCGTGAGGACGTCTTTGCGGTACACGAGGCTGAGCAGCCGGCGCCCGCTCCCGCTGCGGACGGCGTACGTGTGCCAGCCTTTGCCCGGAAAGGCATACCCGGTGCCCAGCGCCCGTTCCGCCTCGACCCGCGTCGTCTTGCCGATTTGAAACGACTGCGTCTCGTTGAAGAGAATCACCGGCCGGTCGATCGGCGGCGGCGGCAGAATCGTGTCCTTGCGCGCGCCGAGCGCAATCGAGGCCAAGATCTCGACGGCGCGCAGCGTCGCGAAGTCCGGCGGCGGCTTCCCGTCGCTCATCGCTGGAGATGGGTTGCGTAGGCGCCGAAGCCGGCCACGAAGATCGTCGCGAAGTACGCGAGCGCAACCGCTCCGCGCACGCGCGGCGCGAGCGCCGCAACGCGCGGATCGACGATGCCGCGCCACATGTCGCGAATACGGGGAATGGTCGAGAAGCCGATGAGGACGAGAAAGATGATGCTGATCGGGCCCCAGCTGTGGAAGGCGAACAAGAACACCGCGAACGCGACCACGCCCGCGATCCAGAGCCGCGAATCGACCACGCCTGCGACGCGGCCGCCGTCGAGCGGCAGCACGGGGATCAAGTTGAAGAGGTTGATGAAGAAGCCGAGGTAGGCGGCGACGGTCCAGAACGGGTCGTTCAGGGCGGCTCCGAATGCCCAGCAGATCGACGATGCCGCCACGCCGACGATCGGTCCCGCGAGGGCCGAATACGCGTCCTGATCCGCCGAGGAGAGCGGCGATTTCTGCGCCACGAACGCTCCGAGCCCCGGGATGAAGTACGGCAGCGACACGGTCCCGCCGAACCCCCGGATGACGACCCAGTGGCCCATCTCGTGCACGAGGATCAAGAGCACGAACACGATGCCGAGCTTCCAGCCGTAGAAGAGCGCGTAGAACCAGATCGACGCGAACACCGTGCCGAAGCTCAGCGCGAATTTCGGCAGGAAGATCAGCCATTTGAGCCCCGGCAAGAGCAGCAGCAGCGCCTTGAATTTCGCGGCGAAGAGCGCCGCGGCCGCGGCGAACCCGCCGGCCGATTTCCAGCCCGGTTTCGTCCCGACGGTCCCGCGCATCCGGGTGGGTTGCGGCGCCGGCTGATACTCGCCGTCGGTGGGCGAAGGGGGCCGTTCATCGTGCATTGCGATCACGTTCTCCCTCCGCCCGTCCGACTCCCGAAGTGGTCCCCCGCCCTGCCCCCGGGCGATCTGCGCGCGATTTGGCTGCATTGGACGGGCGGCGGCTACGAGCAGGTCTTTCCCGCGTACCACTTTTGCCTGGCCGGCGCGGACGATGTCGTCGTCAACGCCACGCACGATCTGTGCGCCAACATGCGCGACCTGCGCGCCGAGCCCGCCGGGCCGTATGCGGCACACACCGCCGGCCGGAACAGCTATGCGATCGGCGTCGCCGCCTGCGCGATGGAGGGCGCGACGCCGGCCGCGTTCGGTCCCGCGCCGCTGACCGCGGCGCAGTGCGCTGCGCTCGTCGTCGTCTGCGCGCGTCTCGTGCGCTGGTATGCGATCCCGATTGCTGCCGTGCGCACGCATGCGGAGGCAGCGTGCGAAGACGGATATTTCGGCACCGGAGAAGATCAACGCTGGGATATCGCGCGGATCCAGCCGGCCCCGCACCCGCTCGACGCGAGTGATGCGACGACCGCCGGAAATTGGTTTCGCCAGCGGATCGCTGCGGCGGTGGAACACTTCGATCGAGCGGAGCCGTTCGATCGAGGAGGTGTGGATTAGACGTGCCGAACGACCATGCGTGACGACGTGCGCGACCGACGCCGGGATCGATCGATGAGCGCGCGGATTCTCGTGCTCGGCGGCGGCTTTGGCGGTCTCGCAACGGTGCAGCGGCTCGAACGCCGGCTGCGTCCGGATGAAGCGAGCATCACGCTCGTGAGCCGCGACAACTTCGCGCTCTTCACGCCGATGCTGCCCGAAGTGCCCTCGGGCGGGATCGAACTACGTCACATCGTGACGCCGGTGCGTGCCGAACTCACGCGCACGACGTTCGTGCTCGGTGAAGTGACCGGGATCGACCTCGATGCGAAAACGGTTGCCGTCGCGCATACGATCACCGGCGCGCTCCAACACATCGGCTACGATCAACTCGTCATCGCGCTCGGCTCGGTGACGTCGACGTTCAACATTCCGGGGGTCGCCGAACGTGCGCTGCCGCTCAAGACGGTCGAGGATGCGGAGGCGCTGCGCAATCGCACGATCACGAGCCTCGAGCTCGCCGATGCGTCCACCGATCCGGCCGAACGCGAACGGTTACTCACGCTGGTGGCGGTCGGCGGCGGCTATACGGGCTGCGAGGCCGTTGGCGAACTGGTGGATTTTTTTCACAACATCCTCAAGTTCTATCCGACGATCAAGCTCGCCGACGTGCGTGTGATCCTGGTCGAGGCGGGCGGGAAACTCTTGCCGGATCTGCCGGCCGCGATGGGCGCCTATACCGCAAAGAATCTCAGCGAGCGCGGTGTCGAGATCGTGCTCGGTGACGGCGTGAAGAGCATCGATGAAGGCTGCGTGCGGCTCGCGAGCGGACGCGAGATTCCGAGTGCGACCGTGCTCTGGAGCGCGGGCGTGCGCCCCGCGCCGCTGCTCAAGTCGCTCCCGATCGAACACGCGCGCAACGGCGGGATTATCGCGGGCCGCGACATGAGCATCGCCGATCGGCCCGGTGTGTGGGCGATCGGCGATTGCGCGTGGATCCCGACGAAGAAGCCGGGTGAATGGTATCCCGCGACGGCGCAGCACGCCATTCGCTCGGGGCCGGTGCTCGCGGATAACATCGTCGCGACGTTGCGCGGCCTGCCGACGAAAGAGTTCGATTATCAGTCGCTCGGCACGATGGCCTCGCTCGGCGCCCGCCGCGGCGTCTGCGCGTTCCCGAATGGGATGATTCTTACCGGCTTTCTCGCCTGGGTGCTCTGGCGCTCGTATTACCTCGCGCGCCTGCCGGGCTGGGACCGCAAGGTGCGCGTCGGCCTCGATTGGGCCCTTGGGGTGATCTTCCCGCGCGACATCGCCGAGATGCGGCTCTACACGGAACGGGTCGCCTCCAGTGCCGCGCGCGACGCCGGGATGCAGCCGCACCTCCACCCTTGACGCAAGGTCGGCATCCCGGTATAAAGTAACTATGAAATTAGTTACAAGTCTTGCTGCGCTCGCGATCGCGGCGCTCCCGCTCGCCGGCGCGGCGGCGGAAGAACCCGGCTCGGTGGCCGTCGGCTTGAGCCGCGGGGCGTCGCTTGTGGTGACCAACATCAACGGAAGCGTTTCGGTCGTCAGCGGCTCCGCGTTTGCGGTCCGGTATCGCAAACACGGGTCGACGGACCTGGCTGCCGTGCGCGTGATCGGCGAGCAGCGCGACGGCGAGACGCGCATCTGCGTGCGCTACCGCGGCGATGAGCGCGGCGGCTGCGATGGCGACTTCGATTCGCATTCGAAGAGCGACGTCGACGTCGAGCTGGCGATCGTCGTGCCGCCGGATACGCGCGTCGATGCGAGCAGCGTCAACGGCAGCGTCTCGGTGCACACCGAGGGGATCGTCACCGCGCAAACGGTCAACGGCCGCGTCGATGTCGATGCCGCGGGCGCGGACCGCCTGCGCACCGTCAACGGCGCGATCGTCGCGAACTTGCACGACCCGCGTCCGACCCGGACGTTGCACGCCGAATGCGTGAACGGCTCGGTCACGATCCGCTTGCCCGAGGCACGCGCGCGAGTGACGGCGAGCGTCCTCAACGGCGACATCCACGCCTTCGGGATGAACGTGAACCGCCCGCAATACGGCCCCGGCGCAAACGTCGACGGCGAAGTCGGCACCGGCGGCCCGAGCCTCGTCCTCAAAACCCTCAACGGCTCCATCCGCGTCGAACGAATCGTCGACCAAAGCTGACCCACCACCCGGTCATCCCGACCCACCACCGTGTCATCGTGAGCCGCCACCGTGTCATCGTGAGCCGCCACCGTGTCATCCTGAGCTTGTCGAAGGATGGGCGCGCCACGAACCTCGCAGTCCTGCTAGACCGGCAGGGACGTCGGCCGCCGTAGACGTTTGAGGATGACGAACATCGCGCCGCCGGCGACCATCCATGCGGCACCGGCGATCTTCGCGTTCGGCTCCGCGTTGACCAGCACGTATCCGATGATGAGGAAACCGATGATCGGCGCGATGAGATGACGCAGCCACTTGCGGCTTCTTTCGCGCCACATAAAATGAGCGATCACCGAAACCTGGAGCAACAAAAAACCAAGCAGCGCGCCGAAGCTCACCATCGACGTCAGCAGCTCGAAGCGGTCGATGAGAAAGACGCCGGTAAAGAGCGTGACGGCGGCGACGAGCAGCACGGCGCGCCCCGGTACTTTGCGCTTGGGATCGACGTGCGCGAGGATACGCGGCAACTCACCGTCGCGCGCCATGCTGAAGAGCAGCCGCGCGGTCGCGGCCTGCGCCGTGATAGCGCCCGCGAGGAGGGAGAGAAACGAGCCCGGGATCGCCAGCAGAAATTTGAACGTCGGGCCGCCGATGAGTCCGGCGACATCGTAGAACGCGGCGTTGGTGGGATCGCCCGGCGGCAGACTCGTGCGTCCCGACACGAAGAGCGACGCGATCCATGTTTGCGCGACGAACAGCACCGCTGAGAGGCACAGCGCGAGCATCGTCGCGCGCCCGATCATCCGCGAACCGTGACGGGATTCTTCCGAGAGTGTCGAGACCGCGTCGAAACCGAGGAAACTCAAGACGGCGAGCGAGAGCGCGCCGAAGACGAGCGCGGGCGTGAGTTCGGCCGGATTGTAAAACGGCGCGAGCGAGAAGTGCGCCCCCCCGACGTGCTGGGCCAGCGCATGCAGACCCAGAACTCCGAACAGGACGAGCAGCACGAGCTGGAACGCAAGCAGCGCAAAGCTCGTGCGCACGGTGCTGTCGATTCCGAGATAGTTGACCACCGTTGCGGCAACGACCATCACGACGACGCACAGCGCCTTGGAGATTCCCGGGAAGACGGACGCGATGGCGATCGCGCAAGCGACGTACGAGAGCGTCGGAATCAAGATATAGTCGAGCAGAATCGCCCAGCCCGCGAAAAAGCCGACCACCGGCCCGAGACTGCGCGCCGCATAGGTATAGACGGAGCCGGCGACGGGAAATGCGTCGGCCATTGCCATATAGCTCAGCGCGACGAAGACCATGGCGACCAGGCCAATGACGTACACGAGCGGCACCATGCCGTGGCTCGCGTTGAAGACGATGCCGAAGACGGAGACCGGCGCGATCGGCGTGATGAAGACGAGGCCGTACGCGAGCAGTTCCGCGAGCCCGAGCGAACGTTTGAGTTCCTGTTTGTAGCCGAACGCCGCTACGCCGTCCGCGGCCGGCGGCGCGAGCGAAACCGGCACCGAGAGGGAGTCGGCCATCCGCGCTAGGTGCGCCAGGTCTCGTGGCCGTCGGCGTACACGTTCTCGTAGAGTTCGTGTGCGTCGGGCCACGGTTCGCTCTCGATCGCATCGGTCGTCTCGTTGACCTCGCGCGTGATCTCTTTGCGGAGTGCGGCGGCGGCGTCGGCGTCGATCACGTCGCGTTCGATGAGCCACTGCTCGAATTTCGGCACGGGATCGTTCGTGCGCGCTTGCACGACTTCATCGCGACTGCGATAGGTGCGGTCGTCGTCGTCGGTCGTATGCGAGAGAAAACGGTAGCACTTGGCCTCGACGATGATCGGCCCGGCGCCGGAGAGCACGTATGTGCGCGCGTCGCGAACCGCTTGATACACCGCGATCGGATCGAACCCGTCGCAAATCACCCCGCGAATCCCGTACCCGGCGGCCTTGGCCGCGACATCCGGGACGACCATCTGCTTTGCGATCGGGGTCGAGATCGCCCATTGGTTGTTTTCGCAGAGAAAGATCACCGGCAGTTTGTGGACGGCGGCGAAATTCACGGCTTCGTGCCACTCACCCTGACTCGTCGCGCCCTCACCGAACTGCGCGAACACGACGCGATCGCTCTCACCGCGCGAGCGCACCGCCCACGCGGCGCCGACCGCATGCGTGCAATGCGCCGCGATGATCGATGAAATCGACGCGATGCCGTAGGCCCTGCCGGTGATATGATTGATGATCGACTTGCCGCCGGTCCGATCGGTCTTGCGCGCGAACTGCGAGCGAAACAGATCGGCGAGCGGGAAGCCGCAGGCGAGCACGAGCCCCGTATTGCGATAGTACGGGTAGAGCAGATCGGTGCCGCGCACGAACGCAAGTCCCGTCCCCGCCTGCACCGCCTCGTGGCCCTCCGACCCCATCGCGATCGGAATCTTCCCTTGCCGGTTGAGCTGAAAGCCGCGCGTGTCGACCGCGCGTTGCAGCAGCATCGATCGCAGGAGCGTGAGCGCCTGCTCGGTTGTAACGCCATCCGGCAAGGCGGCAGTGCGCGTGTTGGCCATCGCACCCCGCTTCCCCGAACCTCACCCGCGCTCCCTACCGACGTTTCTAACCCGAAGAGCAGCTCGGATGTCCCAAGTGTCCCAGGATGACATTGATGCGGCGCCGGGAGAAGAAGCGAGCATGGAGGCGCGCAAGCCGTACGACATCGACTCGCTCACCGACGTCGCGCTCATGGTGTTCGCCGAACGCGGCTACGACGGCGCATCGATGGACGATGTCGCACGCGCCGCCGGCATCACGAAGGCCTCGATCTACCATCACGTCGCGGGAAAGGAAGCCTTGCTCGAGCGCGGCCTGAGCCGCGCGCTCGATGCGCTTTTCGCTATCCTCGAGGAGCCGGATGCCGCTGGGGGTGCACCGGAAACGCGCCTGCGCTATATCGTGCGCCGGGTGGCGGAGACGACGCTTCGTATGCAGCCCGAACTCACCGTGCTCTTTCGTGTCCGCGGCGGTTCCGAGGTGCAGCGGGCGGCGCTCGATCGGCGGCGGGCGTTCGATCACCACGTTGCCGGCATCATCGAGCGAGCGCAGGCGAGCGGCGCGGTGCGCGCGGATCTCGACGCGCGTACCGTCGCGCGGCTCGTCTTCGGCATGTCCAACTCCGTCGTCGAGTGGTACCGGACGGACGGCTCACTCACGCCGAACGACGTCGTCGCCACCGTCGTTGCGCTTGCATTCGCTGGACTTGCCGCAACGGCAGCCTCGACTCGGGGCGGGCGCTAAGAAATGCTTGCCAATACCGCGTTGCGGAGTTCGATCCGCGACGCTGCCGGGCTGCTGAGAGAGGTTTCGCGATGGTGATACCGTCAACGAGCGGCGGGCATCGTGCGGCGTTCGCGCGTTCGCTCGCGGCCGCGCTGATTGGGATTTCGTTCGCCATGCCGCTCTCGTTGGCGGCTCGCGCCTGTTCGGTATGCGATGGGCGATTTAGCCACCGCAGCGGGTCATTCTCCGTCCATTTAGCGACGGCGAAGTTGCGCTACCGGATTGGGGAACCGATTCCCGTTCGCGTATCCATTACCAATCACAGCCGAAATTCGCTCGCGCTCGATACGAGTGCGCCGGTCTCTGAACTGGCGCTTCACATCGCAAGTCCGCATACGAACTTCGTTCAATTTGACAAAGCTCGGCTGCCCCGCCGGGGCGGGCGCTTGCCGCCCGGCGGGAGTATCCGGTTTCCGATGCGTCCGCTGCAGGACTGGGGCTATCGTTTCGCCGCGCCCGGGATTTATCGTATTTCGATGGCCTACGGCGGCGTCGACTCCAACGTTGTCACGTTCGTAATTGAGCCGGCGAAACGGTCCTGAAATGGTCATATTGAGCCAGACCGCGGCGGCCGTGCGCGTCGCGCGCTCGCGTTGACTTCGTACGGCCGGCACGGTACAATTTGCCTACCAATTGGTAGGGAGCGTTTGATGTCGATTACCGCCCAAGATCTGAAGCTCGTCATCCCCGCGGGTGGCTTGCTGCCCGCACCGGCCGTTCCGCAGCCCAACATCTACCCGATGGAGTGGCGCGTCGAGACGCCGAAGCTCGCGGAGATCTACGAGCGGGCGAAGCGCAATCTCTGGAACCCCTCCGATTTCCCGTGGGATGAATTGCACGCGGCGGATTTCACACCCGAGCAGCGCGTCGGCATCATGTATTGGTACGCGGTCCTCGCGAATTTCGATGGTTCGGGGCCGGCGGTCTTCGCGAAGGCGACGATCCACGCGTTCGAGCAGCATACCGAAGACCCGGTGCGCAAGTGCTTCTTCTCGATCACGCAAGACGAGATGAACCACGAGGAAGTGTGTCAGCGCGCGATCCAAGGGATGATCCCCGGCGGACCGCTCAATTTCGAGGCGACGACCGACCTGGAACGCGCTGCGAAGAACAACATCGAGTGGCTCTACCACAACGGCGGCCGCTACTGGACCGGTTACTCGGATTCGCTTGCGAAATATCCGCTCAGCGTGCTCTTCACGTCGTTCATGATGGGTGAAGTCGCGAGCTCCACGCTCTTTTTCGGGATGTCGAAAAAAGCGACGCATCCGCTCTTCAAGAAAATCTTCGCCAAGGTCGGTCAAGACGAGGCGCGTCATCTCGCGATCTGTCTGACGATCCTCGAAAAAGAGTGGCCCGGCCTCTCCGGCGACTACAAGAAACTCATCACGAAGCAGCTCCGCGCCGGCTTCGTGTTCCTCTCGATGATTCTGTGGGAGCCGCCGAATCAGTTCTGGGAGATCCCGGACTACTTCTTACCGAACCATCGCGTCCTCGTCCAGCACGCGCGCGACGGCGGCCTGGGCGTGCTCACCTACGACGAACAAGCGGAAAACTGGCGCACCGCACTCGCTCGCGTGCGTGCGATCGTCGAACAATGGGGCATCGAATTCCCGGCCATCCCGGAACTCGATCTCGACGGCGTCGACGTCGGCCACATCGGCCCGGAAGACATCATCCCGGTTTTCTGATTCGCCGTCCGGCGCGCGCGCTTGGCGACAAGAAGAAAAAACGATCGCTGAAGGTTACACCCTTCCGTGGCTTCTTGAACATTCGTATCGAACGATCGCCGCGAACGATCTCGCATGCTCGTGAGCGTGCGCTAATCGTCGCCCGTGTCACCCCGAGCGAAGTCGAGGGGCAGCCGCCAAGCGCCGCGATTCGCCGAGCGCGAACCGATCGCGTTGCGCACGCTGGTCCAGCGGGTGCCGCGCAATCTGAACGATCCCGGTCGCCCGACCGGGATCGTTCTTTTTTTCGGGATCCGCGGGATCCGCGGTATCAGCGGGGCGGGGCGGTACGCTCCGCGTGGGGTTGAGCCGCCGGCTGACGCGGTGCTTGCGCCGGCCGCGCCGGAGCGGGAGCCGCGGGGGGCGCGGCTGCGGGGCGTGCCGGTACCGGTCGGGCCGCCGCTGCGGGAGGACGGTACGCGGGAGCGGCCGGTGGACGGTACACGGGAGCGGCCGGCGGTCGGTATGCGGGAGCTGCCGGTGCCGGTCGCTGCACGGCCTGCGGCCGGGCCGCTGCGGGCGGGTGGTACGCCGGAACCACCGGTGCGGGTCGTTGGAGGGCTCTCGGCTGGACCGGCCGCGCTACGGGCGCCTGGTACGCGGGCGTTACCACCGCGGGGCGTTGGATCGCGCGGGGCTCGACCGGTCGGGCCACCGCTGCCGGTGCATGGTAGCTCGGGCGTGCCGCAGGCGGTGCTTGATTCGCGCGGACGGCCGGAGCGCGATTCGCCGGAACGGGTGCGGCATGCTCCGCCGCGGCTGGAAGCCGGACCCCAGCCGCGGGGCGTGCCGGCGTGGCGACGCGATCCGCTGCGGTGACCGGAACGAAGCCCGCCGGACGACGCGCCGGGCTGAGCGGCTGGGCGACGGCGGTTACCGGCGGATGATCGTGGTTCACGGTCGCCAGAAACTGGCGGTTCTGCGCGGCCACGTGTACGTGTGCTTGCTGCGCGGCCGTTGGCCCGAGGTGCGGCGCGCGTATGATTTGCGTTTGTTGCGCCGTCGGTCGCGCGCCGAGGCCTCCGCGGCCACCGTTGTAGCTGATGCGCGTGTCCGAGTGGTTGA
>Ga0116226_10002348_pt1 | contig 16447 bp, 15 predicted proteins | sample S1TSphfallax_FD_89692 | JGI IMG/M metagenome (GOLD analysis project Ga0116226, IMG submission 89692) | Host-associated microbial communities from peat moss isolated from Minnesota, USA - S1T2_Fa - Sphagnum fallax MG | ecosystem: Host-associated > Plants > Peat moss > Unclassified | place: USA... | reverse complement strand
GGATATAAAAGGCAATGCGGCAAAACGGAAAAATAAACAAAAATGGCTCTCGAATGCTGGTGCAGATCACATGACTTTCAAATTGTGCGCAAGAAATCTGGGCCACAAAAAGTCGGCATATGGATCCGATGTTTACATTGTGCGAGAGAAATGCTCGCAAGAGTGGAATGGGAATTTTAAATAAAATTCATTAAATTTCTTAGGAATTCTTACGAATAATGATTTCACTGAAAAGTAAATTTTTATGAATTCGTGTAAATATTTATCACCTGATTTTGTTCAGTGAAAAGTAAATTTTTAGGAATTCGCACAAATATTCGGCACGTGATAATTTTTAGTGAAAACTAAATTTTAAGGAATTCCTACAAATATTCGGCACGTGATTTTATTCAGTGAAAACTAAATTTTTGAGAATTTGTACAAATATTTGCCACGTGATTTTTTGCACAAAGTTGGCACGTGATTTTATGCACAAAGTTGGCACGTGATTTTATGCACAAAGTTGGCACGTGATTTTATACACAAAGTTGGCACGTGATATTATTTTACCGCGGATGAGCACAAAGTTTGCACGTGAGATTTAACGATAGATTTCTACACATATTTAGCACGTGATTAATTTGCCGCACCGCATACCATATATGTAACTTTTTGTGCACAAGTATTTTTACCGATAAAATTAGGCACAGAATTTACACGTGATCATTTAATTAGCCGCACCGCATACTATATATGTATAATATTTTGCGTAAGATTTTTACACATGTAATTTCACGTGATTAATTAGCCGCACCGCATACTATGTATGTATAATATTCTACGTAAGATTTTTACACATGTAATTTCACGTGTTTAATTAGCCGCACCGCATACCATATAAGTAAATTATTGTGCACGACTTTACGATGAAATTTTACAGACAATTATCCACGTGATACCCGCGGGAACGTAACTATTAATACGGAAAATTTAAAATTTTATTTACTCCGTAACAAATAAGTATGCAACAACAAGTCTCAATATTCAATGCTCTTTACTTGGAAATCTTTTACTACATGCTTGATATGATGCCCATTGACATCTTATTGAAGTTTTCGGCCACGTGCCAGTTCTTGATGATTCTATCGGAAAAACCCAGAAGACTGATGCTGAGAGACATTAACCAAAGATTAAGAAATTCTATACCAGGTCACTTCATTTCAACACGACGATGCATATCCAACGGACTTTTCGTATTTTTCCTCAATGCAATTGGGGAGAAATACATAGAAAAATGTGCGAGACATTTTTCATCAAAATTTTATCTCCGAAAACTGTTCTGTCAACATTTCGCAGAGGAATTATTGGCTCACAATATCACACACTTCAAAATTTTTCTCCGGCGATCTGGTTGGTATGCAGGACTAGGACAGTCTGTATATGGTGATCGAGCAATTGAGGAATGGCACAATAATCAAATTCAAATAGATCACGACCACTACTTCAGTAAAATGCCGGTTTATTATGATTTTCCAGCGTGGTTCAATCGTTTTCCTAATTTCAAAGAATGTGCACCAGCCATAACTTGTTTTGGAGGTGAATTATCTTTCAATTTTTAAATAAAAAAATTCTTCGATTAATTTGTGTAAACTTTTGTCGGACTTGTATTACTTTTTTAGAAACTTGCGTAAAATATTTTCACGTGCAGAATTTATCGTAATTTTCATCGCAGCACAATCTTTCCCACGTGTATCCGCGGCAGTGTACAAAATTATCACGTGATCGTGTGCACAATCTTTTTGTCTGTAGTAATTCGTCACAATATTCAGCACGTGCATCCGCGGCATTGAGTTCATATAAGTTCGGAAAAATTAAAATAAATTTGCCGAAAACAATTTCACACTATGGAAGATGATTACGAATCTTTTCATTCTGGGGACGAATGTTCCACTACAGAAGATTATAGTTCGGAGATTGAGGAAGTGGTTCCTCACTTTATTTTTTGGCGGTTTCAACTCCTATCAGTGGAGTTAATTTATTGCATTTTGGATGTGATGTTCGAAGATGAATTGGCTATCTTCGCTTGCACGTGCAAGATGATCCGTGACATGTGTCACACTCGGTTGGAATCGGTACGTTCTCTTATAAATAATTTCGCAATGCTTCCGGATCTTTTTTGTTGTAACAGACGGTGGTCACGTGCCGGGGTGCTCGCTTTTTTTATATCTCCCGCAGGAGATTCTTTCGGAGAAAAACTTGAAATATACATCAGTGGCGGGCGTCCGAAATTATTTCGTATGATCGGACATCAGTTCACCAATTACTTGTTGGCACGTGAGGTACCTAAATTCAAGATATTTTTACGGAGGACGTCCGGGGTAATAGCAGACGTGGATTTTATTCGGGGATCTGTGCTTATCGATGCTTTTCTTCGCAATATGGTGCGAATAGATACTACACACTGCTTCTCTCAGATGAGTATATTGTACGATTTTCCAGCTTGGACTCTCCGGTGGGCCAGCTGGAAGGATGATGTTGAAGTTATAATCTGCAATATATATCACGTAAGCTGCAACTATGATTGTAATTCGCTGTTGAAATAAATATTTTTTAATTTTCCGACTTTATTCTTATTTAATTTACAGGAATTCGAGTAAATATCTGCACGTGCCTATATTTCTAGGAATTCGCACAAATATCTGCACGTGAAAAATATTTACAAGAACTCGCACAAATATCTGCACGTGGGAAACATTTCGAGGAATTCGCACAAATGACTGCACGTGAGAAATATTTCTAGGAATTCGCGCAAATATCTGCACGTGAAATGATTTGCAGGAATTCGCACAAATATTTTGACTACTGTTTTGAAATTCAGAGAAAATGTTCCATATAAATTCTTCCGACGGAAATACATGATCAGTCATAATTCTTCACCTTCACACCGAAGACAACATCTTCAAGAAATTCGAAACTTTATTTTCATGAATGGAAACAAACCCGCGGAAACACAACAAGAACTATCTGATACTCACACAAAACCAAATGGAACACCCGGATTTTGCGGATCCACAACAAACAAGTCCACCTGGTACCCCCGCGCAGGAGCGATCCGGGCCATTGCCAAAAAAGGAAAATTCCCCGGATGTGCGTACTGGTTTATCAAGCGACCCGGAGACAGTGGATTTACGTACTTCGAGTATGAGGATCCCGCGCTTAGAGCCTATAGTAAATTCATACAACAGGCGCCCCCAGGAACGGACCTCGAATGGTTACAGAAGCCGCCGCAATATGAAAGATTCAAATCCGGAACGGACTTTATCTCAGGTATTTCCAAAACAGGAATCTCAAAGAAGCGGAACAATCATCATCAACCCGAAGGAAAGTCGTGCGGAATCAGCAAAACAATCCCCACAGACACCTGCGCCGATTTAAGTGTCTCGCACGTGCAATCCGTGGACTGCTTGTCGCGCCTCCGTACGGACCAGGTATATCGCTTGGAACTTGAGGAATTCGTTCATCGACTTTTAACAAAGTATGACCCGTACAATTACGCCACGGAAGGCGGTGAATATGCCCCGGAGTTCAAACTCCCGCAACAGTGAGTTGCGGGACACAACACAATATACTTGAAGCCAACCAAAATCTTCTACCAACTTTGTCTCATATCGATCAGAACTTTCACGAAACGGAAACGAGTTGTCTCATTGTTCAATTTTTTTAACTTCAGATGTGCGGATAGTGTACAGCTATAAATCAACCAAAAAACCCTTTTTTGAGAGATTGTATTGTGTTGTGTCCATTATTTTCTTTACTTGGAATAAATATTGAGTATGATCATTATGTTTTGATTTTTGATCCTAATTAATGTTATATGGTCTTAACCGAGAATGCGGATACATTTCTTTAATATAAAAACGTGTTTTGAAACACGAAAAGTAGACACCGGAATGTAATGTAAATAAATATTTTTTAAAATTTATTAATTATCATCTTTCTTCGGGTCCAGTACGTTCCAAAATATGTGCCCACCCACGGCACCCCAGAACGCGCTTATTGCGGCAACGGTTGCCGTTGCCAAGCATATTCTGGAATTTGAGGCGTTGTTCGTGTAGTCTATGTATACGTGATGTGCTACATCGTTCGGTTCAAATTCAATAGAATCGTCGTCACTGGAAGATTGAGTTTCAATATCTTCCGAATTGTGTTCGTTGACGCTTTCTTGTGGCTCAGGCATTCCCACGTAATGTGAACAACCGGATCTCGTACCTTAGCCGCAAGTTCTGAAAATCATCAGAAAAGGCTAGGGTTCGAGTTCCGGTTACCGTTTTGCATATCACTGACAACTATGTATTTTGTTAAGAGTTTTTATTTATGTACATTTGGATGCGCTACAACAAACAATGAGGCATCCGATTAAGATTACAATCGACCCGCAAATGATTAAAAACCCCACGGGATCGTTGGTGGAGTGTAAATTATTCGTTCCTTCAGAACAAAGAGAAAACGTTGAGTTGTCCTTCAACCACTGTAACATTCTGGTTTGTCGGTGAACTACTTAAAATTGAAATTTGAATAGTGTCACCTGTGGCCAAGGGGAGGGGAGAGCTACCGCTTAGAGCGTATACTGAGGTCGTTGATGTTGCAGTCACCAGGCGCTTGGAAGCGATGATATTCGCGGATCCATTGTGATATATCCACACCGTCACGGTACCATCCGCAGCGGCCACAGTAAAGTTGATCTCCCACGTGACAAGGAAGATATGGCCTGGCGGTCCAGTGTATGATAGGACCCCATCGCTCGCCATCGCGAACGCGGTCGTGCTCGCGGATCCCAGTGCCCACGCCCCGGCTGGCACAGTCGCAGTTGTGGCGGTGGTCGCAGTTGCGTTGTCCGTAAGTGTCAAGTATCCCAGGTGCTGAGATATCCATTTGGGTAACGACGAGTTCGGGTCAATCTCTAGATATTGATTTGCTGTCCCCGCGGCCAATCGAGCAATGGTCCCCGCCGTAAAGGTGAAAATATCTCCATTCGTGGTTAGTGGTGATATCTCAGCCAGGTACAGCTTTTTTGTTGTAGGGTCTACTGTCAGTGAAGGTCCCGTAGTAAGCCCAGAGGCCAGCTGTACGTTATCAAAATAACAATCATTCTGGTAATGCACACCAGAGCCCGTATGAGATTCCTGAATACCATCTACTTCCAGATAGAAAGACATTAATCAATTTTAATTATTATCGCAACACTCAATTTGCAAAGATGCGGTCAAGATTTCCATAGCATAATTAGTGCCTGAATCTATTGAAAATCCCAGTTGAACGAAATCGTTAGGTGCCAATGTGATACAGGCTTGCGTGTATAAATTACATGGTGTGCTCGAAGACGGTGAGGTGGCGGCGGTAAGTGTAGAACCTTTGGATTGAGCAATATAAGATCCATTATGAAATACGTATATGGAGAGTATTGTAGAAGATTGCGTCGACCAAGCTGTATAAGTTCCGGTCACCATGAATTGTTTCGTTAATGTTCCTGTGTACGTGAATTTTGGTCCAGAAGTAGCGTTAGTAAAACCATTTTGTGCTGTCAAGCTCACGGGTACAGATATGGTGTTCGGAGTGCTGAGATTATTTGCAATTTGATTGTTTCCACTCGAACTATTATATGCAGCGTATGCCCACTGCTGCCCTGAACCTACCGTGATCTGCGTGCCGCTAGTATAAGGTTGTAACGTATTTACTGACACTTTTCCAGGGAAAAATACAGGATTTCCAGTAGAATATGGGTTGATTGTATCCACATATATCCCTCCTGGATACTCATTTCCATTATTATACCACACTGTCTTACCATTGAAGTAGTACTCCCGTGTTGATGTCATTTTTAATTAGTTTTGCTTTTTTCTGCCTCTATATGAGACACAGAATTACTAAAGCTGTCGAAACTTAAAAATTTTAATACTTCCATTGTTGAATTTGACATTTGATTTACGATACGCCCACTTGGGAAACCAGGCATTGAAGTAATGTAATTTTTAAGGTAATCCAATCCAGCAAAGATAAGTATTACTTTAATATCGCAAAGTAGTAAATTTCCAAGAGCCATGAAACGGTTCATGTAATTCATATCGAAAAGACCCTGAGCAGACATCTTGACGTACGTGTTCGTTTGAGTTAATATTCCAAAATATTGCCACTCACATTACCATAATTCCACATGCTATGATAAACCACGTGTGTGACTACTTGTAAATTAGCGGCGGCGCCGCTCACGGAATTAAACCACATTTTCAATACGATATTCGTATTACTTCCTGCTGTGGACACGGGATTCAGGAGGTGATTATTAAATGGGTGAACTTTCGCATCTAGAGTGCAAACGAAACTATCTGTAACAAAATCAACCGGAGATATAGTCCACACTTCGTCCATGACACCACGGGAATGATAAAGTTCCATGGACATTAATAAATGACGCGCGGCCTCCACTGCGTCTGTATCTTGAATGTTTATTCGTTGCTGAGGCCAGTCCGTATTATTAATCTCCCACTGATAGTATTGTAATCCTATGGTACTCGGTCCTAACCACGTTTCGAACTTATCATAGACAAGGGGATTCTGTACGGAAGTCGAATATCTAAATGTTGCAAAAACCCCTATAATACTTTGAGCTCTATGATCGATCTGAATGAGTTGTTCTGTCGCAGTCGTTAAATCGTACACTCGTGTTGTAATCGTTTGGAATAGTACTTGTGGTGCTTTACTAGCAAAACTCTTCCATTCTTGTAGAAAACCACTCCATGTAGTCTCAAAGCCCAACTCTTCATAAATGATTTCGAATTTATTAATCGTATAAGTTACGGAAGTATCTGTACCAATAGCTTCGACCCACCTATTCGCAGGTGACAAAGTCCATGTCAATTCGACCTCCGGTGGTGCTCCTAAAATGACTCCGCTGGCGTCTGTTTTAAACCACGGCATAACTCCTTTAGTCATACTTTCAAAACTCCATGGTAAAAGTACTGTAAAGTTACTCGCATGAGAAGCTCTAAGATATTGTGGTCCATAGCCCCACATTTGTGGAGCAACTGTATTCATACATCCCCACTTGGCTCCCAATGTAAACATGAATGTTTCTTGTTGGCCATAGTATCTGCGATCTTCAACTACTTTTCCTCCCTGAATCATTTGAATTCTCTCAAACATATTCCACGCAAGATTACTGGCGGCGTATGTCGTACCACTAGCCCCACCACCTCCTACAGAGAAATTAAGTTTTATGGCAGCTCGTCTGAAGTCCAAAAATGCTCTTTGCGTAGAAGGTACTTTCCATATAATGTCGGGTGTATCTGATGATTGTAAGGGCATCTGCGTATCACATGGTTTTATAATCTGAGTTCGAAGTGCACGCATACCCATTTTAATGTTGGGCAGCATGTAGTCCAGAGGTACGATGGGTTGTCCGTATTTCACTGACCATACGGCCGGGAAACCCATCGTATTACGGTTTGATGCCATTTTTCAAAGTACTACAAAATTTAAACAGGTGAGCCCAATTTCTGCCTGTTCACAAAGATAAATGCTCCACCGGCTATTAGTAATATCGGAGTTACTGAAGACACGGTAGTCGTAACTCCAGCAACTGTGTTTGTAACACCTGCAACAGCTCCTGATATGCCTTGACCTGCTGCCCCTGCGTTGACAGCAACTCCCGACGTAAAGTTACTGGCAATTTTCGCTGTGTTTTCAACTGTTGTAATGAACGTGTTACCCAGTTCTCGAAGTCGTGCACGGGCAGGATGTTGCTCATTACCACTGCCCGCATTAAACTGAACTTTGCTTCGATTTCTTCGCATAATTGGTAGTGCATCAATATAACCCTGTCCAATTTTTTGATCTGATGCAGAAAGTGTGTTCCATACTCGACCTAAACGATAGAAACTACCATTCTGTATTGATGGATCCGCCGCACGTGCACGTTGAATGGGACCTACCACAGTGACCAATTTGGGAACCTCATTGTGAAGCCAATTAAGTGTTCTGTCCAAATCTGTTTGAAAAAGATAGTCTTCCAGTTGAGCTTCAGCTGCCGCTTTCATGTACTCTTTACTTTGATCTTTGAGAATTCCTACTTGATCCAATGACGTTTTACGCATTTTCCCTAGTGTTTTATCAAACCATCCAACTGTATTCGTTACTTTGTTCGCAGGTTCGATCTTATCACCGACATCATTCGTAAAGAAATAAGCACTGTCTTTGTAGGCCATCACAGTGGCAGGACTCGGTCGTTTCATGACTAAGTAGATAATTCAGAAAATGCTTTGGCACTCACCACAGCGAGAGTTAATGATATATAGAAGCTATTCTTTGATGTAGGCGTGATAGAATCCAAATTAATTTCGTTGCCTGCGTAGTCTTGAAGTCTGATTATTACTTCGTTGACCTCAATGGGTGATTCGTATTCTACACAGTAAAACGGACTTTGATTTTTCCATAACTGATTATAAAAAGTAGTCGAATCATTTTGTTGAGGTATCATTACTAGAATGTCGCTCATGTTGTTGTTAACATAATTGCATTGTCTTCCCGATCTTGACAAATTCATGCCCAGTCGGATGGGAAAGGTACCGCTCGTGTTGCTTTCAAAATATGAAGGAAAGTAACATTCATCGATTCTGAGTTTCAACACACCGAATATTGGCTTGGTGAATCGCCACACATACCAGCCTGAACCACTTTGATGCGTAAGACAGTTACTTGTATCGAGCATTATTCTTTGATGTAGTAAGGAGTGGTGCTGACAATGACAACAGCTACTCATGGTACGTGTGTAATTCTGACAAAATTATGATAGTACCGAGGTTTGCCTGGTCCTTGCCGATTGACAAACAAAAAATGGTAAGGTTCTTGCGTATAGTATTGCAAGAATTTTTTGAAATCTTTAAATGTCCCGGTACCGAATTCTGCGTAGATTGCTTTGAGTTCGTTTTCCTGCATTACGTAGAAACATAACATTGCTTCAGAATTAAGTCGCATTGTAGTTGAAGCGAGTGTAACTTTTTGGATAATGTAAATGCATGATATTCCAGTATGATTACCTTTTATTGCTAACTGATTCAATACACCAGATGGCTTGGTCACATTGAATCCTGTTTCACCTCCGCAATCGTCGAAAAAGAATAGAAACTGTAGACGATTTCCTTTTGCGAGTGCTTTTTGTTGTTCTTTCCTGCAGTATATCCATTTGGCTTTAACTCGCGCTTCAGAAAGCTTCGTCTCAACAATGATATTTCGATCTATGTCCGCATCGAAAAGTCTCCATATGTTATCTTCCCTGTACGTTGGAACGAATAGAAAGATCTTATCGAATATATCGATCCAATATCGGTACATTAGTTTAACAATCAAAGTCGTTTTACCAGTTTGAGACCGGGAAACAACCATAAGACGAAAAGGGGGTTTCGGAATTACTTTGTCAGGCGTTTCCATTAGGATGAATTGTTCTCTTCTGTGCCAGGTGGTTTTAAAGGTAGATCGTGAGCCCACATTGTGGCGTGGCTGCTAGCAATATATATTGCCAACATTAGAATACCTTTCGCCCTTCCCAAATAGGATGATATCTCACCGATTGTAGTGTTTATTTCGTCTACAACAAAGTCGTCCGATATAATATCTTTTGCTGTGAAAGCATCTGCTGCATGTACCACACGTTTCGCAGCTATATACAGCAATCTGCGTGTTACTTCTTTACTAAATTCTGTGTTTTTTATTGCTTTCAACGAGTCAATGTACATGTTTGCTTCTTCTTTTGTTAAATCTCGTGCTCGTCGAAACCATTCTAGACTTTCTGCATCGACTTTACCTCGCAATGCAGTTAAAAGAACATGAATATGTTCTTTTTGTTGCTTCGTGCAGGGTTCGTCGTTAACAGGTGTGTTATCTTGATCATCTTCATCACTGGCTGGCGGGATTCTTCCTGTCGTATCTGGAAGTTTTTCGTTTATCAGATCGTGCAGTGATCGTTTCATTAGATTAATGAAATTACGTATTGAAAAATAAATGTACAAACATAAACAGTAGGGAAGTAAATTTATTATGAATACAAGAAGAACGCACAGATTCATTTTATATGCCAATAGAGAGATCGGGTTTCTCTTCTGTACGACGTAGCAGATTTAGTACTTGGTACCAAATGCTGGCACAATGATCGGATTTTGTAATAAGATACGCACTGTATGCGAAAACACTTACAATGACGGACTTTTGAACAGTTGCCAGAATTTCCGGGTTCGAATGCGTAAGTAATCCACGTAACTTTTGAAGAATATCGTCAACTTCCTGATTATAGTTGAGTTTTCGTTTTTTACGCGGAGGGTCGATTTCGTGCTCACTATCAGACATTTCTTCCATATTTGCATCTATCGATTGAACTGCGTCTACTTTTGCTGTAAGCGCATGCACTTGCTTCGACATTTCATCCAGCCGGATTATTATTTCCGACATTTTTCGTTCTTGAATTGAAGCGTGAATTTTCTTTGCTTCTCTCGCCGATTGCAGATGCCGTAATTGTTTTTCACTGGTTTGTTTCGGCGGAGCTTTCCATGGAGCTGTCGTTAGATTCTCTGTCGCTGTCTGAGCTGTAATTGGAGCTTCCGTTGTTGTCGTTTGCATTATCCTTTTCCGACTGCTCGACTTTCTCTTTGACATTTAACGACGGTAACTGTCCTTTTTCTTTAAAACTTTCAATTAAGTCTTTAATATTTTTTGTATAATCCACGTGCTTTTTTGGATCATAGATCGGATCTTCGGGATTAAACGGAACTCCTTCCGGTAGAGGTACCTTAATTGTACCGGCCCAACGGTTACTGAAGAGCACATTCTTTTGATCTTCAATGATAAAATTCTTTTGCATTGCGTAATGTTTACCCTCCTGGTCCCACAAACCTTTTTTTAACAGATCAAGAGCGACTGCAGATGCTTGACGACGTCTAGATGCGACTATTTTCCTCCGAGATTTAACGTCGGGGGACTTGGCATACATTTTTCGTCTCTCTTTGATTTCTGGAATTGAATTTTTCATCCAACGTTTAAGTCTGACATTAGGACGTCTTTCGTATTCTCTCCGCTTTTCTTTGACGTCGGGTCGCTTGTTGTATGCACGTCTCCGTTCTAATTTATCACTGCGTGCAACTTTCATATTACTACCGGCTGGAACACTCTGCAAATAATCTTGCCAGAGTTGTTCATAATTATTACCAGATTCAGAGCTGCTGCTTTCCATCTATAAATTACAATTAATTAGTGTATAAAAAATTAATCATGGCTAGGAAAAGACGCGGAAGCCGACGCTTAAATAGAAATTCTACAGCACGCTTAATGTCATTGATCATGAAACGCAGCAGGAAAAGACGAGTTAGAAGAAGGAGGCGTTAATTTAAATGTGTACCTTATTAATAAATTAGTGTTTATCATTATTTAAAGTGTGAATAAAAATCTTTTCTGTAATTGAAAAATCCACGTCCCGTTCTACGCAATCGTGCATCAGACGGAGAGGCAAGTTGACTCGATCGTCTTGAACGCACTCTTCTTCGGATAAATTCTGGCGTTGGTGGTAATTTAAAAGGAGTTTCATCCGGAGTATACTGTGCAGTCTGTTGGATTGGAAATTCTTCAATCTTAATAGACCGAAAAGGTTCAGCAGTTTCCATAGATATATGTGGAATTTCATAAGAATTACTTCTACTTCGTGATCTCGTGCGCATCTTTATCGATCCACCCGTCATGGCAACACCTTGAGGTGGCGGATTTCCAGCGTTTCCTCTGAATGATCCAAATAAAGAGAGACTAGGTAGTCTTGATATAATTCCAGACGTAATGTCCTCAATTGGCGTGTCCAGTATTCTTTGAATTCTGCCGAAAGTAGAGACGGGTGCACGCAGAGGAGATGATCTCCTGCTGATGCGTGGGGAGGTCATTGGACTGACAGGTGGGCTATAGGCGTCTATTGTCCCTATCCGCTGCGGATCCCTTCTCATTTCACTGATCGACAAAGATCGTCTACGTCCGCGTTCGTCTACAGTATGATAGGGATCACTACGTGAACGGCTGCGTCCACGAGATTCTGAAGTCGATGAATCAGGTCCTTCAGTTGTTGAGTCATCCAGCGATGTAGATGGATCAGGTCCTTCAGAAACGGTACTATCCCAAGATATGTCATCACTTACGTAATTTGCTAATGTTGACGAATCTCCCGACATTTCCATTTGTTCACTATCAACATCTGGAAAGGAGTCATCCCATGATATGTCATCTGGTACTGAAGTTTTCCTAAATCTTGAAATCCTACTTTTCCAATAGTTAGGGACTTTACGCCATTCTCCTTTGATACCCTTCTTCCAGCTTGGAACACGCGTGTTGAAAAATCTGTCTTCTTTCTCCTTAACCCACCATGGATCCATTATCTATATCTTCTTCTTCTGTACTTTCTTCTTCTCTTAATACTCCTATAGCCCCTTCCACGCTTGATGCCAGAATTGGATCGTGTACGTAATGAACCCATTTGATAAGCAATTTCATTAACAGAAGGCCATGTGGCTGGCATTTTGCATATTGCTGAAAGAATGCCTATTGCTTCTGGTACAACATCAACTGTATATAAAGCTCTTTCTATCAGTAAACCCCAAAAGTAGTAACGTGTAGCATTGGCGTCTGCTCCAAATGCTGCTGATTTAGTGTCTAGTACGTTACATATTTTATTCCAATTGTCTTTAAGGTCATTCAATGCGCCCAGAGAAGGTGGATGAAATAATTTTTCAGTCGTCTCCGATGCTGCGTCGTCTGATATCGTGCGCTTGTATAGCATCGTAGCGACGTATTTACGTTTACTTTTGTAGTATTTTCCAATAGTCCCTTCACTAGCTTCTAGTGCAGCGATAAGTTCTTGAACTGAAATACCTATCTCAAATTCACCATTACCATCGTCCGGACATTTAGACATTACTAATGCGGCAATTCTTGCCGAATTGCCTTTTGCAGAAGCGAGTGCCACCCCGTAGTCATTCGGAATCATAAGATTGCGATTTGCTACTTGTATAGGGCTTATAATCCCATGATCCTTAAACAATTCGTCGATAAAGTAAGTGACAGGCATTTTTTATTAATACAAATGATGTCCTTTTGGGTATGTTATGCTATAGATATCTTGTCCAGGTGAACTTCTGATTCCAGATTTCCACCAATTTGTTTTATTTATTGTTCTTGTCAATTTTGATAAAAACATGACTCTTGCTGCCTCATTATTTGATTTTGGTGCATGAAGATATCTTTTCATAGCTCCATACTCTACCACAATGATTGATTTTTCTTCGAACATATCTTCGAACAAATCCGGTGTTAAAACAGAATGATTATCAACAAGAACACCTTCTGGAGTGTACCTGAGGAATACAATGTCTTTTAGTTTGTTGCGTCTGCGCACCCAATTCCCATCCTCTTCACACATGTATTGCAACGCGTTAATTTTATCTCTCCTAGGACATGGAATACCTTTTGATCTGACTTTCCACATTAAATTACTGTACGAAAATCCGTCACTATATGGCTGAGGGGATGTCAAATACTCTATCACGTACGTTTTTGGTGCCCAATAAAATGCTCGCACAATTTTGCCACCTTCTAATTCATCATCTAACTTTCCTAGTGACGTTCCAAAAATATCCTCAAAATCTTCTGTCATATCGATATTTGCTAAGATGAATGCGTCTCTGTGAATGACGTAGCTGTCTGTATCTTGATAATGAAAACTCAAATCTGGAGTTAAGTATCCATCAAATTTCAACAAGTATTCTGACATGATTATTCTAGAGTGTGCTAGTAGGAAGACCCCAAGTTGTAAAGGTTTTGAAGGTTTAGTTTTGGCTTTCAAAACTTTGCACACAGCTGCAGTGATTGATTTGGGTTTGTCTCCGGAAATCCATGTCAGCTTTTCAAGTCTTTTCTCCAAAAGCCATTGCTTTATCTTTCTGTCCTCATAAACCACATGATAATCATATTCTATCCAGCGCTGTGAAAATTTACCTGTCAGTGAGTTCATTAACAATTTATACACCATGTAAGCAACATTATCTTTGTCTCTTTTTGCTTTTGCTTTCTGATCAAATGCTTCTTCCATAAATTTCTTTATAGGTTGTCCTAGTCTCTCATATTGAAGAATTTTGTGAATTTTGCATACTTTATAACCAAGACGTCCAACAGCGTGCAGCAATGTAAATCCGTCATAGACTTGATTAGACTTGTCGTGAAGATCCGCATGTAGCGATCCATCGATACGGGCAAAGAGAAAAGGGGTCATGATATTATTTGGACACTGCACATCCACTTCAAAGACACACGTTTGTATCAATAACTTTTCTCTTTCACTTATTGTTCCCCTTCCTGCTTTTTCGAACATATTTATATACTTTGAATTTTGGTTCACGAGAAAGTTAGCATTACCCATTGGAAATTGACCTTGAACACATGCGGCCGGGTACAATGATACGACATCAAATAGCAGACAGTAATCTGAAATTTCTTCAAATGTTTCTTTAGGAACTCGTATATGATCATCAAGATTGTGAAAAATTTTCTGATAATCTTTCGATTGATAAGCTGCTCTTTGACAAGCGGTTCTGCCGCCATATAATCCTCTGCGTAAGAATTTATACTTTTCTTCGTTGGGTATTTTAATATCCAATCTTTCTGATTTTGTCAAATAAATGTTCCTCCATACTTCGAATGCGTAATTACTTAACGTGAGGCATTCTTTAATATTCAACTTGTATTCTGAAAAACATCTGCGTGCAAATACGTCGTAGCATATCCCGAGTGAAATAACGTCATATGTGTTGTAATAAATGACTTGATCTTTATGCTCTTCTACTGCTTTCCAATTGCATAATTTATCATGATCAAAATCTCTTTTGTACCATTTTTCTTGAAGATTAAGTGATTTACATAAACTGTCAAGCGAACATTGTGTAAATAAACATAGGTCCCACAATCTCAATCCCTTTACCTGAAAACTAATCAATTTTTTAGATTTGTCATCTTCTATCATTTTTGAAATCTTGACACCCATGGACGTAATTTGTTTAAAGACAAAATAGAAATCAAAACGACTGCCATTATAAAAGATCAAAGTGCCTTTTAATCCAAGTATATATTTCACAAAGAGAAATAAACAATTTTTGCCATAGAACCCAGCGCATTCGACTTGTTTTTCAGCGTTTTCGACTTCATCTCTTTCGACAAAATGCATAAGCTTCTTTAAGTTTACGATTGCTGCGCTGAAGACGATCATTTTACCTTTAACTGGAACTGTTTCAAAATCCGCAAGGTAAACTGCTTTGGAGCAATTATACGTAGTCGAAAGAAATTTGTTTCGTTTTAAAGAATCATCATACTCTTTTCTTTTTGGCAAGTTGCGACACTTATGTATTTGTTTCTGACTAATTTTCTTATGGCAATATGTACATTTCCGGCATGTATCAGTGTGACTCACGTTCGCAACCCACTGTGAACAAGCGTAACATCTAACAAATTTCAATACACTCATGTTCTCTATCAAGCCGCAGTGATTCTTATAAATTATCAACGAAATAACAGTCCCAGACATGTTAGAACCTACATATGATTGTTCGAAAGAATAGTATCTGCCACTTTCTGATATTTTCTCTTCATACAGGATGATGCGTATGAAGCCCAACCAATCTTCTACTTTTGCTACCTCCTCGTAGTTTAGTGGTCGATTGTGACGTATTCCAGACGCTATTCTCATTTTCTGGGTAATTCTGAAAATATCAATATTGGAATTTTCTGTTTCCTGCAACATTTCCAGTATATGTTCTCTGAATCTTAAATAAATGCATGCATACAAACAATTATTATCTGTTGAGATTGGATCCGTCAGTTTGTCTCCTCGTAATAAATTTCCAGCGAATACGCTTCCTCTCTTATACCCATAACAGCCAATAAAGCTGTCAGTAACTTCTTTAAATCCTGAAAATGTTATAACTAATCTGTCTACTGGGACATTGCTATCGATAAAGAAGAGAGAGTTGTCGTAACCCTCACCGTCGTGTGCTTTCACGATAATGTCATTGATAAAAGTCTGATATTCCACCCAAATAGACTGCATTTGTCCAACCATATCTTGTAAAGAACTTTCTTCATTGAATGAACACTCTGCTTTGAAAGTAGGGAAGTTTCTCGTCGTATATTCCACATTGTCCTCAAATTGGGGATCGCTTAATTCCATATCAATAAGTATTGTCAAATCTCCAGACATTATGTCCGTGGCCAAAAATGCCATTGTCAGCATGTTGGTTTCACCTTCCTGATGATTGACATGTGCTTCCTCACCTTCAGGCGGGTCGTACTCTCGTTCTGTAAATGTAAAAGGAAGTATCGTTTCAAGCAAATCCGTAGCAGCAAG
>Ga0116226_10002347_pt1 | contig 16457 bp, 15 predicted proteins | sample S1TSphfallax_FD_89692 | JGI IMG/M metagenome (GOLD analysis project Ga0116226, IMG submission 89692) | Host-associated microbial communities from peat moss isolated from Minnesota, USA - S1T2_Fa - Sphagnum fallax MG | ecosystem: Host-associated > Plants > Peat moss > Unclassified | place: USA... | reverse complement strand
GGCGGCTTTGCGCCAACGCATGCTTTTTCGGCGTTCTATCGGTGGTTGGATAGCGGCTTCGGCGCCGATGCGGTGCTGCATTTCGGAACCCATGGCGCGCTCGAATTCATGCCGGGCAAGCAAAGCGCATTATCGGCGAAATGCTGGCCCGACCGGCTGATCGGACATCTGCCGAATTTCTACATTTACGCCGCCAATAACCCGTCTGAAGGCATGCTGGCCAAGCGCCGGGGCCTGGCGACGCTGATCAGCCACCTTACCCCGCCGGTCGCCGCCGCTGGCTTGTACAAAGGCTTCGTGGAGTTGAAAGCCTCGCTCGACCGCCACCGCGCTTTGGCGCCGGGCGCGAGCGAGGCGGCGGACCTGCTGGCGCTGGTGCACGCCCAGGCAGAGGCGCTGGATTTGCCGCAAAAAGACCCCGCGGCGCTGGCGGCCGCGCTACTGGAGTTGGAATATACGCTGGTGCCCGAGGGGCTGCACGTCATCGGCGCGCCGCCGGGTCCGGAGTCCAGAAACAGAATTCTCGATGCCGCCGGTATTTCCGAACCAACCGAACGGGCGCGGCTGGATCTGCTGCTCTCAGAGGATCACGAGCTGCCGGGCGTGATCACGGCGCTGGATGGCCGCTATATCCGTCCGGCCCCGGGCGGCGATCTGATCCGCTCGCCGGCGATCCTGCCTACAGGGCGAAATCTGTACGGCTTTGACCCGTTCCGCATGCCGACTGCGTTTGCGGTCCAGGATGGCGCCGCCCAGGCCGAACTGCTGCTGGCCCGCCACGCCGCTGACGGCCACGGCGTACCGGAAACCGTGGCATTGCTGTTATGGGGCAGTGACAACCTGAAATCGGAAGGCGGTCCGCTGTCGCAGGCGCTATGGCTGCTCGGCGCCGCCCCCAGGCGGGATGGCTACGGCCGGCTCTGCGGCGCGGAGCTGGTACCGCTTGAGATATTGGGACGGCCGCGCGTTGACGTGATCGTGACCCTTTCCGGCATATTCCGCGACCTGCTGCCGCTGCAGACGAAATTGCTGGCGCAGGCCGCCTTGCTTGCCGCCAGCGCCGACGAACCGCAGGAGCAGAATTTCGTGCGCAAGCACGCGCTGGCTTTCATGGCGGCAAATGGCGGCAGCATCGAGGATGCGAGCTTGCGGGTTTTCAGCAATCAGGAAGGCAGTTACGGCGCAAACGTCAACAACCTGATCGAATCCGGCGCCTGGGAAGATGCCGACGAACTCGGCAAAGCCTATATCAGCCGGAAAGGCTTTGCCTATGGCGTCGACGGCAAGCCGGCGCGAAATGACGCCGTGCTCACCTCGGTTCTGAAAACCGTCAAGGCGGCTTACCAGAACCTGGAATCGCTCGAACTCGGCGTCACCAGCGTCGATCATTATTTCGACGGTCTGGGTGGGTTGAGCCGGGCGATCACGGCGGTGCAGGGCGAGACGCCGGCGCTTTACATTGGCGATCAAACCCGCGGCGCCGGCAAGATGCGCACGCTGAATGAGCAGGTAGCGCTGGAGATCCGCACCCGCACGCTGAATCCGAAATATATCGAGGACCTACTCGCCCACGGCCATGAGGGGGTGCGACAGATCGAATCGCAGGTAACCAACACGCTGGGCTGGTCGGCCACCACCGGGACGGTGGAGCCTTGGGTCTATCGGCAGATCACCGAGACGTTCGTGCTGGACAAGACCATGCGGGACCGGATCGCGGCCCTGAACCCGACGGCCTCGGCCCGGCTCACCAACCGTCTCATAGAAGCGCAGGAGCGCAACTATTGGATGCCAGACAGCGATACACTGGAAGCGCTCCGCGCCGCCGGCGAAGAATTGGAAGACCGGTTGGAAGGGATCGACTGCGCCGCGTGATTTGCGTGTATTAAATTTGCACGGACGTAATGCAAGTTTTGGTCCTGGCATCAAATCCTATGTGGAATGGTCAGCCGTGATCATGCTGCTCGACCGCCAATAAGCGCCGAGGCTCTTGGATGGGCGTATAAAACCAGGCAGAAGTCGATATGGCTGGCACTCCGGAGCGCGTGACGAATGATTTCTATTGTCATTGCAACTTTTCTAACCGCGACAGTAGAATGGGTAGAAGCCTATACGATCATTTTAGCCGTCGCACTGACGATCGGCTGGCGCCGGTCGGTACAAGCGGCGGGTGCGGCATTGCTGGCATTGGCGGCGCTTACAGCCATCGGCAGTTTTCTGCTTACCCGCATCGCTGACCTCGCTATCCTACAACTCATCGTCGGTGTCTTCCTGACTCTGTTCGGCGTACGCTGGCTTGGTAAAGCGGTGGCACGGGGTGCAGGGCTGAAGAAGCTGCATGACGAGGACGCCGAGTTTGCGGCTCTGCGGGCGAGCGAGAAATTAAATGACGCGCGCGCTGCCTGGTTGATTGCTTTCAACGGCATGCTTCTGGAAGGATTGGAGGTATGGCTCATCGTCGTGGCGCTTGGCGTGCAGACCCATCATAGCTTGGCCGCCGCTTCCGCGGCCCTAACAGCGCTGTTAATGGTTGCTGCGCTGGGCGGAATGCTACGCCGCCCGCTTGCGAAAGTACCTGAAAATGCAATCAAGTTTATCGTTGGTGCCGCGACACTGAGCTTCGGCACCTATTGGGTGCTTGCGGCGCTCGGATATCGTTGGCCGTTGGGAGATTTCACGCTGGCTGCGCTTTTTGGCTTCTACGTTCTCGGCGGGTTGGCGTTGATTCGCCTTTATGCATCGGAAAAATTGAACAGGCATGCAACCTGATGCATGGTTTCATCAAAACCTTGTTCGGCGACAGACGCACGTTTATCGTGGCCGTTTCGTCGATTATCATCGCATACGCAACGTTGCATTCTCCTGCGACAGCTTTTGCGGGCGTCATACTGCCGCTTTGTCTTTTGGCAGGGGCCGCATATCTTGCGCGCTATTAGGCGCTCACGACGACTTTTTGATTGATGGTGACATTCAGTAAATTTCAGCGCAACGCGTCGCCTTAAGGGGTTGAACTTGGTGGCAGATCGTCTGCCTGAAAAAAGCTTTGTTCAGAAGAGCATTATCGCGCTTGAACTCTTCGCTATCTATTACAAAACTCTTTTGAGAAATTCGCCAAGCGATCGACGCCTTGGATAATCCGAGGAACTTTTGCAGAACCGAAACCGATAATCAAACCTGATCGCTTTTTCTCCCTTAGATAGTAGATAGATAACGGCCGAAGAGAAATGCCTCGGCGACGCGCCGCATCACAAAACGCCACGTCGTTGACCGGTTCCCGGAAAAACGCGGTCAGGTGCATACCGGTGGGTGCCGGAGCCACCTCAATCAGATGAGTTAACCGCTCATTGAGCTGACCGATCAGGGCATTTTGCCGCGCCAGATATATTTGCCGCATTTTTCGGATATGCGATGCAAATTGGCCCGTACTGATAAATTCATGCAGCGTCATTTGTTCAATGATTGGCGCATGCCGGGTTATGATTGACTTGGCGGTCACGAATGCGTTGACCAGGTCTTTCGGAACAACCATGTAGCCAAGGCGGAAAGCGGGTATCAGGGACTTGCTGAAGGTTCCAAGATAGATGATGCGCTTGGCCGTCAGCAAACTTTGCATCGCCGGTAGCGGCAATCCGTCGTAGCGAAATTCGTTATCGTAATCATCTTCAATGATCCAGGCCCCCACGCTATTGGCGAATTCAATCAATTCTTTGCGTCGTTCCAGGCTCATGGTGATGCCGAGCGGATAATGCCGCGCTGGCGAAACCAGGATAAGCCTTGGGCGCGGCTCGAGTGCTTTGCCTGCCGCAACGCTCATTCCGCCACCATCAACGGGTACCGGAATCAATTTGGCACCGGCGGCGGCAAAAACACTGCGGGCGCCGATATAGCCAGGCTCTTCTACCCAGATCGGATCACCGGTATCGATCAGGAGCCGTGCACAGAGATCCAGAGACTGCTGTGATCCAGAGGTGATGATCAATTGATCCGCCGTGCAGCGTACAAACCGCGCGGCATGCAGATGCCGGGCGATGGATTGCTGCAAAGGCGCAAAACCAGCGGGATGCACATGGCTCAAGGTGACCGGCGTAATCGCCTGCCAGCATTTGGCCATCAGACGCGACCACACTTCCGTCGGAAATTCCTCCACAGCCGGCAAATCCGCGCAGAAGGGTCGTGCGACGATGATTTCATTCGTAAGTGGCGCTTCGCTATACGTGCTGATCGATTGCCCGCGGGATGATAACGCCTCGAGACCGACCATGGCCTCCCCAGACGGCTTCTCATTTATATGGCCTGGTATAAGGTGATCTTCGGGAAGCGCCTCGGCAACATAGGTTCCATCACCGAGCTTGCTCTCGATATAACCTTCGGAAATCAAATCATCGAAAACGCTGACGATGGTATTGCGCGATACGCCGAGCTCCGATGCGAGCGTACGCGTGGCCGGCAACCGGGTTCCGGAACGCAGCCTACCCGAAATCACAGCTTGACGAATTTGACGCGATATCTGTTTATAGATCGGAACCACGGACTGGTCGTCGATCGTGAAGCTAGCTAAGGCTCCAGTGCTTCCTGTCTTGCTCATCTGGCCCCTCTTTTCTTCGGTAGCCGACACCTCAAAGAGACACAGAACTTACCGAAGATTCAAGAAAAATGTTTCAATTCTTCAAGAATTCAGCGGTAGCGCCACCCTGAGGTAGCAGAAGTCGAGTCGCCGCGTCATTCGCATGACCTATCCGGGGGTGTATCTTGGCTCTTCAGTGCGCTGCGCGTCATATCCATTGTTTAACAAAATCGGCTGCCAAGCCGGGTAAACCCGTCAATTCCGATCATCTGCTAGAAACCAACCGCGGCGCCGTCACCGCGCGGATCCGCCCCGCCATGCATCACGCCGTTAACGGTATCCAGAAATATCGCCCCCGCATGGCCCATAACGTCGGAAAAATTCGCTGTCATCAGAACGCTATGTCCAAGGCGCCGCAATTCTGCGACGACCGCCTCTGGAATGCGCGCCTCCAGGTTAAGATGGGTCGCGGGTTGGGTAAGGTCCAGAAAGCGGCCCTGTAACCAGCGCGGCGCTTCGATCGCGGCTTGCGGCGAAAATCCGTAATCGACAATACGCGTAACGATGGCGGTTTGGGTTTGCGGCTGGCCTTCGCCCCCCATCGTCCCGTAGACCAACGCCGGCCTGCCATTATCCATCAGTATGCCGGCAATCAATGTGTGGAAACTGCGCTTATTCGGCATTAATTTATTCGGCGCATCGTCGTTAAGGGTGAAGTATTTACCGCGATTTTGCAGCACCACACCGGTGCCCTCGGGAATGGCCCCCGAGCCAAAACCGTCGCAAATACTCTGGATAAGCGAGACGGCATTGCCCCAGCGGTCCATGACTCCGATCCATACCGTATCTCCGCCGGCGACGGCCGACTGGCTCGGGGCGGCGTGGTCTCGCGATAAAATCCGTTCCGCCTGCGCCTTGCCGTGCGCGGCGGATAATAATTCCGCTACTGGAATTGGCAGAAAATCGGGGTCAGTTAACCAGCGATCACGGTCAGCAAAAGCTTCCTTGGTGACCTCTGCCATCAGATGATAGTATTGTGCGCTGCCCTCGGCGATTTGCGACAGATCGAAATTGTTGAGGATGTTCAAGCAGCCCAGAGCTGCCATGCCCTGGGTGTTCGGCGGCAGATTGAACGCCTCAAAACCCCGATACGGCACGTGGACCGGCGCCACCCAGTTCGCCGTGTGGTTATGAAAATCCTCGAGTGTTAGAACGCCATCATATTTCGCGATCCCCTTGACGATGCGCGCCGCGATTTCACCGTGATAAAAAGCGTCAAGGCCGCGCTCTGACAAATGTTCCAGGGTCTTAGCCAAATCGGCTTGAACGAGGATGCTCCCGCACGCCGGGGGCATTCCATTCACGCCGCAAAAAATCTTCTTATACGCGTCAAACTGCCGTTCATCGGTGCGGCCATAATCCTTCTCGGTAAAGCCTGCGCGGCCATGCAATGCCTGATTGGCAGAGACCGGAAAACCATCCGCTGCATAGCCGATGGCGGCACTCAGCAATCGCTTCCAGGATCTATCCCGGGCTTGCGACGGCATCGCCTCCAAGGCATAGCGCAATGCCTGATCCCACCCTGAAACCGCACCCGGCACGGTATTTGCGGCAGCAAAGCCGCGCGCGGGTATACGCTCAAACCCACGCTCAAGGTAGTAGGCCTGCGTTGCATTGCGGCCCGACCGGCCGGAAGCATTTAGGGCACGCAGCTCGCTTGTGTGAGCATTGAAGATCAGCCAAAAATTATCGCCGCCAATTCCATTCGCGTGTGGATATACGACCGACAGGGCCGCCGCCACCGCAATCGCGGCTTCAACGGCGTTGCCACCCTCCTGCAGAACTTGCAGCCCGGCCTGAGACGCTAGATAATGCGGCGTCACCACCATGCCGTTGCGCGCCATTGTCGTTGGCCTGCTCATTGAGCCTCTCGCGCTCTGCCATCGGTACGCATGAAATCCGCTCCCTAAACGAGTGGCTTGGCGACGTGCTGCAAAAATCCCGCCCGCTCACCCAGCCTGCCATACCGGTCCCGCAGCGCCTCGAAAGCTGGGCGTTCGATCGGAAACTGGAACCAGCGATGGACGGAATTTCCCATTGCGATGTCGGCCAGGGTTAACCTATCGCCCGCAACAAAGGCCCGGCCGGCAAGCTGCCGGTCCAGGATGCTCCAGACGGTGCTGAGCTTTTCCACCGCAGCCTGCAAAGCCTTTTCATCGCGTTGCGCCGGTGGCGTGCGGATCAGCCCCCAGAAGACCGGATGGATTGTGGGCGCCAGCGTACCCAGTTCCCAATCCAGCCACTGGTCAACCAGGGCTCTTTCAGAGCAAGCGGTCGGATACAGGCCGTCAGCGCCGTGGCGTCCGGCGAGATAGCGTAAAATCGCATTCGATTCCCACAGCACCGTCCCGCCGTCGCGGATGACGGGGATCAGCCCGTTCGGGTTCATCGCCAGATAAGCCGGCTCGTGATTGCCGCCGAACTCCCGGCCAATATCGAAGCGCCGATAGGCAACGCCAATCTCCTCGCAGCACCACAGGACCTTTTGCACGTTGGATGAACTGGCCCGGCCCCATATCGTCAGCTGATCGGCGCCGGGATCGTTGTCGCCAGTGCTCCAATCCGAACCATCCAAAGCTTTGATATTTTCGGTCATCTTTGGCTCCCTCGGCGAAAAATAATCGGTACGGCCGCAATGGTCTTACGGCTCATGTCAGCGAAACAGCGGGCTGCCCCCGCGTCGTCGAATGCTCGAAATGCCGTTTGATCTCTGGATGGATGTAAGCAAAGGCTGCATGCGCCGCCGCTGCCGCCTCTGCGAAACCGGTGAGGATTAAACCAAGCTTCCCGGGATAAACCGCGATATCCCCGATTGCGAAAATTCCTGGCCGCGAGGTCGTGCAACTTGCCGGATCGACGACGATCTTACCGTCACTCATCTCCAGATCCCATTCTGACAGCGGACCGAGATTGGTTTTCATGCCATAACAGGGAAGCAATATATCTGCGTCCAGAATGCGTTCATTGCCGCCCACTGGCTGGACTTTCACAGCCGTGAGCATACCGGCTTCACCGAGCACCCCACTCAATTGGCAAGGTGCGAGCAATTCTACCTGCTGATTTTTCACCAGATCCTGAAGCGCTGCTGCGGTCGCCGGGGCACCGCGAAACCGGGGCCGGCGATGCACGAGATAGAGCTTCGATGCGACATTGCTGAGCATCACCGCCCAGTCCAAGGCGGAATCTCCACCCCCCGCGACCACAATCCGCTTGCCGGCAAGCCTATCCATTCCGCCCACCGCGTAGAAAATGGATTTTCCCTCGAACGCATCAATTCCCGGCAATTGCGGCCGCACCGGCTGGAACAAGCCGTTGCCGCCGGCAATAAAAACAACCCGGCAGCCTATACTGCGGCCATCATTGGTGGCGACCAGCCAGCCGTTCACAGCATCCGGCGCAATTGAAATCACATGCACCTGCAACTGAATATCCGGCTGATACGGTGCAGCCTGAGCCATCAGTTCATCGATGAGATCTTTGCCCGTTACCGCCTGACGGCTTGGAATATCGTAGATAGGCTTATCCGGGTAGAGCGAACGACATTGGCCGCCCGGCTGGTCCAGAGCGTCGATCACGACACAACGCAAGTTTTGTTGGCCACAGGCGAACACCGCGAACAGACCCACAGGTCCGGCGCCGATAATCAGTACATCGGTGAAGATTTTCCGGCTAGAAATTAGTTTAACCTTTCATGTCGCGCGATGCGTTACCGTCGGCAGTCCCGGCCGGTTCAGAAAGCAAGACCGAGCCCATGCCTGAACGCGGCGGCATCCCGCTGAGCAATCTGCGCGGCCTCTCCTTGCGGATCGAGATCCTGGCAGAATGCCGCTATGGCCCTCTCGCCAAGCGGCACCCAGTGTTCAAGCCAGGCATCAAGCACTTGCTTGTTCTCCGGCCGGCCTTCCACCAGAAATTCGACCAAAGCGGCGGTTAGACGGCGCGAGCGCTGGCTATCTTGAAACTGCGCCTCCAGCAGCGAAGCGGTAAGGGTGTCACCGTACTGCCTGGCGGCGGCGGCCAGCTGATGCATGAATGCTTCATCAATCGCCGGCTTCAATACTAAGTTGGTTGCCATGAAGCATTCACCCCAATCCCAGGCCACCAGCGCCCTTTCCGCCAGCTCAATGAAACCGCGCCAGCCGTCATGGCTTTCCCAATATCCCCGCTCCCGCTTACCAAATCCAAGCGCTGGATGCGCATCCGCAAGCTCTATCGTCCGATATGCAATCCGGGACACCCATCGAAGCTGGTCGCCGCCTTGCAGCATCAGGGCGTTGGCAACCGTGCTGCACGGCGCCAATGCAATCAGATAGCTGGAGGCCATCTGCACAGCGTGGACCACATAACGGGCTGGCGCGTAATGCGTGCTCAACACCTGCAGCCAAGCCGCGTCCAGTCTCCAATCATGCTGGTTTTTGCTATAATCTTCGAGCAGCCCGTCAACGTAGCTTTCCTGGCCGTCCTGCATCAGGCTATAGGTTCGATAAACCATTTGATCGGGATCCCGAAAAGCATCCCATTGCGAGTGCTGCAACAGGCTGCCATTACGGTTTTTGATAATCCACTGAATCTGCGGCGTGTTCGACGCCATTCGCCACGGCAAGTCATGATTGGGCGTGTTCCATAACAGCTTGGTTGAGACGATCTCGTATTCCGTCGGCCGCCGCCGATTGCCCGCGAGATGACTCCAGGTCTTCAGCGGCTTGAGGTTATCACTCATCTTTGTTCGCAACGCCTTCCATATCGCTGTGATCTGGCGAGCCCCGGGATGCGCCGTCCGCCAGGTCTGGAAGTTGCGAGAGAAAATACCAGCGGATGAAGTCTTCCTGGATCTCGATTTGGCCGGAGAAGCTGATCAAACTTACCTCTATTTCCTTCGTCGAAAAGGTCCGGCCGAGATATTCCTCAACGGTTTTTCGGCGCAAGATGATACCGCCCTCGGCTTCGATCCGCACATAAGCGCCATGATCGACGACAACGACGTCACGGTCCGGATTATCTTCGCGAATGGCTTCTATTGCGGCGAGTGCCACATCATCGCTGCGCAAAACCGGCCCCGCCATCCGTCGAGACTTCTGCATTGTCAAACTTCCTTCCAAAATTTCAACGCCGTGACGCAATAGCAATTCACGGTCGCGCGTATTTTGGTTCGACACCTTCGACGCAGACAAAGACTTCCTCGTCAACAACCTTTACCGGGTAGAGCGCCACCTCGCTGCCGGTTGGATTGACACTGCAGCCTGATTTCACATCGAACTCCCACATATGCTTGGTGCAGATCAGCGTATCCCCGGCAAGTTCGCCTTCCGACAGCGGGAAGCTCTGATGCGGGCAAATATATTGCACTGCCCTGATCAATTCCGATTCGGTATGACACAGCAGCAGCTTGACGCCGGCAACTTCAAACACCGCCATCTCGCCAGACCAAAGGTCGTCGAGGCTGCACACCTTATGATAAATAGGTTCAACGGTTGCCATCGATGTTACGCTTCTGCTTTCTTCAACAGCCGGAAAAATCCGCTCGTTCTGTGCATAGGGCAAGTTTACTCCGCCGCCTCGGCCAGCGGATTGTAAGCCCGCGCCCAGGAAAATGCCCCGGCATCCCTGCCGCCCTCGCTGATAACTCCGATGCCCATATAACGCAGCAAGGCATCCGGATCCGCCGGATCGATCTCGCCGTTATAATGCCGATCGACCAAAGTCTCGGTCTCGGCATAGCGATCCGGTTCCAAATTGAATATCCACTGGCAAACCGGCCCGCAAAAATTGAACCGCCGGCCTTCATATTCCGTCTGATGCACGCGCGCATCCCACAGCGTCCCGCCGCGCGCGGTGATCGAATGCTGGCACATATTACATAGGCAGGGCATCCCCTTGGCGTCGGTATCTGCAAACCTCCCAGCTTGCGCGTTGGCGGTGATAACATCCCAGTATCTTCCGTACGTCGCATTCCAGCCGGGATATTTCTCCTCAAGCCACGCGCGCTCCGCCGGCGCCACGCCGGCATCCGGGTTCCAGTACAACCCCTTGCGCCAGGACCACAGCGCCATGTGCTGGTTGTGGTGGTGACTCTCGATATCTTTCAGAAAATCAGCCCAATACCAGGGGCGCTCGAGACCAAGATCGACAATCTGCCGCTCGAACTGCTCAACCACGAACTCTTCGATATATTCCTTGAAAGAACGGTCGCGTTTTTCGAGAGGAATCAGGTAATCCATGGGAATTCCGGAAAATAGTGAATAAGACTTCCACATCCGCCAAAGTCCGATATCGATCGCCCGCTGTGCCTCCGCCCGCCGACCATTGCGTATCAGTATGCCAACCAGCGGCGTGCCGATCTGTGCATGCCGCGCCTCGTCGGACTGGATGCTGGTAATCAGGTTGGAGAAACAGAAATCGCCCATATTTGCCGCGTCCGCCGACATCGCGACCATCTGAACATTGGTGATACCGGTCTCAAATGCCAGGTTCACCATGATGGAGCTGGTAATAACGTCGCGGGTCATCATGATATCATCGGCAGCGTGGCGCCCAGGCAAGGCCGCCATATTCATTGTATGATGCGCCTTCACCGCCCAGTCAAACTGCCGGTCGAGTTTGACCAGCTCGTGCGCATGAAACAGTTCAATCTGCGTATGCCGCAATTCGTCGAGATAGAAGAATACAGACATATTGCGCATGGAAGGCGCTTTCGAAAACCGGGCCATGCGCGCGGCCGGGAAACACGCCGCATATTCCCCGAGCGCATTGGAACCGTAATGCCATTTAAGAATATTGATATATCCCGGATCCGCTGTTTCATGATAGCGTGAACGAGCGAGTGCCGCTTTTACCGAATAGGCGCCGGAATCTTTCTCTCGCTGCAGCTGAACATATTCACGGTAGGAGACTTTGAATGGCTCGTCATAGGTTTCCCATTCCGACATAGGAATTCCAAACGGGTCGCTCTGCACCGACGGGAACAATTCACCGGCATCCACAAATTGCGGCGTCCAGTTCGTTGTCCTTGCCAGCTCATACCATGCCGAGCGGTCAAGCATCGCCATTCATTCCTCCATCTCACCGTGACCGGGCCGAAAATCAGACCCCGATATTTGGCGGCTGCATCAGCGCCGCCCTTTAGAGTAGACCCAGACTCTTGCGGAATTCTTTCACCTTCGTTTTTGCCGCGCTGGCGGCCGTGCCATCGTCATCCAAAATCGTACAGAACGCGTCGATCGCCCGATCTCCTAAAGGCACCCATTTTTTCAGCCACTCTGAAATAATCTTGTGATTTTCATAGCCATCGGCGCTGCAAAGAAAATTCACCATCGCTCCGGCGAAGCGCCGCGAGCGCTCACTGTCGATAAATTGCGCATCTAGCAGCATGCCGGTCAGCATGTCGCCGCTCAAGCGGCTTGCCTGACCGAATTGATGCATCAGCGCTTCGTCGATGGCTGGCTTCAACACCAGATGCAATGCGAAAAACTGTTCGTTCCAATCCCAGGCGACGAGTAGGCGCTCCGCCAATTCCAGGAATCCCTCCCACATCGGGTCTTCTTCCCAGCGTTTGCGTTCAATTTTTCCGAACTCCAGATCCTGATGGGATTTTGCAAGCTCGGCAGTACGATAGGCAATCCGCGACAGCCAGCGCAACTGATCAGTGCATTCAAACATCAGAGCATTCGCGATCGTACTGCAGGGTGCCAGCGCCACCAGGTAGCCGAGCGACATCTGGGTTGCATGGATCAGATAGCGGGCCGGTGTATAGGCCCGCGCAAGAACCTCCAGCCACGCCGTTGGTATGGCAAGATCATTCTGATTATTCTGATTTTCATTGAGCAGGCCGTCGATATAGGTCTCTTGACCATCCTGCATCAGATTATAGGTACGATACACCAGTTGGTCGGGATCTCTGAAGGCGTTCCAATCATCATGTTTGACGGGGCTAAGGTCGCGGTTCGTATATCGCCATTTTATAATCGGCGTGTCTTTACCCTGCGACCATTTGAGCTTCGAATTCGGCGTGTTCCATAACAGATTCGTCGAGACAATCTCGTACTCTGTCGGCCGTCTCTTATTGCCGGCAAGATGGCTCCATGTCTTCAATGGTTTTGCAAGATTACTGCTGCTCATCGCTCTTCCTTTCGCCATGCGACAACCGGGTCCGGCCGCGCAAATCCAAGCCCCAATTAGATATGCTTGAAGTACCAGCGGATTTGATGATCCTTGGTTTCGATCTTGCCTGAGAAGGATGACATATTGCCCTGCACTTCCTGCATATTGAATGGTCGCCCGACAATTTTCTCCATAGTCTTCTGCCGCAGCAGCAATCCACCTGCCGCCTCAATCCGGACATAAGTTCCATGATCCTGCACAAATATCTCTTTGCCCGGATTGTCTTCGATGATCGCTTCCAGCGTTAGCGCGGCGATATCGCCGCCCCGCAAGATGGGTCCTGCCAGGTTGTTAATGGCTTCCACTTCACTCTCCACCAATGTCATCTTGATATTTCCTAAGCCATAGCCAACGAATATTTAAATATCGCGCTGCCAACGCCAATGCACGATTTCATTCCACGAACACATCGATGCATTCATAATGCCGCATCGACGTTTCCTTCACCTTCATGTCGCGAGGAAGTGCCGGCGCGCTGTCATCCTTGGTGGTTAGACGCACGCGCAATGGCTTGCTTGGGTCCGGATGGAAGGCCTGATAGCCGATTGCCGGCGCGGCGCACGCCGCCGCCAGCTCATCCATCGTAAACTCCTCTTCGATATTCACCACCCGGACATGGGCATCGAACTGCACCCTAGACAACACCGCAAAGCCAGCCATTTGATTTCTCCTTTCAGTTAACCAAAGCAGATCGTGACGTACGGCCTAGACTATTCTGCTGCGGCTGGCAGCTCCGCTTCCTTCGCCCAGGACAGATGGCGTGCATCCCTTCCGCCCTCGCTGATAATACCGATCCCCATATAGGTGAGCAGGCCGTCCGGCTTCGAGAGATCCACTTCGCCATTATATAAACGGTCGACGATCGTGTCGAAACCCGCGTAATTCTCAGGCTCATTATCGAAAATCCATTGGCAGACAGGGCTGCAGAAATTATAGCGCCGTTCCTTGTATTCGCTTTGATACACACGCGCCTGCCATTCCGTGCCGCCGGGAGCCGCCACGGTAATTCCGCACATATTGCAGACACAGGGCATGCCGACCGCATAGGTCTTCTCATCACGGCCATGTTTCGCATTATCGGTTATCACATCCCAGTATTTGCCGTAGGTCGCGTTCCAGCCTGGATATTTCGCTTCCAGCCACTCCCGCTCCTTCGGCCCGACCGCGCCGTCAGGATTCCACCACACAGTATGGCGCCAGGACCAGATCCCCGCCTGTTGAGTATGATGATAGGTCTCGATATCGTTCAGGAAATAACTCCAGTACCACGGCACATCCAGGCCGAGATCCTTCAACTGCCGCTCGAATTGCTTGACGACAAATTCGGTCACATATTCCTTGAATGACCGTTCGCGCTTGTGTAGCGGAATGAAATAGTCCATCGGAATGCCGGCAACCAGCGCAAATAGCCGCCAAATGCGCCAGAACCCGATATCCATTGCGCGTTGCGCCTCGGCCACCCGGCCGTTACGCACCAATATCTCCACCAACGGCGTGCCAATCTGCGCGTGGCGCGCTTCATCCGACTGGATGCTGGTGATCAGGTTGGAAAACGTGAAGTCTCCCATATTTGCGGCATCGGCCGAGAGCCCCAGCATCTGCACATTGGTAAGGCCAGTCTCGAAAGCCAGATGCAGCATGACTGATGTGGTGACCACGTCCCGGGAGTGCAAAAGATCTTCCATCGCATGGCGCCCAGCCATGGAAACCCAGTTCATCGACCCCAGGCTCTGCGCCGCCCAATCAAACTGCCGGTCCATGCCCGCCAGCTGATGGGAGAAGAACAGTAATATTTGGGTATGACGCATCTCATCCAGGCTGGCGAATGCGGCGAGGTTACGCATTGACGGCGCCTTGGAAAACCGCACCATCCGGCCTTCCGGAAAACAGGCGGCGTATTCGCCCGGCACCGATGCGGCATAGTTGAATTTGAGCACGCTGAGATATCCGTCGTCGATCGTCTCGTAATATTTGGAGCGGACGAGTGCCGCCTTCACCGAATAGGCGCCGGCATCCTTCTCCCGCTGCACGCCGACATATTCGCGATACGATACCTTATAGGGCTCGTCATAGGTTTCCCACTCGCTCATCGGGATGCCGAACGGATCGCTCTGTTCGGGTGGAAACAACTGATCTTCGGTAATGAACCGGGGAGTCCAATTCGTGGAACGCGCTATGTCATACCACTCGGATCTATCCAACATTGCCATCATAGTCTCCGTTGCGTTAGGGCCAGTTAGAAAATGGGTCGGAAAACACGGTCGCGGGAACCGTCTTCCGGCGTTGACTGATCTGTCTTTGGCAAGTTAGGGCCGCTATTGCTTTCGCAAAGCACCATTTTGTGATCCCCGACGGTACCAATGAAATTTTTTAGGCTGCAAAGCCAGCCGGGGGCTGGTTGCGTCGGGATTGGACCTCAACAGAACCGCTCATTGGACCCCTCGACCCGTAATTTTGTCCCTGAAAACGGTTCTAATGGAGGGTTCCGCGCGCCACGAGCCCCTGGCCCATGCGTTTTCTCAAAATGGCCCTATGCGAATGGCACCCGCGAAGATAGGGCAGAAGCATATTTTAAGGAGATCTTGTGCATGGATGCCGCTCCCAGCGAACGTACCCGGGTAAAGCGCTACAACTGGCTGGCCAAATATGATGAGGCGACCATCCATTCCATTCTCGATGCCATGCCGCTTTGCCATGTATCCTACGTTCATGAGGGCATGCCCGTGGTTACGCCGACCTTGCAATGGCGCGAGGGCAACCGGATTTTCTGGCACGGGTCATCGGCCAGCCGCATGATCCGCAGCACGCAGTCAAGCAAGGTCTGTCTGTGCGTGTCGATCTTCGACGGCCTGGTGCTGGCGCGCTCTGCCTATAATTATAATATCAACCACCGCTCGGTGATGATCTTCGGCGAGGCGGAAAAAGTGGCCGATGGGGAAAAACAAGATCATCTGAAGAAATTCGTGAATGGCGTCATCCCCGGCCAATGGGACCGGCTGCGTCCGGTGACGGAACAAGAACTTAAGGCCACGACCTTGATGTCGATGCCGATATCGGAGGCATCCGCGAAGGTTCGCGTCGGCCAGCCGGAGGATGACGAGGAGGATTACAGCTTCCCGGTCTGGGCCGGATTCATACCGGTCCATTTCGGCATCGGCGAGCCGGTCGCCGACCCGCGCAACCTCGATGGCGTAGAGATGCCCGCCGACATTCTCAAATTCAAAATCGGCTAGCGCGCGATCCGCAGATCGATCGACCGAAGTTCGGAGGAATTGCATGCAGCTCTACGATTGCGATTACGCACCAAGCCCTCGGCGGGTCAGGATGTTCATGGCAGAAAAATCCCTAACTGCCGATAAAATTCAGATCGATCTCGGCAAAGGCGAACAATTCTCCGATTGGTACCGGGACATCAACCCGCGCTGCATGGTCCCCGCCCTCAAATTGCCCAACGGCCTTGTTATTTGCGAGGTAACGCCAATCTGGACGTATCTCGAAGCGCTGCAACCCGAGCCGCCGTTGCTGGGCACTACTGCCGAGAAAAAGGCTGTCATTGCGATGTGGGAGCGCCGGATGGATCTGGATGGTTACATCCCGGCGGCAGAGGCCTTGCGCAATGCCGCCAGCGCGTTCGCCGGTCATGCCGTAGCGGGCCCCCATGACTACGACCAGATACCCG
>Ga0116226_10002346_pt1 | contig 16457 bp, 17 predicted proteins | sample S1TSphfallax_FD_89692 | JGI IMG/M metagenome (GOLD analysis project Ga0116226, IMG submission 89692) | Host-associated microbial communities from peat moss isolated from Minnesota, USA - S1T2_Fa - Sphagnum fallax MG | ecosystem: Host-associated > Plants > Peat moss > Unclassified | place: USA... | reverse complement strand
TGGGCGGACGTTATTCATCAGAAAAGGTGACATTTTTGCACTCGCCGGATGATACCTACATCGTCAATCCCCCTCCTGCCGGTGCCGTGTTCGTTAACCCACTATCCGACACGTTCAAGAAATTTAGCTGGGAAATCGGTATGCAGGAACAGGCCAACCAGAACCTGCTGCTGTACGTCGTGTCCAGACGCAGCTTTCGCAGCGGCGGCTTCAATTTTTTCGCGCCACCGCTGCCGGGATTCGGCAATGAGGGCGGCAGCGAATACGAACCCGAAACCGCGACGGACGTCGAAATCGGCAGTAAATTTCAGGGGACCATCGCTGACATGCCGGTGCGCCTGAACGCGGCCGCCTACAACATGTGGATTGATAACATTCAACGGTCGAACTATGTATCGATCTTCGGTGCGCTCGCCGGAATTACTGTCAATGTGCCGCAGGCTGTGGTCAGCGGCGTCGAGTTGGACGGTCTCATCAAGCCTGCAACGTGGCTGACGCTTGGCGGGAGTTTGAACGCCACTGACGCGCGATTCACCAAGAACGAGGTCTCGGTTTTGGGCAATCCCGCGGTTGCATTTGGACCTTATCCAGACACGGCCAAGTGGACGGGTGACGTTTATGCCGAAGCATCGCGGCCCGTCGCGGGCAACGTGAGTGCATCGGTCCGCGCGGACCTATACGCTCAGACGTCGAGCTACTTCAGTTCGACGGATAATACGCTGAACCCGGGAACCGAGATTCCGGGCTACGGTATTGCGAATTTCCGCGTGGGCGTCGAGGACAGCGGAGCGGGCTGGTCGGTCACGGCAAACGTGAAGAACGCGTTCAATCACGTTTATTATGTTGGCGGTATCGGTTTCGCGAGTTTGTTTGCCATTAACACCGTCATACCGGGAGCTCCCCGCACCTTCGTGATCGACGCTCGTTACAAATTTTGAGGCGAACTTCAAGCGCCTCTTGCAAAGACAGGTGAATGTCATGCCCTTTACGCTCATCAATGCACGCCCGAGCCCGTTCGGCCGCAAGGTTGCCATCGCGCTGATCGAAAAGGGTATTGAATACGAGGTACAGTACGACGTTCCGTGGGGCAGTGAGACTTGCACTCCTGAATATAGCCCTCTCCAGCAGCTACCCATTCTCTTGAGCCCCGACGGAGAAACGGTCTACGACTCGACCTACATCCTCGAGTGGCTCGAGACTCGTTATCCAAGCCCGGCGTTGCTGCCGGTGGAAGCCGATCAGCGCCTGGCTGCGAAACACCGGCAAATGCTTGGCGAGCGATTGATGGAAATTGCGCAGAGCCTGATCTTCGAAACGCACCGCCCCGACCCGAGTACAGCTTGGATCGAGCGTCAAACGCGCAAACTTCACGGTGGATTCGCCACTCTTGAACAGCTCCACCAATCACGTTCGACGTCATCCCAGACGCCGATCGACCTGGGAGACATAGCCATCGGCACCACGGCGCTGTTGTTGGAATTCGCGGTATCGGCTGGTCTGAGTCCGCCGATCGAGGCATTGGTTTGGCGCGGCCGTTATGCCGCACTCACACGGTTCTTGGAACAACTCGAGATCCGCCCGTCGTTTGCCGCGACGGTGCCGCGACCGATGGAAGTCGATTTGCAGTCCACGGTGCGTTAGCACCGGGCTTGGCGCGCGATCCACGCACGCTGTCCCCCATACGGAGAAACTTAAATGCGGCCCAGCCTGTTCCTTCGCCTTCTTGCCTTACTCACCGGTATCGCCCTGGCGAGCGCGGCATTCCCGATCGCTTTGAGCGGCAGCGTTACCGACCCGGGCGGCAAACCGGCTCCCAATGTGTTCGTCACCGCCTCCGACGCAAGTCGTAAGATGGCCTTCACGGTGCTGACCGATGCGTCCGGCCGGTACCAAATCACGGATCTATTCCCGGGGCACTACGACATGCGTGCCCGCAAGGCCGGATTTGGCGACGGCGTCGGCCCGGCGGTGGCACTGGATGTAACCGATGCGACGACGAACCTCGCGTTGCAGCCCGACGACGCGGTGCATTTTTCGTCGCCTGGCGCAGCGTGGCTTAATGTACTGCCAGACTCGCCCATGAAGGCCTCGTTCATTACCCAGTGCACCATTTGCCACGACCAGGGTTCTCCACTCGCTCATGTGCCGCGCGATGCGAAAGGATGGGCGAGCATCATGCGGCAAATGCGGAATCAGTCCGAGAGTTACGCCTCCCTCGTGACGCCAGACACCGGTCCGTTGTCGAACTGGCTGGCGCAACAAAAATACGGTACCAAGATGGCGCCGTTCGATCCGTTCACTGAACGCGCCAACGTGGCCACGACTGCCTCCATCACGGAGTACTCCGTGGGTCAAATCGATAGTTGGGCGCACGACGTAGTCATCGAGCCGGCAACGGGCACGGCATGGGTGGGCGATTACTTGCAGGACATGCTCACGGCCATCAATCCGCGCACCGGCGAGCAAAAGCTTTATCCCGCGCCGCTGAAGGGTACAGGCATGCACTCCCTCAGCTTCGACCGCGACGGCAATCTTTGGATTACGCTACAAATGGTTGCCAAGGTTGCGCGCTTCAACACCAAGACCGGTGAATGGCGAATTTATGGCGGATTCAGCGCCGGTTCGCTCAATCATTCCTTTGCCCTGGACTCCGAGGGCTATGTCAAGAAAGATCCAAATGGCCGGCTTTATGTGTCGACGTGGGGCAACGACCATACGTCGCTGCTCGATCCGGACACGGGCGCCGTCCAAGAAATTCCTGTTTTCGGCAAGCCGGCTGACAAGCCGTACGGGATCGCGGTCGATTCCAAGGGGCTGATCTGGTACACCAAGTACTCGGAAAATATGTTGGGATTTGTCGACCCAGCGACCGGCAAGGGCAAGGAGTGGCCGCTGCCGCGTCCGGACAGCGGTCCACACCGGATGCACATCGATGATGACGATAATCTTTGGATTCCTTTATCAGGCGTAGGGACGCTGCTGCGCTACAACACGAGGGATGGCAGCCAGAAGGAATACCCGCTGCCGGACGCCGATACGTTCCCGTACTCCGCAAGATACGATTCGAAATCCGCGAGGGTTTGGGTCACGGGCAACGGCGGTAACGCCATCTACGTTTTCAACCCCAAGACGGAGAAGTTTGTAACGTTTCGAATGCCCTCGGCTCTATCCTATGGACGCATGGTTTCGATCGACTATTCGACGGGTGACGTCTGGACCGGGTTGGCGAGTTATCCGAACAAACTGTCGTTGCGGGACCACAGCATCGTCGTACGCATTCATCATGCTCTCGAGTTGGTTCAGTGACTCCGAAGGAGCAATGATATGAACAGATTGGCTGGGAAGGTTGCGCTCATTACGGGGACAGCACGCGGGATGGGATCAACGCACGCGCGCGGATTCGTTGCGGAAGGTGCCAAAGTGATCATGACCGATGTGAACCCCGGTCCCGCGGCCGCGCTCGCCGCGGAACTTGGACCTGATGCGCTGTTCCTGGAACACGATGTCGCGAATCAGGCCGACTGGCAGCGGGTTGTCACGACGGGCGAGGCGCAATTTGGCCCGATCAACATTCTGGTCAATAACGCCGGCGTGCTGGGTCCCACCGTGCAGCTGGTTGATCTCCGAGAGACGGACTACATGAAAGTGTGCGCCATCAATCAGCATTCGGTCTTTCTCGGGATGCAGGCGACGATTCCATCCATGCTTCGCGCTGGCAAAGGATCGATCGTCAACATTTCGTCGATTTCCGGCATGGTTGCGAATTACGGGGCTCCCAACGTGGCCTATGTCGCCAGCAAATTCGCGGTCCGGGGCTTGACCAAGGCAGCAGCGATGGAATACGCGCGCAACAACATCCGCGTGAACTCGGTCCATCCGGGATTCATCATGACGCCCATGATGGTGGAGGCAACAGACGAAAAAGGCGGCGACGCGATGTCTCTGATCCCCCTCGGCCGCATTGCGGATCCACAGGAAGTGACGAATCTCGTCGTTTTTCTGGCCTCGGATGAGTCTTCATATATCACCGGGGCGGAACATGTGATCGACGCGGGCATGACGACCCACTGAGGATATTGCGCCGGGGGTCGCATTGCATGTTTTCATGTTGACGCTGTTTTTGCTGCTGCATGTCGTGGTGGGTACTGCGCTGGTTGGAGCACTCAGCCATCAGGCGGCATCGATGCTGCGCCGTCACCCGGCCGCGGGCCGTTCGTTCGTGGAGCGCTATACCGCCGTGAACACGGACGCCTTCACACTGGCGGTAGTCGTTCTCTACGCTGCGAACGTCGCCATCGGCGCCATAATTTATCCCGCGTACCGACTTCAGGTACGGATTCCATTCGAAGAAATGTCGCTGGGATGGGCCGTGGGACTATTCGAGCTCAAAGAACACTTCGCAGGCATCGGGCTTGGGCTGCTGCCGCTCTATTTTGTGACGTGGCGAAAGGACTTCACCCGCTCCCATGCGGTCGATCGGACTGCAATTACTCTGGTGCTCACGTTCATCGTATGGTGGGATTTCATCATCGGACATATCTTAAACAATATCCGCGGCTTGTCATGAGGCCGCGCTTTGATTCGATGACATTTTCGATTGCGTTCTGCTTGAGCTACATGGTCGCGTTCGACTGGAATCTGCCGATGTTTCTCTATTATCCCCTGCATGGCAACCTGACCTGGGGTTCTCACCCATTGCGGGGCGCCGGTCCTCCCATGGCGTGGTATGGATTGATGGCGGACGCCGGATGTTTTGCATTGCTGGCGGCAATCGCAATTCCGGATCGTGTTTGTGTCGTATATTTGCGTAATTATTTATGGCTGTTCCCGTTCCTGGCGATGCTGGCCTGCGTCTACTTGCTGCGGCAGTTCTTCGCGTGAGCGGTCCCGTTCGCTCTGCTCCCTTGTGGTTCTTGTGGGCCCTGTGTGTGCCGGGCGTCGCCGGTGCGCAATACGTCTACAACCCGGCGGCAGCCGATGAGGGACCCGGGATCCGCTATTTTGGATCGGCGAAGGATGACAAGGGAGCGCTTCTGGCGGGGGTGTCGGTTCAACTCACCAGTCAACAGTTGAGCTTTCTATTGGTCACAGATGCTGAAGGCCGATTTCGAGTCAACTTGCCGCTCGACATGCGCGCCGAGCTGGTCACGCCGAAGTGCTTCAAAAAGGGGTTTGAATTGGTGCAGGTCAACAAGCGCCCGGGACCGGTCGGACCCAAGCTCACCGTTCAAGTTGACTGCGTACTGCGCGCCAACCCTGCGGGTTAGGGAAACGCTGCGTGAGAACCGGCTGTGCGACCCTGGGTTTGGCTGCCTGGCTATCATGTACCGGCGTACGGGCGACCGAGTGCGTAGCCGCATTAGTCTGCAATGTACGCGGCGACTCCACAACGCGGTTGGAGTACCTACGAAACACAGGGAACTTGTCGGCTCAACGTCGCCACGTCTGGGAGGTCATCGATCGACTAACCGAGCCCCGGGGCTATCGCGGACAGCCCGAATTCGAATCATGGTTTGGAGAGGGCGTAACCTTTGCCACCGAACCAATACCGGCGGGACCCAAGGGCATTCGGGGCTTCTCTCGTGCAACCCCCGAGCCGGATCCCAATGCCTCTGGTACCGCTTTACCCGCACCTTCGGCGGACGTACCTGTCCTCACCTACACGTTATATAACGAACCCGCGTTTCACCATATCCGTCGACTTGGCCTGTATCGGCAAGACACGCTCACGCGGCTAATGCAGATGGGACCCAACGACTCGGAAATCCCGGAAAATCGTTCAGTGCCCTCGTTTCCGCGGCAAGCCATCGTACTCAAGACAACCTGGTGGCCGGTGGCGCGCCAAGGAATCACCGCCTTACCAGTTTGGGATCCCGCACGAAATGCTCCGCGTGCCGCCGGCAATGATTACACTACATGGGGGCGCGCCGTGGCGGTAGATCCGGGCCGCCGATCGAAGCCGGGGCGCACCACATCAATCGATTTTGCCGGTCGGGCGTTTCCCGACGCTATCCGAGTCGATCTACATGCTTTTTATCATGTCACCGTGACGCCTTACATGGCGCGCAATCTCAACCTGGATCGGAGTGCCCAGAAAGTGGCATTGATCTCGTTAGGTCGACCGATTCAGGCGGGTGATTACCTGGTACTCGTCGGGGCCAATCTCGCCACCAAGGAGATTCGCAATTGGGTCTGGGGCGCTCTGTGGTGGCATGATCAGTCGGCTGCGGGCGCTTATGCTGCAAACCGTCCCGCAATGCTGCGGTCCCCATGGCGAAACTATTTGCTGGACGTGGCGTTCGATTCTGACAAACCGGAGACTGCTGATGGAGGACCGCACGTCTGTTTCAATCCGTGGTTGGAGGGGCGATTTCCGGACGGAGGTCACGGCGACGGTGCGCTCAGTAATTGCCTGGCATGCCATCGACGCGCCAGCTTTCCGGCCGTTGACTTCCTGCCGGTCACTCGCGGTGGAGCCGAACCGGCGAACGACCCTGCCTATGGCCCGGGACGAGTCCGCACCAACTTCCTCTGGTCCCTGGCCTTGCACGCGAGACCTTGAATCAAGCTCTATGGTGAGATCGTCGTGAAAAATCAGTCGGTTTGGGCGGCGGTGATCGCTCTACTCCTTTTCTCCCCTTGCAGCGCGATACCGCAGCCCACGATAGATTCGTTCGGGCTCGATGATTTGATGACCCTGCTGATCCAGCCGCGGCACCTCAAGCTGTATGCCGCGGCAACCCAACGGAACTGGGAGCTGGCTGCCGCCGAATCGCGAGATCTACGCGCTGCCCTCGGGCGAATCGCGCAGACCATCCCTCGATATATGAATAACGATGTCGCGGACTCGATCAAAATCATGATCTCGCCGCAGTTGCAGGCGGTCGACACGGCGATCGCCGCCGCCGATGTTAAGCGCTTCCAAGCATCATACGTCGACTTAACCGCGGCCTGTAATGCCTGCCATGTGTATATGGAGCATCCTTACATTGTAATCCAGGTTCCCGCACCTGGCGAGCCGCCCTCGTATCCGGATCAAGAGTTTCGCCCGACACCGTGAGATGAATGACCGCTGGCGGCTATAGCGCGGTGTAACCGCCATCAATCACGATTTCCGTGCCGGTAATGAAAGATGACTCATCGCTGGCCAGGAAGAGCGCCAAATCGGCGATCTCCTCAGGCCGGCCGACACGCTTCACCGGATTCGCTTCGATCACGGCATCGACGTAAGCTTTGGGCATTCCGCTCAACATCCCGGTCTGAATAGAGCCTGGACAAAAGCAGTTGATGCGGATGCCTTGATTTGCATACTCGACGGCGGCAGTTTTCGACATCATGACCACGGCCCCCTTTGACGCGCTATACGCCACCAGTTGTGGGAAGGCCACCACGCTAGCCATCGACGCAGTATTGACGATGACGCCGCCCCCTTGACGCAAGAGCAGTGGAATGCCGTAGCGCATTCCCAAAAACACGCTGCGCGCATTGACGGCCATGACGCGGTCAAAATCTTCCTCTTCATACTCCGCTGTCGCGGTCAAAGGCCCCTGAATTGCAGCATTGTTGCAAATCACGTTGAGGGCACCAAAGTGCTCCAGTGCTGCCTGCAGCATGCCCTGCACATCCGCACTCTTCGACACGTCGGCCTGAAATGGCAGGCATTGGTCGCCAATCTGCGCCGCCACAGCATTCTGATGACCGGAAATATCCACGGCGACAACCCGCGCGCCCTCGGCGCAAAAGCGCTGGACAATGGCTTTTCCCATGCCCGAACCCGCCCCCGTTACGACCGCGACTTTGCCTTGCAGCCTGCCTGCCATAATCGTGTACCTCGTTGCTCAGCTGCCGGGTCTTAACCGGACAATGATGTTGTTCGCGCTCTCGGTGCCGAAAGTTGCCGGATCTCTGCGGCCGACCGGCAGACTGGCGTACGTGGTCCAGATATCGCCGGTGTCATGATCCACTTCGATGACCCGCAGAAAAGTCTCTTTGCGGGGCATGGGATATTGACGCCATCGTTCTGTGTCGATGTCGAGCCGGTAGATTCGATCGGAATTCGACGTTGCCACCCAGATCGCGTTTCGCTTTTTGTCGAACGTCAGCCCGTAGGGTGAGGCACCCCGATCCGGCAGGCTGTATCGGCCTGCCTCGATACCCGTATCCGTGTTGATCTTCAGGATCTGACTAGCCCCGGACAGGGCCACCCACAAGAATCCATCCTGAATCGCAAGCCTCCTCGCGCCGGCGCCACGACTGAGCGGTACGATCCGCGCGGCCGTGTTGTTGTCGGTGTCTAGCGAACCTACATTTCCATAAAGTTGCGCCCACCACACTTGCTTGCGTTTGGAGTCGTACGCGGCCCCATAAAGCAGCGAATGAAAGTTCGTCTCCACTTGGGCGAGAGGCATCCGATAGGTCTTGATATCCCCGCTGTCGACGTTGACGCCCCACAGTTCGTTCTTTCCCAAATCGGTGATCCAGATTCTTCCCTCGGGGTCCGGCTCGAGATATCGATCCGAATTGAAGGCAAAATCATGGGTCACCCCAAATTTAGTGCCACCCGGCGGCGCATACATCCGCCATTCATTCGTTTTGGTGCTGTATCGTGCGATGTAAAAGCTATCCTCGCACGCCATCCATAGATTGCCGCCGGCATCAGCATTCATGGTGTGAGGGCCCTGTTGCCCATCCCCCGGAATCTTATGCCATTCGACGCTGCCGTCTTGCGGATCAAGAGCGCCCAACCGATCCTTGTCGGTTTCGATAAACCAGACCTTTTTCGAACCCGGGGCAATGGCCACTTCTCGGGTCCAGCCGAATGTAGGTAGTACGAACTCGTCGATTTCGGTGTCCTTATCCGGCCCATACTCGCCGAGGCGCTCGATGTCCCCATAACCCGTGTAGGTGTCGAAGTGAACGGGAAAATTGCGAGCGAGATTCGGTACGATTATTTCCATGTCGCGCGGCGCGAACAAACTCGTGTCGGGTTGCAGTAATGCGTTGTAGTAGGGACTTCCCTCCTTCAGACCCCAGCGCAACTGATTATTTTCACCCAAACGCATCGTGACATAGCGCATGTACTGGACGATCGCCGCCCAGGCCTCCGCACGTTTCGGATCCGTGTCCTGCGATTTCTGCTCCCACGGCTTTGGGTTTGCGTTCGGACCGAGATCCTCAATCGAGCGGTGCAGCCACGCCTCGGTCCTTGCTGACTCGGTTTGCCCGGCCATTTTCATCGCGACCTTGCGCATGCGATCCGCCCCCAATTGGTGGCAATTCGAGCATTGAACCATGGTCATTTGATAGGCCAGGGAGTCGTGGTCACCCCCGAGCCATGCCGATGCCGGCACTTGATCGGCGACATTGGTCACCGCATGCAGCGTGACGGACACGTCATAGTGGCCGTCCGCGACGACAATCTTTCGCCCCGTCTCCTTCCAGCCGATGCGAAACGTATCGATCTCTGGAGCTGCGCCGGCAACATTTACGCCGTGAGCAGCAAACGTGCCATCCGCCACCGTAAACACGCTCGTTGAGTATCGAGTCTGATCTTGCCCACCGATCCTGATTCGCACGAAGGGAACCGGTTTGCCCGCCACGTCGAGCACGCGACCGGTGACATCGGACGCATGCGCCGTGTGGGTCAACGCTAGCGCGATGACGCCTGAAATTCCGCAATGAATGAAGCTTCGCATGGCCCGATTACTCCCAGAGATCGCCTCGAGATGCAAACGGAGCGAACTAAAGCAGACGGGCTGGATCGATCATATGCAACATCGGTAGGCCAGCACTCCACGCCTCTATTCGCCCCCGAACTCCGCCAGGTTACGTTTTATCTAATTATCAACACAACCGTTGACCTAAATTACGCCCAACCGCCAGGTGTCGTCAAGTTCCGCCCATGAGTCAGGTAGACTCGGCATTACGTGGGGTGCGACTACCGGGAGATCGCCACGCCGGAGATGCGCGCCCGTTACTTCGATGCCAAACGGCCGATGGTGGATCCGCCGCATTTGCCGGGCTGCGAAGTGCATGTACATCGCGATGAATTGGCCGCTGCAAAAACCCGCCTCGATGTGGCCGTGTTCGCCGATGAAATAGCGGACACCGAGGGCTGGCACCTGCAAGAGGGGGAGTCTCCGTGGCGCCCGGCGTGCATGCCATAGCGAGCGCGGGCCACACCGCGGGCCATATGTCTCTGTTCGTGGAACTGCCCGACGGCCGGCCCGTGATTCTATGCGGCGATCCGGCATGGCGCAGTTGATTGGTCTGCGTCACCGCACAAAGGTCGACAGCGGCGGGGGCCCCTAGGACATTTTTATCGCCAATGCTCCATTGGCAGTCCCGCCACTGGAGACCGCAACACCTGCACCGCGCCGATGCCGAGTCCGCCCAAGTACAGCGTCTTTAGGTCCGGTCCGCCGAAAGCAACACTGGACAGGTTTGACACACGAGACCCATGGCTTTGCACGATTTGGTCCCAGGTCAGGCGACCCTTGGCATACGCCGAAGCAATTGTTTCGAGCGCGCCGGCGTCGATGTCTTCAAACACGACGGACCAGGTCAGATCCGGTGCTACGCGGATCAGGCGGTTGGACACGACGCAGATGATCCACAACGCGCCTTCCACATCGAAGGCCATGCCATCGGGGAAGGTGCCTGCTGGGTAGGTGAGCCGGAACGGATTGGTCAAAACGCCGTTTGCTGCCACGTCGTACCGGGTGGTGCGGCAGGCAAAGGTTTCATTGACGAAAAGGTACTTGCCGTCGGGTGAGATACGCAGTTCGTTCGTCCAGTTGAGCCCGTCCGCCGCAACGGTGACCCTGCCATCCTGCACCAACAGGATCTGGCCTGTATTCTCTTCAGCGGTGAAATGCTCGTGATTACGCGTCGTCGTACTGATGGTGATCCAGACCCGGTCGCCGTCTACCAGTACAAAATTGGTGGGCGGAATCGGGCGGCCTGCAACCTCTGTGGCAAAGGGGCGGACCTCACCACGCCGGCCGACCCGCCAGACACCACCCGCCTTCCTGCTCAGATTAGCGAACAAAAAGTTGTCATCGGCCGTCAGCGCGATGCCGTTTGGACGGAACCCCTGCGCAATCAGATCTGTCTCAACAGCGGGGCCGGTGGTTCCATCGGGCGCGATCCGCGCGATGCCCAACGTCCAATCGCCGGTGTAAAGCGATCCGTCTCGCGCCGCTAGGACGCACTCCGGCCGGTTCAAACCACGACCGATCTGCGCGAGACTCGTGGGCAGGTACGGCCCGATCCGGGTCAGCGTCATGTGTCTTGAATGCTGATTGCCGATCATAGCGCCAGGTAACCGCCATCGATGGGAATCGTCACCCCCGTCACATAGGACGACATGTCGGAGGCAAGGAACACGGCCGGACCGGCAATCTCATGGGTCTCGCCGACACGGCCCAGCGGTACCCGTTGCAGAAATTTTTCGCCCGCTTCGCCGGTGACCGTCATCAAGTCGCTCTTCATGCGACCCGGTGCCAGTGCATTGACGCGACCACCCATCGGCCCGAGCACGCGGGCGAAGTACTGCACCAGCGAACGGATGCCCGTCTTGGATGCACCATAGGCGGCGCTTGATCTTGACGCCGTGAACCCGGCAATCGACGAGACGAAGATCACGCTTACACCAGCGTGCCTCAGCGTGGGCAACAGGGCAACGGTCATGTCCCACTGTCCGGTGAGATTCACGCCGATGATCTGATCCCACATTTGCATCAGATTGGGATCGTTCAGTTTGACGATGGGGGCAATGCCCGCATTGTTCACCAGAACGTCGATCTTGCCGTATTGCTCCAACATCCGACCGCCAAAAGCCATGACTGCCGCACGGTCGCTGACGTCCAGGGTCTCGGCACTGGCTGCACCGCCGGACGCCTTGATGTGTGCAACGATCTCGTCGGCCGCTTCCCTGTTCCTATCGACCACCAGGACATGCGCCCCTTCGACTGCCATTGCAGTCGCGATGGCAGAACCCAGGCCGCGTCCGCCCCCTGTGACCACCGCCGTCTTACCAGAAAGTTTACTCATCAGTGTCTTTCCTTCCTGTTTGAATCAATCGGGTTCACATCATTTTCGCGCATTCCCGCAATCGCCTCGCATTGAGATAAGACCCCGCAGGATCACGACATGATGAACCCCTTGTAATCGTGCGCGCGGACGTCCTCACAGTACTCCCGGAACTTGGGATTACCGCCGACGAACAACAACACCTCGCGCTTGTCGCGACCCACGATGTTCTTGTTGATGCCGGTGAACCAGGAGTTGGTCTGGCCCAGCAGCAGCTTGCCCATTAGCTTGGAGCAATAAAGCGTATAAGCTTCGGCCGCGGCAGTTTCGGATTCGATACGTTGGATGCCGGCATTTTTGGCATGAATCATCATTTCGCTCAGCCAGTCAACAGCAAGTGCAGAACAGCGTGGAATGTTGCAGAAGGTGGCGCCACTCTGGGGCCCGACCAACATGAAGAAGTTGGGGAACCCGGGGCACTGCATGCCCATGTAGGTCTTGACGCCTTTGGCCCATTCGTCTCTCAGCGAAACACCGCCTGTGCCGCGAATGTCGATGCGGTCCCACGATCCCTTGACCGCGTCGAAGCCCGTGGCGTAAATGATGACGTCGAATTCGTGCAGGGCATCGGTCGTCTGCACGCCAACGGGAGTCATTCGAGTAATCGGCGTCGTGTTCAGGTCGACGACCGAAACATTCGCCTGGTTGTAGACCTCGTAATACTTGGTCTCGAGCGGAACCCGCTTCATCCCGAAACCATGGTCCTTAGGGATAAGGAGTTCAGCGATACGCGGATCCTTGACCCGTTCACGGATTTTGCGCGCCACGAAATCCGAGACGTATTTGTTCGCCGCAGGGTCTGACAGGACATCCTGAAACGCCCCGAGCCACAGCGAGAAGCCCGGACCTTGGTATAGTTCTTCCAGCTTGGCGTCGCGTTCCGCCTGCGGGACATCGAACAGGTTCCTCGGAATGAATTCGTGCGGGAAACCGGCGATGGACGCATCGCATTTGGCGGTGAACTCGCTGTAGTGCGATTTGATATGGGCCATCCGCTCCGGCGTCATGGGGCCGTTGCCCAGTGGTGTGCACCAGTTCGGCGAGCGTAGGAAGACCGTCAGATGCCCGGCCTGCTTGCCCATTTCCTGAATCAGCTGCACGCCGGTCGATCCTAGCCCAATCACAGCCACCCGTTTGTTGGAGAAATCCAGCTTTGCCGGACCAAATCCGTTGGGGTCGCGCGGCCAGGTCGCCGTGTGATAGCTCTCGCCCTTGAAGGTGTTGATACCGGGATAGTTGGGCATCTGGGGCGCCGACAAGGGCCCGAGTGCCGAGAAGACGAACCGGGCCGTCACAGGCGCACGGTCAGGCTGCTGGAATTGAAGCGTCCAGAGATTGGACTCGTCGTCGAACACGGCCTTTTGAACCCTCGCGTTGAACAAGTAGTCCTTGCGAATGTCCATGATCTCGGCGGCGCGGTGGATGTAGCGCAGCACTTCGGGCTGCGCAGAAAAACGCTCTGACCAGTTGAACTCCTGCATGAGTTGTTCGTTCCAGAAGTATCCATACACTTCGCTTTCTGAATCGATTCGCGCACCCGGATAACGGTTATGGTGCCAAACACCACCAATGTTATCCGAGCCTTCGATCCCCAGTACGCGGTAGCCCATCTCGCGAAGTCGATACGTCTGATAGAGTCCGGACAATCCTGCACCGATCACCACGGCATCGAAGTCAGCTTCTTTCGTCATTTCAAATTTCCTTTCATTGGCATGGCGTCGTCGCCGCTCCGCGATTCACAGCGCCGTGTATCCACCGTCGATCGTGATTTCCGTCCCGGTGATGAACGATGACTCATCGCTTGCCAGGAACAGAGCCAGATGGGCCACTTCGATGGGGTCGGCGATGCGCTTGACCGGATTTGCATTGATGATGGCATTGATGTAGTCCGGCGGAAGCGCCGCGGTGATCGCTGTATTGATGGTTCCCGGACAGATGGCATTGGCTCGGATGCCCACTGCTGCGTATTCGACCGCGGCGGTCTTGGTGAGCTGCTTTACCCCGCCTTTGGCCGCGCAGTAGGCTGACATGTTGGGGAAGGCGACAGACGCCGCCATGGAAGCTGTGTTGACGATGGAACCGCCGCCATTCTTCAGCATCAATGGAATGGCGTAACGCATCCCCAGAAATACACTTCGAAGGTTGATGGCGATCACTTTCTCCCATTCATCCTCCGGGTATTCCGCGACCGGCGCCATGAAACCCTCGATGGCCGCGTTGTTACAGAGCACGTGCAGGCCCCCAAATGTCGACGTCGCCGCCGCCATCATGGCCTGAACATCCTGCGATCGCGACACGTCAGCGTGAAAAGGCAGGCAATTGGCGCCGAGCGCATCGGCCAACTCATTTTGCTTGCCGGAAATGTCGACTGCCACAACCCTGGCACCTTCGGCAATGAATCGTTCGACGATCGCCCTGCCGATTCCAGAACCTGCGCCGGTCACCAGCGCTGTCTTGTCGCGTAGCCGATCTGTCATGACGAACTCCCGAGTGATTGAGCGGTATTTATGGGCTTCATTGAATGACGTGAGCGTTCCACCAAATCCAGCATGTCGCTCACGCGCGTGATCTTCTCTCTCGGTTTTCCGGCGGCCGCCCCGCGTATCCGCTCTTCCGCATCGATCCGTTGCCAATCGGCGTAGCTCACCACCGGCTGATGATGTGCCAGAAAATCAGAAAGTGTGTCGGCACCGGATCGGGGTAGAGCCTGTAACTGCATCAGATCGGCCAGCAGACTTTGCACGGTTGCCACGGCATCGGCCCGGTTGGTGCCGATGATTCCTGATGGTCCTCGCTTGATCCAGCCTGCCGCGTAGAGCCCTGGCGACGTACCGATGCGGCCTGCCGTGTTCGGAAATATGCCTCTGTCGGTGTCGAATGGGACCCCGGGTATCGGCACACCGCGGTAGCCGATGCTGCGGAACACGAGGTTGCACTCAAGCTCGCTCGTGATTCCGGTTCCCCTGGGCGATTGTACGAAGGGTAAACCCGTCAAGGTGTTTCGCTCGAGTCTTATGCTGTGGACGTGATTCTTTCCAATCATATCGATGGGACTTTGAAAAAAATGAAAGCAAATCCGCTTCGCCGCAGGTTTAACGGCACGGGTGCTCCAGCCAAGAAACGTCTCCACATTTTTCGCGGCGTTGAAATTGTTGTTGACCTTAAGTTCCTCAAGACACACGGGACCCAGCTGCAAGTCGGTCGCGGAAACCTGGACCTCGCAGCCGTTCAAGTCGCCGAGTTCACGCAGTTCCTTGGCTGTAAAGCTCGCCTGAGCAGGTCCTCGGCGGCCGATCAGGTGCACTTCGCGCACCCGGCTGGTGGCGAGCACCTCGAGGGCATGTGCGGAGATGTCAGTGCTTCGCAGTTCGTCAACCGGCTTGCAAAGGATTCGCGCCACGTCGATGGCAACATTGCCGTGACCGATGATTACGGCCGTCTCGCCACTCAGATCGAATTGGCGTTCTCGATAATCCGGATGGCCATTGTACCAGCCGACGAACTCGGTCGCCGTGTGGCTGCCCGGCAGGTATTCATTCACCAGCCCGAGCCGACGGTCCACCTCGGCGCCGCAGGCGAACAGAACCGCATGCTGGGTGTGTTGCAATTGCTCGACGCTGATGTCCCGACCCACAGTGACATTGCCGATGAAACGAAAGTGGGACGATTGCGCCACCTGGTCGAATATCGCCGTGCATTGTTTGAGCTTCGGATGATCCGGCGCGACGCCGAACCTAACCAACCCGAAAGGCACGGGCAGGCGCTCGATCATGTCGACCTGCACCGTCAGACCGGACTTGAGCAATGCTTCGGCAGCGTAGAAACCGCTGGGGCCGCTGCCGACTATGGCAACGCGCAGCGGATTATCGGGTGAACCCAGGGCACTCAACGCGTCACTCGTAACCGAGTTCACGTTTACGGGCGTCGGCGGTCGGCAGAGGGACTTGCTTGTCGCTGATCACCGGCAAACCCGGCGCACGCTGCGCGTTGATCTGCAGCCATTCAAATTTATCGGCGGGAAGATCTGATTCTTCGTAGATCGCGTGCACAGGGCACGCCTGGACACAGGCACCGCAATCGACGCATTGAACGTTGTCGATGTAGAGCATGGTGGCGTCGCCGTGAAAGCACGCCACCGGGCAGGTGGTGACGCAGTCCGTGAAGCGGCAGCGCTGACATTTATCGGTGACTATGTGCGGCATGAGCGGGACACTCGTTAAACCCGGCTTGTCTCGTGAATCTGTCGGTAATGCTCCATCGACGGGCGCTCGGCAAAGAACGGACCTACAAGTTCCCGGAACGTTTTGAACTCCTCGGTTCGTGTGAATTCGGTGTGACGATCCTGAGTTTCCCAGTGAATCTTG
>Ga0116226_10002345_pt1 | contig 16458 bp, 13 predicted proteins | sample S1TSphfallax_FD_89692 | JGI IMG/M metagenome (GOLD analysis project Ga0116226, IMG submission 89692) | Host-associated microbial communities from peat moss isolated from Minnesota, USA - S1T2_Fa - Sphagnum fallax MG | ecosystem: Host-associated > Plants > Peat moss > Unclassified | place: USA... | reverse complement strand
TTCTCTGCAAGCCATTCACCGACCGTCAGCTCAATGACGCGTTGGCCGAGCTCTTGTCGGAGGTATGACGTGATCAAAGAAGCGGAAATCCGTACCTTCGTCCGCGGCGTGACGCACTACTTCGAGACCTCCACCCAGCAGGCCGCGAGCGTCGGCTCGCCCTATCTCGTGACCGACGGCAAGCCCGGCGCCTACGACTACACCGGCATCATCGGCATCTCCGGCGCACGCGACGGGATCGTCTATTTCACGGCGCCGCGCGGCATGCTGACCGTGCTGCTGATGCGCATGCAGGAGACCGACACGAGCGATGCGAACATCATGGATCTCGTCGGCGAGGTTGCCAACACGATTTCGGGCAATGCGCGGCGCGACTTCGGCAAGCTGTTCGCAATCTCCGTGCCGACGGTCATCGCTCACGATGCGGAGAAAGTTACAACTCCGCATGTAAGATCGTTCGTGATTCCCATCAATTGGCGCACTCATTCAGCCAAACTCGTCGTCTGCTTGGAATAACCGGGCCAGCGCTTAGAATAATTACGATTTGCCCTTGCGGTATCGCGTCGTTCGACGTTACATTTCAGAGAGATGACGGTTCGGGTTTTTTCTCGCGTACCGGAACAGCTTCGCGCGAGCCGTGACCGACACCATGCTTGACGACATAGAGTCGTGATCCGCTGCACGGTTTTCTCACGACGACTGCACTTCAAATAAGCCGAGGTCTGCCGATTTGACGGAATGAGCCGAGTCAAAAACCGAATGGAGGATCGAAGATGCGAGCATTACCGCTCCATGCCGAGTCTAGATCAGCCGAGTTTCTCGATTCACTGACTGCGTTCAGCAAACAGCACCGTGCCCAACGATGGGAAGGCACGCTTGCCGACTACCTCACGGACATCGTGCCGTCCAACCCGGCCGCGTTCACGCGTTCGAGCCACGAATATATTTGGGACATGTTGCTGTGGCATGGGCGGGACACGCCCGGCAGCGACGTGCAAAAGGCGCGCGAGCTCTTCAAGCGCGAATTGTTCGGTGTTGACGAGCCGCTCGCGAGGGTCGTAGATTACTTCAAGGCTGCGGCAGCCGGCTCCGACGTCGGCCGGCGCTTGCTGTTGTTGCTCGGTCCGCCGTCTGGCGGCAAGTCCACGCTCGCCATCCTGCTCAAGCGCGGCATCGAGGAGTATAGCCGCACCGAGGAGGGCGCCTTGTACGCCGTCAAGGGATCGCCGCTGCGCGAATCGCCCTTGAACCTGATCCCGCTGAGCCTGCGACCGCAATTTCGCGAAACCTATGGCGTGGACATCGGCGGTGAGGCGAGTCCCTGGGCTCGAGACTACGTCGACCGGCAATGCGAAGGCGATTACCTGCGGGTGCCGGTGGAGCGAATCTTCCTCTCCGAGGCCTCGCGCTGTGGGATCGGTACCTACGCGCCTCACGATCCCTCTACGGCGGACATCGCGGATCTGGTCGGTTCGGTCGATCTGTCCAAGGTCGCGGACATCGGCGACGAGGGAGACCCGCGGGCTTGGTCCTGGTCCGGCGCCGTCTATGCCGCGAGCCGGGGCATGCTCGAGATGATCGAGATCCTCAAGGTCAAGCGCGAGTTCCTCTACTTGCTGTTGACTATGACCCAGGAAAAGAACGTCAAGGTGGCCCGTTTCCCCCTGATCCACCTGGACGAGACCATCCTCGCGCATACGAACCTCGCCGAATTCAACAACTTCCTGCAGGAGAAGGAGAACGAGGCGCTGCTGGACCGCATGGTGATCATCAAGGTGCCCTACGCGCTGTCGTACCGCGACGAATCTCGGATCTACAAGAAGCTGGTCTACGGAGCGCCGGCGTTTCGCAACACCCATCTCGATCCGCACGTGCTGCATCTGGCCGCCGTGTTCGCGATCCTGACCCGCCATACCAAGCCCGAGCGTGAGGGGCTGGATTTGCCTAAGAAGGTCCGTATTTTTGCCGGTGAAGCGGTCGAAGGCTTTTCCGAGACCGAGGCGGTGCGTCTGCGCGCCGAATCACCCGACGAGGGCCTCACCGGCGTCAGTCCGCGTTTCGTGATCAATGCTCTGTCGACGGCGATTACCCGGGGCAATGCGCGCAGTCTGACGAGCATGGAGTTGCTGCTGGCACTCAAGGATGCGATCGAGAACGACGCGCGCATGGATGCCAAGCACAAGAAGCAATGGTTCGATCATCTGGTCACGGCCCGAAAGGAGTTCTACAACCGCTGGGTCAAGGAGGACGTGCACCGGGCCTTGTTCGCCTCCTTCCAGGATGAAGCGCAGCAACTGCTGGAGAAGTATCTCGACGAGATCGAGGCCTCGCTGGACCAGCGGCAGGTGACGGATCCGATGACCGGCGAGAACCGCGCCCCCGACGAACGCTTCCTGCGGTCGGTGGAGGAGAAGATCAAAGTGTCCGAGTCCGGCAAACAGTCTTTCCGTCAGGAAGTCATCCGCAAGGCCATGGTCGCCTTCAAAGCCGGCGAAAAGTTTCACCTCGGCAGCCACGCGCGTGTGCGCGAGGCGATCGAGCAATATCTGTTCGAGGAGCGACGTGACGTGCTGAGACTGGTGACCTCGACGTCTCGACCCGACGACGAGGCGCGCCAAAAGATCTCGGTCGTCCAAGAGCGTCTCGTCAAGGAATACGGCTATGATGATCACAGCGCCCACGAAGCGCTGAGCTACGTCACCACGCTCCTGTCGCAAGAGTAGGTGCCGCATGAGCTCTTACGGACAGGATCACCCGGCGATCAACGGCTGGTACGAACTGTTTTCCCGTGGCGCACGCGACTGGTTGCGTCACAGCGACAAGATCCGTGATGCGGTGCGCGATCACCTCCCGCAGATCATCGCTGGGTCGGACGTGATCAATCATGGTTCGCGGTCGGTGCAGGTTCCCGTCCGCATGCTGGAGCATTATCGCTTCCGACTCCGGCCGGACGGAGAGCCGACGGGCGTGGGACAGGGTAATGCCAAGCCCGGCGACGTGCTCGGTGAACCGAATTCCGGCGGCGGCGCCGGTCAAAAAGGTCCGGGAGGCCGCGAACGCGGCGGTCCGGAGCTGATGCTCGAATTCAAGGTCGATGATGTGATCGACTGGCTTTGGGAGGATCTGAAACTCCCGAATCTGCAGCCCAAGTCAGGCCCTTCCGACGAGACGCAGTGGACACGTGAGGGTTGGGATCGCCGCGGCGCGCGCTCGCGCCTCGATCGTCGCCGCTCCCTGCGGGAATCCGTGAAGCGCCGCGCCTCGGATCCCGGTTCGCATGCCTTTACCGACGAGGATCTGCGCTATCGGCAACTCGCCCGTCGCCGGCAGCCGAGCGTCAATGCCGTCGTCTTCTTTCTCCTCGATGTCTCGGGAAGCATGACCGAGCGGGATCGCCAGCTCTCGAAGACTTTCTTTTTCTGGGTGGCAGCGGGTCTGCGCCGTGAGTATCAATCGCTCGACATCGTGTTCGTCGCGCACACGACCGACGCCTGGGAGTTCAACGAGCCGGACTTCTTCAAGGTGACGGGCTCGGGCGGCACTGTCGCTTCGGTGGGCCTCGCGAAGGTCGCGGAAATCATCGAGGCGCGCTACCGCTCCAACGCCCCCAATATCTATTTGTTCTATGCGTCCGACGGCGACAACGCCTCGGACGATGCCGCCGCGGCGCGCGGCGAATTGACCCGGGTCGCCGGCCGCGCCCGCTACTCGGGCTATGTCGAGATCACCGCGGGGTCCCCCCGCATCACGATGACCGAGACTTCGCGAGTCTTCCAGGATGTCGTCGGCAAGGCCGGCGCGGGCGGCCGGTTCGTGATCGCGGGCCCGGACGACGTCGCAACGGCAGTGCGGCATTTCTTCACCGCAGAATCCCGTTCCGCCGCGGAGGCGTCATCATGAGCCAGGATTGGCGCGGCCACGTCCCGCAGCTGGAGGATCTAGCCCGCAAGCTCGGTCTGAACTGGTCGCCCGTGATCTTCGAGGCCGTGCCCGACAGCTTCATGACCGAAATCGCCGTTTACGGGCTGCCCGTACGCATGCCGCACTGGTCCTTCGGGGCGCGCTACATCTACCAGTTGGTGCAGCGGCACATGGGTTACTCCCGGCTGTTCGAGGTCGTGTTTCCGGGCAATCCTGGTCACGCCTATCTCGCCGCCAGCAACGGGCTGTCGGACAATATCCTCGTCACGGCCCACGTGTTGGGGCATGCCGACTTTTCCAAGAACAATATGCTCTTCCGCCGCTGCCAGGATCAGGGCGCCACGCACATCGTCGAGCATGCCGCGAGCCATGCGCGCCAGATCGAGCGCAACATCGAGGCCTACGGTCAAAATGCCGTCGAGCGCGTGCTCGATGCCGCCTTGTCACTCGAGCAGTACGTCGATCTCGATCAGTCCCTGCGGCGCGAGCGCTATCCCGAATATGCCGCGCCCGCGAAGCCGCTCGTCGATGATGCGTTTCGCGCGCGCTTCGCCTCGCTCGACGGCACGCCGGCCACGGGCACGGCCCGCAAGGCGCGTGCGCCAGTGCCGCCGCATCCGGAATGCGATCTGCTCTGGTTCATCGCGACCTACGCGCCGGAAATGGAGAGTTGGGAGCGCGATATCTTTCTCGCGGTTCGCGAAGAGTCCTTCTATTTCTACCCCGTTTACGCCACCCAGATCATGAACGAGGGCTGGGCGTCCTATTGGCATGCGCGCCTGCTGCGCGAGGCCGATTTCATCCCGCAGCCGGCTTACCTCGATGCGATCAAGTGCCACTCCGACGTCGTTCGGCCGATCGCCGCCGGCGAGAAGAGCGCGCTGTCGGTCAATCCCTATCATCTGGGTTTCACGCTCTGGGAGGACATCGTCGAGCGCCATGGCATCGAGGCGGCGCGCCGCATCCGCGCGGAGGACGACGATTTCAGTTTCGTCAGGAACTACTTGAGCAAGGAGATCGCGGGCGACATGGGCTTGTTTCGCTACGAGGGGCAGCCGAACGGCCAGTACAAGGTCCTGGGCGGCGACATCGAGGCGGTGCGTGAGGGACTGCTGCACGGAAAATACAACTTCGGCGCGCCGCGTATCGCGGTCGTCGAGGTGCGCAGCGACGGCACGCTCGTGCTCGAGCACGATGCCAAAACGGACGGGCGAGGTCTCGACATCGAGCGAACCCGCAAGGTGCTCGACTACGTCAAGAGCGTGTGGCGCCGCCCGGTGCTGCTGAAGACCGTGGATGGGGCCGCGAAAACGGTGGAGCTTGCCGCGAGCGCCGCGGCCTGAGCCCGAGAAGCAGGGACCTAGCTGCGGTAGCGCAGGCGTGTGCCCAGGCGGACCGACAGATCGATCTCCGCCGCTTCCAGGGACGCCGGAAAGTAGACGCCCGAGACGTGGGCGCCATGCAGACTCGCGCCCTCCAGCGTACAGGTACGCAGGTCCAGACCCCGCAGATCGGCCTGCCGGAAGTAACAATCCGTGAAGTCGAGGTGCGTGCAGTTGAAGCCGCGCAAATCGGAGCCGCGAAAGTCGCAGGCATGCAGATCGTGACTCGGCGCGGCTTGGCGTTCCCGGTTGAAATCGTCCGCGCGGCCTTCGCGCATCGCCTTATAGAGCGGATCGTCCGGTCGGCGTAATTTTTCGTCTGACATGGCCCCATTCTACACCCTGGCGCGCCGGTCGGAGATCCGCCAGAATTCACGCCCCTTCGGTCATCTTGAGGAAAATCGATGTCGTATGACGTCGCCATCGTCGGTGCCGGCATCGTCGGCTTGGCCCATGCGCTGGCCGCCGCCCGCCAGGGCCTGCGCACGGTCGTGATCGACCGTGACGAACGCGCCGTCGGAGCCTCGATTCGCAACTTCGGCTTCATCACGGTGTCCGGTCAACAGGACGGTGATTGTTGGCGCCGGGCGATGCGCTCGCGCGAAATCTGGGAGGAGGTGGCCCCGGAGGCCGGCATCCCGATTCTTCATGCCGGACTGGTCGTCGTCGCGCGCCGACCCGAGGCGGCACGGGTTCTCGAGGCCTTTTGTCGGACCTCGATGGGCGAGCAGTGCGTGCTCGAGAGCGCGGCCGAAGCGCGGCGCAGATCGCCCTACCTCGAGGGCGAGATCGCGGCGGCCCTGTTCAGTCCGCACGAGCGCCGCGTCGAATCGCGCGACGCCATTCCGCGGCTGGCCGCGTGGCTTGCCGAACGTCACGGCGTCGTGTTTCTGCGCCGTACGGCCGTTCGCAGCGTGAGCTCAGGCCGACTCGAGACGACCGCCGGCACCGTGTCGGCGCGAGCTATCGTGGTCTGTCCCGGAGACGACCTGGCGACGCTCTATGCCGACCGGCTCTCCGCCTTCGGCGTACAGCGTTCCAAGCTGCAGATGCTGCGTTTGATGCCGCGCAAACCGCTGCATCTCGGCGCGGCGGTGATGAGCGATCTGTCGCTGGCCCGGTATCTCGGTTTTGCGGAGTTGCCGGAGGCCGCGGCTCTGCGGGCGCGCCTGCAGCGCGAACAGCCCGCGCATCTCGCCGCGGGCGTGCATCTGATCGCCGTGCAGTCTGCCGATGGCTCGCTGGTCGTCGGCGATACCCATGTCTACGGGCACACACTGGACCCGTTCTCCGACGAGCGTTTCGACGATCTCGTCCTCGAGGAATTGCGGGCCGTGATTCCGTCGCTGGACTACGATGTGGTGGGGCGATGGATCGGGACGTATGCATCGCTAGACGACCGCCTGGTGTTGTTGGATGAGCCGGAGCCGGGCGTGCGCCTGGTCGTCGTGACCAGCGGCACGGGCGCCTCGACGGCCTTCGCGATCGCGGAGGAAACCCTGGCGGCGATCACCGTCGCCTGAGCGCTAGGCGCAATCGGCGAGTTTTTCGGACAGCTTCTCGTGCTGGACCGTCGGGTCGATCGCAAACAGAGGGTCTTCCGGAGCGATTTGCCGCCCCATCGCGACGATCCGCTCCCAATCGGGCGTCGACTGGTAGTTTGGCTGCTGCGACAGCTTGCGGGCCGCCTCGATGAAACCCTGACGATTCACCGCCGCCGTGGAGTGATAAAGCTCCATGAGCTTGACGCGCAGGTCGAGGCGGTCCGGTTCGCGTTCGAGCGCGCCGCGAAGCACGTCCATGATGTTCGTGCGCCGCTCGACGAACTTCACTTCTTCGTGCAGTCCGCTCGGCATGTTCACATGCGTCTCGGAATTATCGAGGTCCACCGCCGATTCGTCGCCAGTGGCCGCTGCCTGCGCGGGCAACTCCAAAGTCGTGTCGTAGGCCGGCAGCGCGTTCAGTGCGGTCGTCACAGTCGTTTCGCCCGTGGAATCCTCGTCGAGTTCGTCCGCCCCGATCACAGGGTTGCGGCCGGTGTCGCCTTCGAGGATGGTTTCGATGCCGGCATCGTCGTCGCGCACGGACGGCGCTCGCGTGGGTAACCGGTAGTTGGCCTGGGTCGCGACGATCGCCTCGGAATCCCGGACCGGCTGGGCGGCCGCCGGCTTGAAGCCGAGGTCCTGCTCGTCCGGCCTCGCGCCGTACGAGTCGTCGGCGCCCTCTTCGGCGCGACGACGGATCCGCCGATAGGCGATGGCGATGCCGGCGGCGAGCAGCACGCAGGCACCCGTGATCAGTCCGCCGTGCGACTTCCTTGCGGGCTGCGCGTCGGCTTGGTTCTCTTGTTCGGCGACTGGCGACACGTCGGCGCCCACGGTTCGCCGCTGCGCCGGGTTCGCCTCCCCGGCCGGCGCGGTGCTGACCGGCGCTGCGGGATTGACCTGCGCTGCGGGATTGACCCAGGGCGACGCGGGGGTCGCATTCGCGGGGCTCAGCGTCGCGGCCGGCGTGCTCACGGGCGCAGTCGCGGTTGCGGCCGGGCGCTCACCCTGTTGGCGCTTCAAGTCATCGAGACCCTGCTGGAGCGCCGCGATGCGATCGGCGAGTTCCTTGATCGTCACGGCATACGCGACCGGCGGATCATTCGCCACGCCGGGCGCCGCGGGCGCGACTCCGGTCTGGGCGAGCGCGACCTGAGGTCCTGTCCTGGCATGCCAGGCGAGCATCTGTGCGTGAACCTCGAGACTCGCCGCCTTCTCGGACGTGGCGGCGATGATGACCTGCGAGGGAATCGTCAGCGTCGCGCCAACGCGCAGCCGGTTGATGTTGCCCATGAAGGCATCGGGATTCGCGTGGAAGATCGCAACCATGGTCTTGAGCAAGGCCGATTCCGTCGTCGCGCCTTGGCGGCGTGCGATCCCGCCGAGCGTATCGCGACGGGCGACCACGTAGGGCGCGACCCCCGGCGACGGTCGACTCGGACTCGGGACGGGATCTGCAACCGGCGTGGCGATGGACGGCCGTGTTGCGCCCGGAAGATCGGACCGCGCCGGTTCGAGGCGCGGCGTTTCAACCCGTGCCGACTCGAGGCGCGGTGCGAGGAACGCGGGGTCGGGTACGCGGCTCGCGCTCGATGCCGAAATCGCTGGGTCGAGCAACAAGGTGTATTCACGGACCAACTCGCCCGAGGACCAGCGCAAGTCGACGAGCAGGCTGACCAGCGGCTCGGTGAACGCGTCGCTGGAACGCACCAGCAAGACCGGACGACCGGACTTGTCCTTGCCCACTTTAAAATTGGCCGTGCTGAGGAAGGCGGGGCGGTCGGCGCCGTAGCGTTGGAACGTGTCGCGGTTCGCGATCGCCGCACGGAGATCGCCGAGTTCCTCGGAGGTCGCGCCGATGATGTCGATTTGCGCGGCGAGAGGTTCGTTCAACGAGGAGGTGACGTGGAGTTCACCCAAGCCCAGCGCATGTGCGCTACCCGACAAAATCGCCGGAATCCATAGCAGGTTTTGTACGTATCGTGACATGGCTCAATGCTATGCGACAATATTCCCCCAGGAAACAAGGGATTGTTCAGACTTCGACGGAGTTCACGAATCCCGTGCGGCGGCGCCGGCGGAGGCCTCGCCGCAGGGTTTTCAAGGCCTTTCAGGCCTTGGCTGCACGCCAGAAGTTCGCGGCCGCCGCGACGCCGCTGCCGGCCTCGACCGAGACCCCGCAATCGAGCATCGCCATCTCCGCCCCTGCGATCGCGCCGAGCAACATGACCTCGTTGAGATCGCCGAGATGCCCGATGCGAAACAGCTTGCCGGCGACTCGGGCCAGCCCGGCACCGAGCGACAGGTTGTAACGCGAGAACGCATGGCGGATGACTGCGCCCCCGTCGATGCCGGCCGGCACGAGGATCGCCGAGACCGTATCGGAATAGCTGCGTGGATCGCGGGCGCACAGCGGCAGACGCCAGCCCTCGAGCACGGCCGCCCGCACGCCGCCGGCGAGGCGGTGATGCCGCGCGAATACGTTCTCGAGGCCTTCCTCGTTGAGGATGGCAATGGCCTCGCGCAGTCCGTAGAGCAGCGGAATCGAAGGTGTGTAGGGGAAATAGCCCCCGGCGTTCGACTTCACCATGTCCTGATAATCGAAGTAACAACGACGGCTTTTGCTTGCCTGTCCCGCCGCCAGCGCCTTCTCGCTGACGCAGGTGACGCCGAGGCCGGCCGGCAGCATGAGGCCCTTCTGCGAGCCGCTGACGCAAACGTCCACGCCCCACTCGTCCATGCGGAAATCGATGCTCGCGAGCGCGCTGACCGAATCGACCAACAACAGCGCCGGGTGACCGGCGGCATCGAGCGCCGCGCGCAGGGCGGCGACGTCGCTCGTCACGCCGGTCGCAGTCTCGTTCTGGCAGATCAAGACCGCCTTGATCCGGTGGCTTCGATCGGCGTCCAAGGCCTCGGCGTACCGCTCGATCGGCGCCGCGTCGCCCCACTCGGTTTCGATGATCTGCACCTCGAAGCCGAGCCGCTGCGCCATATCGATCCACAAGTGACTGAACTGGCCGAAGCGGGCGGCGAGTATGAGGTCGCCGGGACTCAAGGTGTTGGTCAGACCCGCTTCCCAGCAGGCCGTGCCCGACGCAGGGAATATCATCGGGGTCGCACGCGTGGTCTTGAAAATGGGCTTCAATCCCTCGAGGCACGCTCGCGCCAACTCCGGAAAGGCGGACGAACGATGATCTTCCATCGGCACGTGCATCGCGCGCAGAATCCGATCCGGCACGTTGGTGGGTCCGGGAACGAACAGGAAATTCCGACCAGCCATTACGACTCCTTAAAATTATCGACCATTGTTCACAAGGGGAGTTGCGCCGCGAGCCTCCCCAGCTCGCAGTTACAGCCGCCGGCTCACGCGGCACGCAAGGCTTCGGCAACCGGTATTCGGGCTGCGCGCAAAGCAGGAAAAAAACCGCCCAACAGCCCGATGATGCATGCCCAGACGATTCCTGTCACGATCAGTGTGCGCGTGACCGTCAATTTGAACACGACTTGCGCAAATGCGCCGCCCAGCGTGCTCACGCTGTGACCGTTGAAAAACACCCAGGCGAGGGCTGCGCCGAGCACGCCGCCGAGCAGCGACAACAGCAGCGCCTCGATCAAGACCGAAATGACGATGGGCACGCCGCCGAAGCCGATGGCGCGCAGCGTCGCGATCTCCAGCGAGCGCGTCGCGACCGCCGAATACATGCTGTTGAGCGCACCGAACATGGCGCCGATCGCCATGATCGCCGCCACCGTCGTGCCGACCACCCTGATCGTCTTGCTCAAGTCCTTGGACTGCGCCGCGTAATAGTCGGGCTCGCGTTGCACGTCGACTTTGAGCCGCGGATCCGTCGTCAGCGCATCCTTGAAGGCATCGAAGGAGTCCGCGGAGGCCAGCAGCCCGATCGCCGAACTGTAGCCGGCCGTGCGTTCGATCGCCGAAGTGACGGTATCCACGTCCGCGAGCAGTTCGCTCTCGTGCACGTCGCCGTTGCTCGTGAACACGCCGGTGACCGTCCAATCGGCATTACGCAGCCGCAGGATGCTGCCCGTGGTGAGTCCGCGAAATTGTTTCGCGGCGCCCGCGCCCGCGATCAACTCGCGGACCGCGGGCCTGAACATCCGCCCCGAGACGAATTGGATCTCCGGGCGTACGGTGAGCAGCTTCGCGCCCACGCCGCGCAGCGTCACGTTCGCGTCCGTGCCGGTGTCGATCTTGGGGACATTGGCAACGGTGACCAGCTCGTTCGAGAGCGCCGGCTTGCCGAGCGCGTCCTTGGCGAGTCCCGGGGCGCTGGCGATGACGTCGATGTCGGCGCGAGTCAGATTGCTGTTCAACTCTGCTTCGGAGCCGCCGCGCAGGATGATCACGCGGTCGGGCCGACCGCTGTCGGCCAGCGTGTGTTGAAAGCCGACGCCCATCGCGAGTATCGAGACGAGGACCGCAACGACACCGGCGATGCCGATCACGATGACGCTGGAGGCACCCCACCGCTGCGGCAGCGTCTGCAGGCTCATGGCGGTGACGGCGGTCAGTTGTTTGAACATCGCTCGAGTCTCCCGAGGCGTCAATGTTGTGACGCGAGTGCGTCGATGATATTGAGACGCATGGCCCGGGCCGCGGGCAGAATGCTGACGATCAGCGCAAATAACACCGCGATCAGGAAGCCCGGCGACAAGCCGTCGGGCGACAGGTCGATGCCTTGCAGCTTCGTCTTGAGCCCGGGCAGCGCCGCATAACTCAGCCCCAGGCCGATCAGGGCGCCCATCCCGCAGAGGAGCAGTGATTCGCCGACGACCAGGCCGAGGATCGTGGGATTGCCGAAGCCCAAGGTCTTGAGGACGGCCAGTTCCGGAATGCGCTCGCGCACCGACTGCATCATCGTGTTGCCGGTCAGGAACAACAGGGTGAAGAACACCGCGCCGAGGATCGCGTGCAGGATGAATCCGATGTCGCCGAGCTGCTTTAGGAAGGCGAGCGCGAAATCCTTCGCCGGCTGAGTCTTGGTCTCGTTCGCCGAGTTGGCGAACAAGGCATCGATCTTGTTCGACAGGGCGCTCGACTGAGCCGGATCTGCGATCCGCTCCTCGAACCAGGCGACCGTGCCTTTGCCGAAGTTGCGGCCCTCGTCGAACATTTCGTAATGAAACAGGAAGGTCGCGGTCTGTTGACTCGCGAGTTCCGGGGTCTTGGGATTCAGCACCCCGACGATGTCGAAGGTCCAATCGAGCGACCCGTCCTTCTGGGTCCAGATCGTGGAATGCAGAGGCACTTTGTCGCCCACCTTCCAACCGAATTTCTGCAGGAGCGCGGCGCTGACGAGCGCGCCCGTTCGGGTATTGCGAAAGGCCCGCATCTGGTCGTCGTCGACGAGGTAGTCGGCATTGTAGACCTCGAAATACGAGTCGGTGTCGACGGGCTCGGCGAAGACGAAATTCTTCGGGTCTTGATAATAGGCGCCGAACCACGAAAGCCAGGTCACCGCGGTGATGCCCGGCACGCTCTTGATGTCGCCGAGCTGGGCGAACTGCAGGGGCAGCGTGATCGAATACTTGTTGATGGTGATCAAGCGATCGGCGCCGGAGTTGCTGTCACCTCCGGGGTGCGAGAACGCGTAGTCCACGGTTTCGAGCAGGCCGAACAAAAGGAAAGCGATGATCACCGACAACAGCGTCAGGATGGTGCGGGTCTTCTTGCGCCAGAGCGTCGCCCAGACGAGCGGAAAGTATTTCACTCAAGCCTCCGCGAGGGCGCCTTTGTCCATGTGCAGCTGACGGGTGGCGAATTCGGCCGCCTTCGGGTCGTGCGTCACCATGACGATGCTCTTGCCGTAATTGCGGTTCAGCGTCTGCAGGAGGTTCAGGATCTCGTCGGCTGACTTACGGTCCAAGTCGCCGGTCGGTTCGTCGCAGACGAGCAGGGTGGGGTCGGCGACCAAGGCGCGTGCGATCGCGACGCGCTGCGCCTGACCACCCGAGAGTTCGTTCGGCTTGTGCTTGGCCCGGTCGGCAATGCCGACCAGGGTCAGTGCGGCCAGTGCATTGGCGCGGCGTTTCGCCGCTGGCAGTTTGGTGAGCAGCAGCGGCAACTCCACGTTGCGCTGGGCACTCAGCATGGGCATCAGATTGTAGAACTGAAAAACGAAGCCGACGTGATTGGCGCGCCAATGGGACAGCGCGCTGCCGCCGAGACGGTCGAGTCGCTCGCCCGCGACCGTGATCTCGCCGCTCGACGGCTTGTCCAAGCCGCCAATCAGATTGAGCAGCGTGGTCTTGCCCGAGCCGCTGGGGCCCATGAGGGCGACGAAGTCGCCCTTCGGGATTTCCAGCGACAGGTCTTCGAGCACGTGCACGCTTTGCTTGCCGCGTGTGTAGCGCTTGGTCACGTGGCTCAGCGAGACGATTGATTCACTCATCAAGGCGCTCCCTGCTCGACGTGAACGGCGATGCCGTTCTTCAGTTGACTTAGATTCCCGACCGCGACGCGTTCGCCGGCGGCGAGCCCGGACAGCACGCTGACCCGCTCGCCCTCCGCCGGCCCGAGCTTCACGGCGCGCCGTTCGAGCGCATCCCCGTGCAGCACGAAGACCACCCCGGTGTCGCCCGTGCCCTCGACCGCGGCCTTCGGCAGGCTGACGCGGCCGGCGGCCGCGGAGCCTGCTACGGCGGTGTTTTTGCCCGCGGCGTTCGCATCGCCATCCTCCAAGAATGACACACGCACGCCCATTTCGGGCAGGATCCGCGCGTCCTTCTGATCGATGCCGATCCGCACGGTTACTGTGCCCTTGCTGCGGTCGGCGGTCGGGATCACGGCGATCACGCGACCCGGGATCTGCCAATCGGGATAGGCATTGAGTTTCGCGCTTACGACCTGGTCCGGATGCACGCGATTGATGAAGTTCTCGTTCACGTCGACTTGAATCTCGAGAGAATCCATGTCCACGATCGTGCCGATGCCGGTGCGCGTGAAACCGCCGCCGGCGGAAATCGGCGAGACGATCTCGCCCGGCTGGGCGGCCTTGACCGTGACGATGCCCGCGAACGGGGCGCGCACGATGGTGTCGTCGAGACTGCGCGAGGCGACTTCAAGACCCCGCCGGGCGACTTCGATGTTCACTTTCTGGGTCGCGAGTTGCGCGCGCAAGGCATCGAGCGTCGTGCGCGAGGAGTCCACGGCCGCCTGGCTGACGTAATGCTCCTTGAGCAGGCTGCTTTGTCGTCCGTAATCGCGTTCCGCGTTGGCCAGATTCACCTCGGTCTCGGCGAGGCCCGCCTTGGCATAGTCGAGTTGCGCGACAGCCTGGTCGCGGGCCGCGCGGATGTTGCTGTCGTCCAATTTGGCGATGACCTGCCCGCTTCTGACGTGATCGCCTTCCTCGATGTCGAGTTCGGTCATCTTGCCCGTGACCTTCGAGGAGACCGTCGCCTGCCGACGCGCCACGACGTAGCCCGAGGCGTCGAGGATGGAACTCGTCGCCGCCGCGCCCCCCTCCGACTGAGCGACGGCAACTTGCACGGCGGGCAGAGCGGGCTTGAAGAAGCTCCAGGCGGCCGCGCCGGTCCCGATCGCGACGACGGCGAGGATCAGGAGCCAAGCCCAAAGGCGCGAAGGCCGGCGAACCTCTTCGCGCCGGTCGATCCGCAATTGCTCCAGAAGTGCCGCTTTGTCATCCATCAAGGGCAGACTCGTTAAGTCGGATCGACCGTAAGCACGATTTTACCGACATGGGTCGATGTTTCCATCAGAGCCTGCGCCGCGCCCGCCGCCGCGAGCGGAAAGGTCGCCGCGATCACGGGGCGCACGCCACCCGCGTCGAGCAACGGCCAGACCGCTGCGCGCAGCCCTGCGGCGATCCCCGCCTTTTGCTCGACGCTGCGCTGACGCAGTGTCGAGCCGGTCAGCGTGAGGCGTTTGCGCAGGATCAGGCTCATGTCGATCTCCGCGCGCGCACCGCCCAACAGCGAGATCGTGACGATGCGGCCCTCGAGCGCGGCCGCCTCGAGATTGCGCTCGACGTAAGTGCCGGCGACCATGTCGAGTATCAGGTCGACACCGCGCCCCTCGGTCGCGCTCTGCACGACGGCAACGAAATCTTCGGTCCGATAGTTGATCCCGCGTTCCGCGCCGAGCCGTTCGCAGGCGCGTGCCTTGTCGCTCGTGCCGGCGGTCGCGAATACCCGTGCGCCCCAGGCGCGCGCCAGCTGGATCGCGGTCGTACCAATGCCGCTGGTGCCGCCATGGATCAACACCGTCTCGCCGGCGGCGCAGCGGCCGCGCTCGAACAGATTGGTCCATACCGTGAAAAAGGTCTCCGGCAGGGCGGCCGCCTCGATCATGCTGAAGCCCCGCGGCACGGGCAGGCAGAGCGGCGCCGCGGCCACCGCATAACCCGCATAGCCGCCGCCGGGCAGCAGAGCCGTGACCCGGTCCCCAATTTGCCACTCGCTGACGCGGGCGCCGAGTTCAACGATCTCGCCGGCGACCTCGAGGCCGGGGATGTCGGATGCGCCGGGCGGTGGCGGGTGCCTGCCTTGCCGCTGCATGACGTCGGGTCTGTTGATGCCGGCAGCCACGACGCGGATCAGCACTTCCGCCGCGCCGGGTCGGGGTACCGGGCGCGTCGCGCCACGTAATTGCTCGGGGCCGCCGACGCCGGCGATCTCGATGACCTGCATCGATTCAGGGTGTTTGCTCATGGGTGACAGGATTCTAGTCGGAAACCGGTTTGACGGCTCGGCATGCTTATTATACGATCGTTCAACAAACTGCAGCCGGAGTCCGCCATGCACGAGCCTCTGTTGAAAGACGCGCTTTTCCTAGCCGATGAAGTCGAAGTGTCCTGGCGGAACCGTCCGGGCTCGGCGCGTTTCTCGCCTTTTTGGCTGCGCGACCACTGCCATGCGCAGGAAAGCCTCAATGCGGAGACGCTGCAGCGGCAGGTCGACACGTTTGCGATACCGGTCGACCTCGTGCCTGAGAAACTCGAAATCACCGAAGGGGGTCGGTCACTGCAAATCCGCTGGCGGCAGGATGGCGTGCTCTCGAGCCTGCCGGCTGATTTTCTCTGGCGGCTCGCGACGACCGAGGGTCGTGATCCCGCGCCGCCGCGCCGCCTCTGGGACCGCGCCTCGATGGGCGGACAGTTCCCGACACTGAGCCATGCGGAAATCGTCGCGAGCGATGCCGGGCTCCTGCGATGGTTGTCGCTCGTCGAGCAACACGGATTCGCGCTCGCGACGGGCACGCCGGCGACGATCGAGGCCACGAAGGCCTTGGCAACGCGCATCGGCTACGTGCGCGAGACCATCTTCGGCGGCATGTGGGATTTCACCGCCAACCTCGCCTTCAAGGACACGGCGTATACGTCGGCGGCGATCGGTCCGCACACAGATGGTACCTACAGCATCGATTCGCCGGGCTTCCAAATGTTCCATTGCTTGAAATTCGACGGCGCGGGCGGTGAGAGCACGCTCGTCGACGGCTTACGCGTCGTCGAACACATTCTCGCGACCGATCCTGCGGCCTTCGAGGTGCTCTCCACCGTGAAAGTGCCGGCCCATTACCTCGGGGACGGCGTGCACCTGGCGGCCGAACATCCGATCATTGGACT
>Ga0116226_10002344_pt1 | contig 16458 bp, 14 predicted proteins | sample S1TSphfallax_FD_89692 | JGI IMG/M metagenome (GOLD analysis project Ga0116226, IMG submission 89692) | Host-associated microbial communities from peat moss isolated from Minnesota, USA - S1T2_Fa - Sphagnum fallax MG | ecosystem: Host-associated > Plants > Peat moss > Unclassified | place: USA... | reverse complement strand
GTTCAACTATCACGATTTCCGCCAATACGATCCGGATGCGCCGTTCCCCGATCTGACCGGGGTGACGCTGAACAGCTACAAGGGCCATGCCGAGCGCATCATCGCCACCGCGCGCGACCGCGGGCTGACCCTGCGCGAAGCGGCCTATCAGCTGGGCCAATGGCGCAACGGGTTTGTCGGATCGCCCGAAACGATCGCCGGTGAAATCGAACGCTGGTTCCATGGCCGCGCTGCCGACGGCTTCAACTTGCGTGTGACCCGGCCGGCCGATTTCACGCTGTTCCGCGAACACGTGGTGCCGATCCTGCAAGCCCGCGGACTGTTCCGCCGCGAATACACCGGCGATACCTTGCGCAGCCACCTGGGCCTGCCGGTGCCGGAAAACCGCTACGCGATCGTGCCCGATCTGGTCGAAGCCGCCGAATGAGCGTGATCACGACCGATGTGCTGATAATCGGTGGCGGCATGGCCGCGGCCTGGGCGGCGATCGCCGCGGCCGAGGCCGGCGCGCGCGTGCTGGTGGTCGACAAAGGCGCAATGGGCACCAGCGGGGTGACGGCAACCGGCGGGCCGGGCCACTGGTGGGTACCGCCCGATCCGGCGCAGCGCGATGTCGCGATCGCGCGCCAGACGGCCAAGGCCGCCGGGCTGGGTGATCCTGCGTGGATGGAACGCATTCTTGACCTTACCTGGCGCCATTTGCCGACAATCGCGCCGTGGTATCCGTTTGGCAGCGACGGACAGGGCGGACGGTTTGTCAACGGCGTGCGCGGGCCCGAATATATGCGCGCGCTGCGGGCCTTTGCCGTGGCGCGCGGGGCGGATATCCGCGACCATCATCCCGCGCTGGAACTGATTGCCGACCATGCCGGGCGGGTGGTTGGCGCGCGCGGCATGGCATTGCGCGATGAAACCTCGTGGGAAGTGCGCGCGGGCGCGGTGGTCCTGGCCACGGGCGGCGCGGCGTTTCGGTCGGGCCTGATCGGCAGCCATGCCTGCACTGGCGATGGGCATCTGATGGCAGCAGAGGCCGGCGCGCACTTGTCCGGCATGGAATTTTCGATTTCCTATTCGCTGTCGCCGGCCTGGGCCTCGACCCGCACCCTGCCCTATACCGGCGCGCGGTTTTATGATGCGGCGGGGAACGAGCTTGATATCGCCCCGCCGCGCACCGGGCACCGCCATTACCAGACGCTGGGTGCGGCCATGCTGGCGGGGCCGGTCTATGCCGATCTGATCGATGCCCCGCGCGAATTGCCCGCGGTGCTGCGCCGCATCCAGCCGCTGACGGCGGCCGCGTTCGAACGACGCGGGATCGATCTGTTTCGCGACCGGTTTCCGGTGCGGCTGTTTGGCGAAGGCACGATCCGGGGCACCGGCGGCATCGACGTGATCGACGATGACTGCCGCACCGGGGTTTCCGGGCTGTTTGCGGCAGGTGATGCGGCAACCCGCGAACTGGTGGCGGGTGCAAACAGTGGCGGCGGCGCGGTCAATTCGGCCTGGGCGCTGTCATCGGGGCGGATCGCCGGCGCGGCCGCCGCCGCCGAAGCCCGCGACCACAGGCCCTTTGACGGCACAGCCATTCCGCTGGGTCGTGCCGGATTGCGCCCGGGCGGCGCGGTGCGCACAATCGACACCGCTGCGCTCATCGCGCGCGCGGGCCATGCCGTGCACGCCTATGACCGGGCGTTCTGGCGCAGCGAAACCACGCTCGCCGCATCGGCCTGCGCGCTGGAAAACGATTGGCACCTGATCGCAGGCCATGGCCACACCAGCGGCCGGGCCAAAGTCGAACTGCGCAGCACCGCAGCCGTGGTGGCCACGGCGCGGTGGGTGATCGCGGCGGCGCGTGAACGGCGCGAAAGCCGGGGCCTGCATTATCGCGAGGATGCCCCGGCGATCGATACGGCGCAGGCGCGGCGCCTGATCACCGGGGGGCTTGACCATGTGTGGGTGCGCCCGTTGACAACCCAAGCGCAGGATGTGGCGGCATGATCGCGCATCTGATTGCCCAACGCTGCACCAATTGCGCGGCCTGCGTTGCCGCCTGCCCCGCACTGGTGTTCGATCCGGGGGCAGAGCGCCCGGTGATCGCGCGCGCCGATGCCTGCGAGACCTGTTACTTGTGCGAACTGGCCTGCGCCGAAGACGCGCTCTATGTCGCGCCGGAAACCGACAGCCATGACGCGCCGCCGGTGCACGACCTGATCGCCGCCGGGCTGATCGGGCGAATCCGCGCCGATTCCGGATGGAACGATCCGATCGATGCCGGCCAGCTGGACGATTACCGCCTGCTGGGTCCGCTGCTCAACGCCGGGGTCGAGATCGCCACGCGGCGCCACGAAGCGCGCCATGCCGGCTGATGCGTAACCGGCGCCGGATCAGACCAGCGCTTCAAACGCCCCGGCTAGCGGCCTGGTGCCGGCGGTGTCGCCCGATTTGCGGAACGTATCGAGAATGACCTGCTGATCGGCAATCAGGTGGGCATCGATCGGCGTGCGCAGACGCACGCCGCTGTTCACCGTGCCCTGCGCGATCGGCAGCGGCAAGCCGGTTTCGCGCGACAGCACTTGCGCAAAGTCTTTGCCATGCGTGCTCGACCACAGCATCGCGCGGGTTTCGCGCGTCAGAAAATCGGTCAGGATGCGGCGCTTTCCGGTGATCGCAGCGGCACTTGCGACATCGAACGACACACCCCGCGCATAATCGCGGCCGTTGATCAGGCTGCGCGCACCGGCGGCAACCGCGGCAATGGTATAGGGCGCCCAGGTTGACCAGGCATCGACAGCGCCGGTCTGCAGCGCAGCCTGTGAATCGCTGGGCGACAAAAACACCAGTTTCACCGCGTTCGACGCGTGGCCATTGGCCTGCAGCGCGCGCAGAATGACATAGTGGCCAATGCTGCCATGCGTGGTGGCAACTTTGCGCCCGATCAGATCATCCAGCCCGCGCGCGGTAGAATTTTTGGGCACCAGGATTTCCAGCACGCCGGGGATCGTGGCGGTGGTGGCCATCGCCCCCACCGCGCGGATCGGGCTGCCGCTCTGATAGGCGAACTGAAACGGCGCATCGCCGATCAGGCCCACATCGACCGCCCCGCTGCCCAAAGCTTCGAGCAGATTTTGCGCCGCCGGAAATTCCGACCATTCAACGGCATAATCCGCGCCGTCGAGCGCATGCGCGGCCAGCATCAGCGATTTGGTGCTGCCCCGCTGGCTGCCAACTTTCAGCACCGCGCCCTGCTTGCCGCCACAGGCGGCAAGCGCCATCGTGGCGGCCAGCATCATCCGCCGGGTCAGCATGGTCATGCCGCCGATCGCGCCGCGCGCTGCGCCGTATAGCGGTTGACCGGTTTTTGCAGGCCCAGCGTTTCGCGCAAGGTGGTGCCGGGATATTCGCGGCGAAAAATGCCCTTTGCCTGCAACAGCGGCACGACATGATCGACAAACACCTCCAGCTGGCCGGGCAGGCTTTCGAACATGTTGAAGCCATCGGCGCCGCGCGCATCCAGCCAGTGTTCAAACCGGTCGGCGATCTGTTCGGGCGTGCCGACCCAGTTGCTGCGCGGAGTGGCCACGGCGCGCGCGACTTCGCCCAGGGTCAGCCCTTCGTCGGCCAGCGCCAGGATGCGCGCCGATGCGCTCTGGTTGCTTTTCAGCCCCTCGGCCGCGACGGCGCGGGGGAACGGCCCATCGGGATCATAGACGCTGAAATTGTGATCGTTGAACGCGCGGCCCAGCGCACGCAGCGCATTTTCCAGGCTGCCCAGTTCGGACAATTCACGCCATTTCGCCTCGGCCTCGGCCTCGGTCGAACCGATGATCGGCCGCGCACCGGGCACGATCGCAATGGCATCGGGATCGCGGCCATGGCCGCGCGCGCGCGATTTGATATCGGCGTAAAAGGCCTGCGCCTCGTTCAGATTGTCCTGATGGGTAAAGATCGCCTCGGCATGGCGGGCGGCAAATCCGCGGCCGTCTTCGGACGATCCGGCCTGAAAGATCACCGGCTGGCCCTGGGCACTGCGCGAAATGTTCAACGGGCCCTTTACCGACAGGAATTCGCCCTTGTGGTTCAGTTCGTGCAGCTTGTCGGGATCAAGGAATTGCCCGGTGGCCTTGTCGCGCACCAGGGCATCGTCTTCCCAGCTGTCCCACAGGCCTTTGACCACATCGAGGTATTCTTCGGCCAGGCGATAGCGGACGTCGTGGGGAAGGTGCTCGTCCTTGCCGAAATTGGCGGCGCTGCCCTCAAGCCAGCTGGTCACCACGTTCCAGCCGGCACGCCCGCCGCTGATATGATCGAGCGAAGCGAATTGGCGCGCAAGGTTATAGGGCTCGATATAGCTGACCGTGGCCGTGCCGACGAGGCCGATGTGCTTGGTCACCGCGGCCACCGCCGACAGGATGGTCAGCGGTTCGAAGCGGTTGAGATAATGCGGGCTCGATCGCGCGTCGATCGACACGCTGTCCGCCACGAACAGATAATCCAGCTTGCCGCGTTCGGCCACTTGCGCCTGGCGCTGGTAAAACGCGAAGCTGGTGCTGGCATCGACCTGGGCATCGGGGTGGCGCCAGTCGTCCCAGCCGGGGCCAACGCCATGCAGGATGAAACCGAGCCGCAATTGCCGCCTGGACATGAAAAACCTCCTCGATATCAAAAATGCGGCCTGCGCCGGGCGGATCAGCCGGCCAGCGCGACCGGCTGCCCTTCGCGCGCGGCCACTTTGGCGCGCACCATCGGGATCAGGTATTTGCCATAATCGATCGCATCGCCCAGCGGATCGAACCCGCGGATCAGGAAATGGTCGATGCCGATGTCGTAATAATCGAGCATGCCGTCGGCGACTTGTTCGGGGGTTCCGACCAGCCCGGTGCTGTTGCCCGCCGCGCCGGTCAGCGCCGCAACGCCGGTCCACAGGCAGGTATCGCGCCGGTTGCCGGCCGCCGCATCGAGCAGGCGCAACGATCCGGCATTGGGCGGGCGGTGCCCGCTGGTGGGCAGGCCGGCGGCTTCGCGCGCGGCACGCACCTGATCTTCGATCTCGGCGGCCTTTTTCCACGCCGCCTCTTCGGTATCGGCAATCACCGGGCGCAGCGACAGCGAAAAGCCGGGCTTGCGGCCATAGCGCGCGGCCGATGCGCGCACCTGGCGCAGCGCATCACCCACTTGTTCCAGCGTTTCGCCCCACAGGGCATAGACATCGGCATGACGCCCGGCGACATCGATCGCTTCGGGCGAGGCGCCGCCGAAAAACACCGGCAGATTGTCCGGCTTGATCGCGGCAAAGCCCTGGCGCACCTCGTAAAACTTGCCTTTGTGGTCAAACGGGCGGGCGGCGGTCCATTCCTGTTTGAGCACGTCGAGATATTCGTCGGTGCGGGTGTACCGTTCGGCCTTGGTCAGCCCGACATCGCCATCGCGCGCCATTTCCTCATCTGCGCCGCCGGTGATGATATGCACCGCAATGCGCCCGCCCGACAGCTGATCGAGCGTGGCCAATTGCCGCGCGGCGAGCGTCGGCTGGGTAAACCCTGGGCGATGCGCGATCAGGAAACCGAGCCGCGTGGTAAGCGCGGCGGCATGCGCGGCAACGATCTGGCTTTCGGGCGAATTCGATCCGAACGGGATCAGCACGCGGTCAAACCCGCCGGCTTCCTGCGCGTGGCTGGCGGCTTCGACATAGTCGCGATCGAGCACGCGGCTGCGCTGGCCGGCGTGGATTTCGGACTGGTTGTTGAAACCGATATAGCCGATGAACTTGACGGACATGGGACAGACCCCTTTTCAGATAACGAAAAATCCATGCGTGCCGTCGCGGCGCAGCTGGTCGACCAGGCCATATTCCCAGTCGAGATAGGCCTGCATCGCGGCGGCGGCATTGTCTGTGCCCTCGTAAGGGCGTTTGTAACGGCCTTCGGGTCCGCGCGGGGGCGGCGCACCATCCGGCCCGGTTTCGAGCGCAATCCGGGCAGGCCAATCGAGCACCAGCGCTTCCCAACCGAGCTGCGCCAGCCACGATGCGGTCATGTCCGCGCGCGGGCCCAGATCATCGGCCAGCACGATCCGGGCGCCGCGTACGGGGGCGTTGTGATCGGTTTCCTGCACCAGCTGGCCACCTTGCGCATTGCGAAAACCGGGCAAGTGACCGCGTGTGTAATCCTCTGGCAGGCGCACGTCGTATTGATACAGCGTGCGGCCCGATTGCGATTGCAAATAGGTCAGTTCGTCCCAGCTGATGTGCCGTACCCCGGCGCGATACGAAACCGCGCGGGCACGCGTGCGCGCCTCATCGACGGTATGGCCGGCCGGTTCAGGCGCGCGATGCTGTTGCCCGGTGGCCAGGCCCTGCCCCGCCAGCGTCCAGCCGATCGTGCCGTTGCGCAGCGCAAAGACGCGGTTGGGCACGCCGGCATTGACCAGCGATTGCGCACCGATGATCGATCGCGTGCGCCCGGCACAATTGACGATGATCGTGGTGTCGGGATCGGGCGCCACTTCGCGCGCGCGCAGCACCAGCTCGGCGCCCGGCGTGCTGATCCCGCCGGGAATCGCCATGGTGGCATATTCGTCAAACCGCCGCGCATCGAGAATGGCGATATCGGCCTTTCCCTCGATCAGCGCGGCGACATCGTTCGCGGGCAGCGATGGCGTGTGGCGCTGGTGTTCGACCAGTTCGCCAAAGGCCTTGGAATAGGAATTGACGTCGGCGAACAGCTCGAAGCCCGCCGCACGCCAGCCATCAAGCGCGCCGTCGAGCGCATGCACCTCGGAAAAGCCCAGCGCGCCCAGCCGCTCGATCGCAGGGCCGACCAAACCTTCGCCCGCATCGTACACCACAAGCGGCACGTCGCGCCGCGGCAAACGCCAAGGCGCCTCGATGTCCAGCCGGTGCAGCGGGATCTGCGCGGCGAACAGCGGGTGGCCACTGGCAAACGCGGATTCTTCGCGCAGATCGATCAGCGCGATTTCGTCGCGCGCGATCAGTGCATCGCGAATCTGGCGGGGGGTGACCGTCATGGGTTGCCCGACCGGTCCCACAGATTGGGGACCACGCTGCTGGCATAGCCCGAAACGAACCGCCGCTGCGTGCCGTCGGGCGCATAGGTCGCGCGCTCGACCGCGCCGATATTGGCGCCATAGACATGGATCGAAATCGATGGCGCGTCGGGCAGCGCATTCCACACGCGATGGATATCGCCGACGCGCGGGGACACCGCCTCCACCTCACCCGGCGCCAAAGTGCTGGTGGCACCGATGGTCTGCAGCGTGCCATCGGGCGCGCGTCCATAACGCTGCGCCGCTTCGCGCCCGCGCAACATGCCGATCAGGCCCCACACGCGGTGATCGTGGATCGGCGTGCCCTGCCCCGGCCCCCACACAAACGACACCACGCTGAACCGTTCGCGGCTGTCGCAATGGAGCAGGTATTGCTGATACCGTTCCGGGTGCGGCACGGCAAACGCCGGGGGCAGCCAGTCATCGTGCGCCACCAGGCGGGCCAGCAGCTTTGCACCGGATTGCAGGATCTCCGCCTCGTTCCGCGTGCTCGCCAGCAATTCGGCCAGACTGGTGACAAAGCCGCGCAAAGCCGCAATGCCAGTCGTGCGCTCGGCCGTTGCGGCGGACGCAGTGGTCATGCCTGGCTGCCATGCGGAAACGGGATCACCCCTGCCGACGACAGGCCGCCGCCCAGGATATCGAGGAGCTTGTGCCGCAAGCCTTGCGTCATTTCACCGCGTTCGCCGCGCGCGATGGTGATGCGTTCCTGCGCTGCGATGCGCCCGGAATCAAGCACCAGCACGCGGTCGGCCAACGCAATCGCTTCGTCGACATCGTGCGTGACCATCAGCACGGCGGGTTGGTGCGCGCGCCACAGATCGAGCACCAGATCGTGCATGCGCAACCGGGTGAGCGCATCGAGCGCGGCAAACGGTTCGTCCAGCAGCAGCAGCCGCGGTTCGCGCACCAGCGCGCGTGCCAGCGCCACGCGCTGGGCCTCACCGCCCGACAGCGTCAGCGGCCACGCGTCGAGCCGGTGCCCCAGCCCGACTTCGTGCAGGGCGGCATGGGCGCGATCACGGATATCGGCTCCCTTCAGCCCCAGCGCAACATTGCGCCACACCTTTTTCCACGGCAGCAGCCGCGCGTCCTGAAACACCACCGCGCGCGATCCGGGCACGCGCACATCCTGTCCGCCGGCGGCGTCAAGCCCGGCCAGCGTGCGCAGCAACGTGGTCTTGCCCGACCCCGACCGGCCCAGCAGCGCCACGAATTCGCCTGGCTGAATATCCAGATCGAGGCCGTGCAGCACGGTCGTTTCGCCAAAGCTGCGCACAAAGCCGCGCAGGCGGACCACCGGTTGCGGCGCGTCGGTCACGGGTGCCGGCGGCTCCTGATGGAGGAAATTGAGACGGGCATCCATGGCGACAGGCTCCGCAGCGAAACAAGTTGAAGGGGGCGACCGGTGATCAGGCATCGACCATGCTGGGCCGCCAGACCAATGCGCGCCGTTCGATGGCGCGCACCAGCCAGTCGGCCCCCAGCCCGAGCATGGCATAGACCATCAGGCACACGACAATGATGTCGGTGCGCAGAAAATCGCGGGCATTGTTGATGAGATAGCCCAGCCCGGCCGAGGCATTGATCTGCTCGGCGACGACCAGCACGAGAATGGCGATCGACAGCGAATAGCGCAAACCGACGAGCAGCGACGGCATCGCACCAGGCAGGATGACATGCCAGATCAGTTGCGACTGGGTCAGGCCAAAGCTGCGCGCGCCTTCCAGCAGCCGCAGATCGACACCGCGAATGCCACTGTAGAGATTGAGATAGACGGGGAAAGTCGATGCGAACGCGATCAGCGCCACTTTGGGCAATTCACCGATGCCGAACCACACGATGAACAGCGGGGTCAGCGCGAGCGTGGGAATGGTGCGCTTGATCTGCATCACCGGATCGACCGCCGCTTCACCACGCTTTGACAGGCCGGCGATTAGCGCCAGCACCACGCCCACGGTAATACCCACACTCAACCCGATCACCACGCGCTGAAACGAGACCAGCAGGTTCGACGGCAATTCACCCGACCAGATCATCGACACCAGCGTGCCGGCGACGGCCGAGGGTGCGGCCAGCGTGCGTTCGGGGATCAACCCGCTGCGCGATGCCGCCTCCCACAGTGCCAGCAAGACCAGCGGGGACAGCCAGTGCGAACGACCCAGGCGGCTCAGCAATGATCGGGCCGGCATCGAAGGGGCAGGCAATGAAGTGGCGGGGATCGTGGGGGCAACCATGCAATGACTCGCCTTGACAAAAAGAATGCCCGTTCAACCAATACCTTAAAGTCTACCGGTTCAATTGAGTTCCGTCAGCCACCTATTTGCAACGCTCATGTCAGGGGGCCGGGGTCCGCCCGGAATTTGCTGGTAATTGCGTATAATTTCATGAAATCAGCGAGATACTCCCGTTCCACGCGCGACGAACAACGAATCTTTGTGCGCCCTTAATCTCTACTATTTTGATTGGCATTTTACATCCGGCTATGAGACTGTCTCAACGGCCGGGTGATGGCGACGCCGCCGGCGCGTTCCAGGGTTCAAAGGTATTTTCATCATGCCGGTCAATCTTCCGACCAATCTGCTGCGCAGCTTCGTGGCGATCGTCGATACCGGATCGATGCTCAATGCGTCGGAAAAGGTGTTTGTCACGCAATCCGCGCTCAGCCTGCAGATCAAGCGACTGGAAGAGCTGCTGCAACAATCGCTGTTTCACCGCGACGGGCGGCGGCTGACCCTGACCCAGGCGGGCGATCTGATGCTCGATTATGCGCGCAAGGTGCTCAATCTGCACGATGAAGCGGTGGCGGCAGTGACGGCCGGGCATTTTTCCGGCCCAGCGCGGATCGGCATGGTGCAGGATTTCGCCGAAATGCTGTTGTCGGGCCTGCTCGCGCGGTTTTCCGAGCTGCACCCCGATGCACAGATATTTTCGCGCGTGGCGGGAACTGCCGAAATGCTGGCGCTGCTCGAACGCCGCCAACTGGACATCGTGCTGGGCTTTGCCGCCCCCAATCACCCAGATGCGATCACCGAAACATCGATGGCATGGTATGGCAATGTCGCGCTGCTCGAGCGCGATACGCTGCCGCTCGCGGTGCTCGAAACGCCATGCCGCTTTCGCGAAGCGGCGGTGCGCGCGCTGGAAGATGCCGGACGGCCGTTCCGCATCGCGGTCGAAACCCCCAACCTGACGACGCTGCGCGCGGCGGTCCACGCCGGGCTTGGCCTGACCTGCCGCACGCACCTGTTCTTGAAGGATGAACCGCTGGTCCATGCCTCGCTGCCGGCCCTGCCCCGCGTGTCTTGCATCCTGAGCACCGCCAGCGCGCTCGATGCGTCCACCGCGCGCTTGGCCGAGCTGGTGCGCGAAACGGTCGTGGCGATCTGATCGTCCTATTGCAAAGTCTCATCGGCGGCAGCGCGCTTCTTGATGTTGCGCGCCGGCATCGCGACGTACCCCGTAAAGCGCCGACAGCGACCAGACGGGAGTGCAATTCCGATGACCATCAAGACCCTGGCTACACGCTTTGCCGAACTTCAGGCCGAACGCCAACGCACCTGGTCGGCGCAGCAACTGGAAAAGAACGTATCGCAGCGGCGCGTGCTGGTGGAACGCCACGATCCCGCGGCACGACCGCAGACGGGCGATCGCGTGGCCCCGTTCACGCTGATCGATGCCGATGGTCAGCCGCTGACGAGTGCGGATCTGCTCGCCAAAGGCCCGGCGGTGCTGGTGTTCTTCCGCTTTGGCGGGTGCCCGGCGTGCAACATCGCGCTGCCCTATTATGATGAAACCCTGCGGCCGGCGCTCGACGCCGCCGGGGTGCAATTGCTTGCGGTCAGCGCGCAGATCCCGGTTGATCGCGGCCCGACCGAGCGCCACGGCTTGCAGTCTCCGACATATTCCGACCCCGATTATGCACTCGGCCGCCAGTTGAACCTGACATTCCTGCCCGAAGACCGTCCCGAAGTCACACCCGGCCAGCCTTGGATCGGCGCAACACTGGGCACCCACAGCTATGAAATCGCGCAGCCGGCGGTGATCGTGCTCGATACCGACCACACTATCGGCTTTATCGATGTCAGCCCGGACTGGCTGGTGCGCACCGAAAGCGATGTGGTGCTGGCCCACCTGCCCCAGCCCGCGCAGACCCGCGCGGCCTGACCAAACCCGCGCGTTATCGGCCGAGCGCGGCCTTGCCCGCCGCGACCAGCACGGTATCGGCCTGGGGCGAGTGAATGCGGCTGCACAGCACGTCGCGATAATGCCGCTCCAGCGGATTGTTGCGGCTGAGCCCCGGATTGCCGGTCAATTCCAGCCCCAGTTCGACCGCGCGGATGGCATTGGCATTGGCCGTGTGCTTGACGAGGTGCAGTTCGTCGGGCGTCACCGCCTGCCCGGCATCGATGGCGGCGGCGGTCGACGCGATCAGCACCCGGTTGGTGTGCAACAGGGCCTCGATCTCGCCGAATTTTTCCTGCACGCGCGGCAGCGTGGCCAGCGCGGCGCCCAGGTTGGAGGGCACGCGGCGGTTGAGATAGCCCGCCAGCCAGTCGCGCGCTGCCCGCGCCACGCCATCGTAAATGGTCGAAATGGCCAGCGCATTCCACGCCAGCGCGCCGTTGGCCGCGCCGGGCAAAGGCGCCCATTCCGCCGGCAGGCGCAGATCAACCGCGTAATCGAGCGGGGTCGGCGTGTCGCGAAACGCCACTTTGTGGCTGACCGTGGCGCGCATGCCGAGATGATCCCATTCGGGCACCACTTCGATCCCCGGCGCGGCGGGATCGACCAGCAGCAGCCCCAGCCGCGGGACCGGCTCGTCGGTGCGCGCGAAGACCGCGAACCAGTCCAGCCCGGTCGATCCGGTCGCATAGATCTTTTCGCCCGATATCAGCCAGCGATCGCCTGTACGCCGCGCGATGGTGGCGGGCATGCCGCCGCGCACCGGGGTGCCCAGTTCGGGTTCCACCCGGAACGTGCCGATCAATCCCCGCCCGGATGCCGCCTCACGCGCCAGGCGGCCATACAACGCGCCGGGCCAGTTTCCGTTGCGGTCGGGGCTGGCGTGAAAGGCATATGTCATGAACAGGATCAGCGCGGTCGACGGCTCCCCTTTGGCCACCGCGCCAAGCACGCGCAGCGCATCGGCAAAGCCCGCGCCATGCCCGCCCAGTCGCGCATCTACGGTCAGCCCGATCAGGCCGCGCTTCGCCAGAATGGCAAAGTTTTCATGCGGAAACCGCGGGTTGCAGTCATAATCCTCGGCCCGTTCGGCCAGTCGCGCGGTCAGATCGGCCAGCGCGGCGGGTGACAGATCGGGCGTGAAGGGCAAAGGCTGCGGCAGAGGCATCGAACGGTTCTCGCAATGGAATTGGCAAAGTCAGATTATCCAGTCGCCTAGATGATCCAATCACAGGGATCGGCGGCCTCGATACTCACACTGGGCTGGGTCTGGCGCACGCGGCTGCCCGGCGGGACCGACCGGGTCAGCCAGACATTGCCGCCGATCACCGATCCTTCGCCGATGGTCACCCGCCCCAGGATCGTTGCGCCGGCATAGATGGTGACATCGTCTTCGATGATCGGATGGCGCGGCTCATCGACCAGCCGGCCCTCGGCATCGGTGGAAAAGCTACGCGCACCCAGCGTGACGGCCTGATAGATCCGCACGCGCCTGCCGATCACCGCGGTCTGCCCGATCACCACCCCGGTGCCGTGATCGATGAAAAAGCGTTCGCCAATTGCGGCGCCCGGATGGATGTCGATCCCGGTGCGCGAATGCGCGATTTCGGCGATGATCCGCGCCACCAGCGGCGCACCCAACAGGTACAGTTCGTGCGCGATGCGGTGGTGAATGACCGCAGTCACGCAAGGGTAGCACAACAGCACCTCGTCCACGCTGCGCGCGGCCGGATCGCCCATGTACGCCGCCTCCAGATCGCTGTCGAGCAGGCGGCGGATCGCCGGCAAGCGTATGGCCAGCTCTTCGACAATCGCCCGCACCGCGTTTTCGATGGCCGCGCCACCGCGGTCGGGCCGGCTGTAATGCAATTCCATGCGCACTTGCGCGCACAGCAGCGGCATCGCTGTTTCAAGGCTGGCGCGAATGAAACTGTCCTCACGATCAACCGTCAGATCGGGCGGGCCCAGCCGCAGGGGAAACAAAGCGGCGGCCAGCACATCGATGATCCGGGTCATCGCCTGGCGCGACGGAAAGCCCAGCGCGCCGAATTCGGCATGGCGGTCCTGGCTGGTGCGCCAGGCACTGCGCACGGCGCGCAGATCGGCGATGATCCCGTCCAGATCAAACCCCGCCGGTTCCGTCGCTGGTTGCTGTTCGGACATCAACACCCCCCCGTTTGCGTGGGGCTCTGTTTGCCGCCACGGCGCGATCGTGTCTTATGATGAATGCCAATAATGACGCGCGCGAGCCTGGACGTGCGGGGGGCATGCCCGCGCAATCGGCCGGGGTCTATCGACATCATGGCAGGCGCTTCACGGGTGCAATGGCGCCCGCCAACTGGCGCGCCAATGCCCAAACCTGGCGGCGGATATCGGGAACGGCGTTGATTTCCCATACGCTGCCACGTGTCAGCGGGCCGACCGCGTACATGCATGTGGCCGGCGCGCCCTGCTGATTGCACACCCGCCATTGCGGATCGACATCGATGCCCAACCGGTGTGGATCGGGCCGGATCGTGCCACGCGCCAACAAGGCGCGGAGCAACGGCTGCTCCGCATCGCGGATATCGCCTTCGGGACCGATACAGTTGACCACGCGCGCGGCCTCCCATTGCACAATCGTGTCGCGGCCACGCAGGCGCCAGCGGATCACCGCGCGATCGCCCCGGGTCTGAATATCGATCAACCGCCCGGCGACAAACGTCACGCGCCCTTGGCCACGCAAGTCATTGATCCGCGCAGCGATCTGCGGCGCCAGGCGATGGCGGTGAACGTCCCACCACGGCCGCAGATGGCGCAGGAAACGGGCCTGGGCCGCGATCGAATGCGCCCGCCACAGCGCCTGCGTATGCGGGCGCAATTCGTCGATCGCCAGCCGCCAGCCGACCTGTTCGGCGCGGAGGCGCACGGCATGGAGCAGTGCCGATCCGCGCGCGGCGGGCGCCGGTACCGGCTTCGGCACGGGCCCCGCCGCAAGATGGCTGCGCGAGATCAGCCCGCGCCGCGACAGCGCCACGATCGGTCCGTGATGCCCGGCCTTGTCCAGCGAAGCGATCAGGTCGATCGCGGTCAGCCCGGTACCCAGCAACAACAGCGGCGCATCGGGCGCCAGCCCGGCCAGCGCATCGGGGTGCCAGGGATTGGCACAGGCCAGCGGTGACGGCAAATCGGCACAGATCGCGGGCAGACGCGGGGGAAAATTGCCCAGTGCCAGCACCCCGGCGAGTCCGCTCACGCGCGCACCGGTGGCGAGCACTGCCTCCACCCCGCCGGCGGTTTCCACCAGATCGACGACATGCTGCGCGGCAATGGTCAGCCGGTTGTGCGCCGATCCCAGGCTGGCAATCAGCAGTTCACGCAAATATTGCCCATAGGCCAGACGCGGAACAAACCGGTTGGCCTGTTCTTCATCGGCATAGCCCATCCAGCGCAGAAAATGACCGGGATCATCGGGAAACGCGCTCATGTTGGACGCGCGCACATTGAGCAGGTGTTCGGGCCGCCGCGTGCCGAACGCAAGCCCTTTGGCCAGCGCGGCCTCGTCGCGTTCGAACAGCACCACCGGCACGCCCAGCCGGGTCAGATTGATCGCCAGCAGCGTGCCGCTGAAGCCGCCGCCGACAACCAGCACCGGCTGGGCGGGGTCATCATCCGGCACATTCATGAACGCGACGTCTCCACAGACCCGGCCCGGTTCGGAACGATCCGGGCCGGCGCCTCATATCTCTACCATTACAGTGGAGATTTTACTTTCACAAGCCGGCCGCAAGGGTTTTGTCGCGCGCTCAATGTCTTGATGATAACTCAACTCAATTAATTGAGAATAAATAGGACAGGCTCGGCCACCCTGCCTAATTCGCCCCACGAAGCAGCGCATGCTTGCGCCAGACCACAAGACCATGGGGAAATCATGAACCGAACCGCGCATATTGTCGCCCTGCTGGCCAGTGCAACCTGCATTGTGCCGGGCCTCGCCCGTGCCGCCGAAGCGCCCGCAACGGCTGCCGCGCCAGACAGCCGCGACAGCGAAGTCGCCCCCGGGCAGGACATCGTGGTCACCGCCACGCGCAAGGAAACCCGGCTGCAGCAGACCCCGGTCGCGGTGAGCGTCATCGGCACAGAGTTCAGAGCCCAGCAGAACGTCGTCACCGCGCGCGACCTCGCCGGCCAGATCCCGGGCCTGTTCACGTTGCCATCGGGGATTACCCCGTTGACCAACACCTTTTTTATTCGCGGCATCGGCAACAGCGACCCGATTTTCGACCCCACGGTGGGTGTCTATATCGACGATGTCTATCTGGCGCGCGCGATCAACGGCATGACTGACCTGACCGATATCGACCGGGTCGAAGTGCTGCGCGGACCGCAAGGCACGCTGTTTGGCGCCAATTCGTCGGGCGGCGCGATCCGCTATGTCACGCGCGCGCCAACCGACACGTTCCAGGCGCGCGGCGATGCCGGATATGGCTCGTATGACACATTCAACGCGCATGGTTATGTGGCCGGCGCGCTGGTGCCCGGCGTGCTCGATGCCAGCATCGCGATCGCGCACGACCAGCATGCGGGCTATAGCTGGAACCCTTCGCAAAACGATTACGTGAACAATCAGGTCACGAACGGCGGGCGTGTGAAGCTGGTGTTTACGCCGTCTTCACGGTTCAAGGCGACGCTGACTGCCGACGGGACGGTCGATCATTCGCAGGCCGCGCAATACGACGCCACCACCTATAACGCGACCAATCACGCGCTGTCCGGGCTCGGGGCGATTACCGCAGGAACTCTGTATAGCCCGACGCAATTGTCGTCTTACGCGCCGAACGTCAGCTACGCGGGGCGCTATCCGGTCAATTTTTCGCACTCGGGCGGAATTACCGGGCGGCTTGATTATACGTTGGACGACCATCTGACGCTACATTCTATCAGCGCGCTACGCGCGTTCAACCAGGCGCCGGTGAACTATAACAACGATGGCCAAAACCGTCTGCCTTATGACGCAGCGCAACCGCTGCCGGTCGATACTTCGGACAATTACATAACCTATCGCCAGCACCAATTTACCCAGGAGCTGCAGTTGCAGGGCAACTGGAAAGCGTTCGATTTTACCGGCGGCGGCTATTATCTGTTCGAGAATTTTTCGAGCAACCGCATCGGTTATGTCACGGGCCTGCCGACATCGAACGCTGCGTTGCCCACGGCGCCATTCGACCAGAT
>Ga0116226_10002342_pt1 | contig 16459 bp, 11 predicted proteins | sample S1TSphfallax_FD_89692 | JGI IMG/M metagenome (GOLD analysis project Ga0116226, IMG submission 89692) | Host-associated microbial communities from peat moss isolated from Minnesota, USA - S1T2_Fa - Sphagnum fallax MG | ecosystem: Host-associated > Plants > Peat moss > Unclassified | place: USA... | reverse complement strand
TTGGAAACTTTGAAAATATTATGAATCTATTAAATCATGTGTGTTTTCCACATTTCATGTATATGTTGTAATGATTACAAATTGTTATACATCAATTAAATCTAAGCAACTTAGAAATTTAAATTTTTTGGATAAGATTCCATTCAAAAAATGTGTATTCTTGCATTTTTTTGCAATGAATTCACAATAATATCTTCTTTTTAAGGAAAAACCACTACCATATCAAAAAGGAGATTTATAAATGGGCATTGCATTATTTTTCAATTTACTATTTTGTGGTAATGTTTCATGAATCACAAACATGAGGCCCTATGGCCATTGAAAAATTGTAAATTATATATTTTTTGTAGAGGGTAGAAGCACTGTTAGGTGGACTATTTAGATTATCACAATTGTAGTTTTTATTGACTACTTGATGAAAGTACCATGTAAAGTGATATTTAACATTAATATTATCAAAATACTAGTTATCCATGTTATATTAGATTAATAATGTGAATCATATTTGAAAATATGAATGAATTTGTTTTAAAATGGAAATAATAATGGACTTTTGAAATTATTATAGTGACGTAGTCACAAGTACATAATTGACATGTGGACTCATGAAATATGACATAGTAATGTCCAAAAAATAAAAGAAAATTAGTCAACATAATTGAAGTGTTTAAGTGTAAGGTGCATTGAATTTTTTTCATTTGAAGAAATTCGATATGTTTGGGGTTTATTATTGTTTCATTTGAGTATTTGAGAATCCATATCTTATTGAAAACTCCATGTTTTTTCATGATTTTTTTGACAAAACATATGAACAACAATGGGTCCAAGTTGGCCTATCATTATTTTTGGATGAAACCTAAGGAAATGAACACTAGATGGACTATTTGAGTTCTATTAATATGTTCCAAGTTTGTTCCAAGAACAAATATTTGCCCATCAATTCAAGTGTATGTGATGTCATACTGTCTAGATGATGTCATTGACATATCATTTTTTTGAACTAGCCAATGGCTATAAGGTTTAGCGCCCAACCAACATAGTTGTAAGTTAGGGTTTGCTATGTCTTCATTCATTCAAATTGTGCATTGTTTTTGTCCAAGCCATTTTTTTGGTTTTGCATTGTCTTTCATCGATTGTAGCAACAAGTTTGCTTTCTATTTGTTTGAGCTCCACTTGATGTTGAGTTTGCAATCTTGATGTCCGAACTCCATTTGATGTTATATTCACAATAATTCCCACTTGTGTCCTTTACATTGTGCACATACATGTAGTTCTCATCCCTTGCTTTGCAGATTCGAAGTGTTGTTCTCACCTTTTTTTACTTTTCATATCATCATCTTTATGTTTTTGTGTGGCAACGCTTGTTTTGCAGATTGAAGGACGAAATAACTTTCAAACTTGAAAGTGCAATGGTTTCCCAAAAGGATAAAAATTGAAACAGAGGGATCATTCGACCAAGTCTAGCAAAGAGGGCAAAGCACTTTGCATTGCAACCTAAAGTTGGAGTCGCATTACAACCTAGAATTGGATTTGCATTGCAACTTAAAGTCATTGCATTTCAACAAGTTCTTTACATTGTAGTGTGAAGTTCATGATGATGGTAGAATAAGGAAGGTTTAGCAAAATGCACGTTAAGCAAAATGTTGTGTGAAAAAGAAAGAAGAATAATTGCATATGTAATTCATGGTGAACACATTAGGTGATTATGAGTAGGTGATGTCAAATAAAGTGATGCGAAAGATGTCATTGTAGATTGTAGATTACATTTTGGTGACTTTGTGTCCTTGTCCTGGGCCAAATTATATGAAAAAGGTCATGGAAAAGGTACTTTCACACCCAAGGTTGAGCCATTGTTTTCCTAGTTATGTTTTGTTAGCACATCTTGCTGAAGCACAACAAGAGGTATTGTTAGGTTTGAATATGTCTATAGATGCAAACAAGTTGGTGCAATCTAATGTGTCTTGGTGAACAAGAATGCCATGTTGACTGCATTGACACTTAATGTTAGTGAGTCAAACACTCGAAATGATGTTAGGGTTCTTGGGGTACATCCAAGAATAATAGGAACCGCCAAACTTTGACAACAACTAGTTAACAAGGAGGGGAAGGAATTCTGGACATTAAAGGTACACAAGGTTAAAGTTAATGTTGTATCCACAAAAGTTCACAATTGTGTTGTGAATTGGTGGATTACTCAAACTAGGTGAATCCAAATAAAAAAGATGTCACATGATTGAAAGTGGGCCCTGATGAGTATGAAATGAAGCCAACACATTACTTGATGGAAACCTAGGTAAGACATTCCTCTTTTTGAAAATTTGAAGTTGATTTGTCAAATTGGATTATAGACATTGGATCACATGGACTATTTGGAGATTGATGGTCAATAATGTAGTTTTTTCATGATCCTTGGGTTATATAATGATGATCTAGTTTAGATGGTATATCTAGTAATTGAATTTTGTGTCTAAAGGTAGACAATGAAGTACGTTGGTGTAGTTTTGTTGGTGGGCTTTAAATTTGTGTGAACTTTTGATGATCCTTGGTGTACATGCTCTGAAGATGCATATTGGATTTATTTTGAAGTAAGATGTGTTCTAAGCATGTATGATGTCCATTGGATATTGGATTAGTGTATGTTGTGAAGATGTTTTATGGATTGAATTGTGCGCTCTAAAGCTGATTGTTGGACTTCTATGTCCTTTGAGGATGCTTGTTAGATTGAACTATGTGTTTTGCAAATGTCGTTGGACGTATGTGTGATTTGAGGTTGCATGTTGGATTGGTGTGTAATGTTCTAAGGATGGACATTGGACTTTTGTGTACTCTATGGATGCTTGTTGGACTTGTGTGTGCTCGGAAGATGATTGTGTCCTTTGAGGATGTTTGTTGGATAATCTATTTACTTTGAAGATGTGTGATGGACTTGTGTGTGTTGTTTGGGTAGGATGCTACTTTGTGGATACATGTTGGACTTTTGTGCACTACTCAAGTAGGATGCACACTGGACTTGTATGTGCTTAGAGGATGATTGTTGGACTTGTATGTGCTCAAAGGATACCTTTTGGACTTTTGTGTGGGCTGAAGATAATTGTTGGACTTTTGTCTGCTTTAAAAATGCCGACTTGTTGAACTTTTGTGTGCATTGAACATGTTTTGTTGGACTTTAGTTAAATAGTTCTAATGGATATCCATTAAATTTAATGCCAATTTGATGCATATATTACATGTCACCATGGGGCAAACATTTATTGATATTTGTTATACTGAAGTTGATACTTATACTTACTATTAATTATAGATTCAAAGTGGTCGTAATAGAGATATATTGAAATCCATTATGCTTGAAATTTGATTATGTACAAGTGTTTTAGCAAATTGATGGACTTGTTGTGAGATCAATAGGGGACTAAAGTTATATTGATCTTTATGTGTAGACCAAATGTTTTTTGAGATTTTGTGTTGCTCACCCTCAGGTTGTAATTAAGCAACGTGCTTTTGAAAAACTAAAGCCATTTTTTGTGTGAAGAATGAAAGACTATAACACATGTTGCATATACCATGTTGAAATTGATGAGTTTTGTACAACTTTTAACATGTGGAAATTTACACACAACTTTCATTGTACATGCAAATGTCAAATTTGTGGTTCCAAATACTACATATTTTGGTGTTTGTTGCAAAGCTATTGTTGAATTATTTTTTGGAGTCACCCATATGTGGGAAAACATTGTGTGCCAAAAAGGTGAATTTATGCAATGGCACAAATGTGAGTGTGACAAATGCAATGTTAATGTGCTATCATTATGTCCCAAGGAAATTGAGGGATTTGGTGATCATGTGGTGGCTTGGAGGTGATTTTCCCTTCAACAAACTATGTTAATGGCATGTAAACCACAAAAGAAATTCACCTTTATACATAAGTCTACTCCTATCAATAAATTAATTGCATATTTGAAGCCCAAGCTTCAATATTTTGTGCATCATAATTTTGTCATTAATTGGCAAGACATGTAATTCAAATTATGTTTGAAATTTGTGCAACTAGGGTTTATGATATCAATGATTGATTTTGCAAAAAACTATTTTTTTGCAATTCATAATGAAGTGCAATGCATGCACTGGCATTCTTATCATATTTTTTATTTTGGTTCACATTAATTATTGACCTAATCCCAATTTTGATCCAGATGATGTAGATTCTTTTTTGATAATTGAATATCATTTTTATATTAGTGATGACTGCAAACATGATTCCTATGTTGTGCAACATTGCTTGCAAAAATATTAGACTTACATGGTTGAAAAAGGATATGCCCCCTTTACTCACTTTGTGTGGTTAGATGGTTGTGCGAGCCAATTCAAGTCACATAAGCTGTGGTATTTTGTGGGATGTTATCTTAATTCGATAGGTGGGTGCACAATGATCTGGTCATTTTTTGGAATAGGTCATGGGAAAGGAGCCCATGATGGAGTTGGGGCTATTATCAAGTGGTTTTTGCGACAAAAACAACTAAATGCTCATGGTGTGCCTTTACAAAATGCAGCAGACATTGTAAGTTTCTTATGCAAAAGTTTGTTTCAAAGGCTAGAAACCTTTTACACTGGCCATCACAAGCCAATTAAAAGGATATTTTGGTTCATAGGTATAGATGATGTTGATCAGAACACTGCCCATCCTTGTGATCCAATTCTTGGCACTTATAAATTACATTCCATATGTGCCTTGATTCAATATGATGTTATTAAATTAATGGTTAGAGAGTTGGCATGTTTTTGTTGTTTTTGCGTGGAAAGACAATGTTAAATTTACTTGAAGTGGTTTATCAAATGAATTGTGAAATAATGATTTGTTTATGACATGAAATGCAACCCAACTTAACAATGAGGGGTTGTTTATGAGGTTCAATTCTTCACTGAGTTAATAAGTTTCAAGATTTAGGCAACTTGGGTAGAGTATGTAGTTTGTGCACATATTCTTATCATGTACTTCATATGTCAAATTCACATGTTTTTGCCTACTTGATAAGAAGTTAGCATATGGGTTTATGGATGGTGTGAGCATTTCAGAAGTTGTGAGTTGCTGAAGTTGGCCATGAACAATAGATTGAAATTTCATGTGTTACTTTTTGTCCTTTTTAGGGTCAACAAATATCGAAATTCAACCAATTTTTTTTTTCTTTAATGTTGATGGTCACAAAGATGTGAATAGTGCTAAACATGCATTGCCTATTCTTGAGAAACCAAACACCTCTCCAATCTTAGCATTGCCATAGGGAACTTGTTCAATGGCCACTGAAGTTATTATTGTTGTTGCTACATTGGAAAACCTTCAATTGCTAGTTCAAAGTAGTAATGTAGCTCATTCACAAGGTTGCTATGAACCCATCATTGAAGAGCTAATGACACTTGAATTTGATGATGTGTTGGACTACGATATGTGTTCACAGTTGTTGAAAATTAGCATGTGGCTGTTGATGGTGAATGATTCAACAAATGCTGGTATTGTTATTGTTGTTGTAGAGCTTGCTGTTGTTGTTGAAGAACTATAACATGACACTTAGAAATTCAATCTTTTTAGTAACTTTCTATGCCTACAAAGGTGAAGGTACAAAATACATTCTTAATCATAAGAAGATTGGTATTGTAGTCAATCTCCAAGTCATGAACATTGACGATGTTTTCATTGTTTTAAGACCTTTCCATAGCTTTGCAAGATTGACATATGGTGTGGAATTTGGAAGAAATAAAAACTATTCAAAGATCCAGGACTTTAGACTCTTAGGATTTAGCTTCTTGACAACTAGTCATTCTTGGTCATAGGCCATGGTAAAATTTTCTATTAGTAGGCCATGGTAAAATTTTATATTAGTGAAGAAAATTTGAAAAAGGTAGTTGTGATAGGAATGACAAAGATGGAACATGCAAGAAAATGATGACCAGTGGAAAGAAATGACGCTTGACCTTAGGTTCATGAAGTAATGAATGCAAACTGATCAAAAGTTCTTTAAACCTTTGATGACCCTAGGAATTCTATAGCATAGCCTCACAATGTCCTAACTATTATTGGGCTTCACAAAGGATTTTCACACTTTAGTACTACTATGCTTAAACCAAAGATAACCATTCATTCCACATACATAACTTGCAAAATCAGGATCCACACAATATGTTATCAGTTTCATTGAACATGCAATTCATCTCCATCCATGTGTGTCATGGGATCTGTGGTGAATCAAATGTCAATTTAGTAGTCCTTTAGATGTGGTGTAGCTATTGATGTTGCATTCAAATTATCTCTTGTTGTTGCTCAACACTACATTTCATCAATAAGATGGATGCAACATACATAGACAAATATGAATTATGTAGGATGGATTGAAGTTACTTACACAACTAAATAATGCGTTATGCTGATCTTTGGCATGGAATACTTGAGTACTTGTCAAATATCTAGTTGTTAAAAAGTCATTAGAATATGTTTTATGAAGATTCGACAATGCATACAAATTGTAGAATACTTCAAGTTGCTACGTCACCTCCCTCTCTTAGTATGTCTTTTGTGTTTGCTCAATTGTCATTCTGTCACAATTCAAAAAGTTGCCATTTTGTCACAATTCTTGTCACAATTGCTTTTTTTGAAATATTGTTCATGAAGTTATGTTGCTTGCTTGTCACAAAACTACTATGAGGCAAACATGTTCAACAACTTGTCCATATTCATCCAACAATTGAAAGCAATGAACTTGAATAGGTGAAGATTTTGACTCAAAGTGCACCTCATTTATGTATGGCCATTTCCACCCGGGAAGTCCAAAAATTGTAAAAAATAGGCGCATCCGTTAAATGACCTAAGATCAACAAACCAAGTTTCCAATTCAGCAAGATGAATTATAAATTCTGATAAAAACAACTTTGCACCACATTTTGTGTGGTCTCCTACCTTGCCTTGAACATCCATTTGATCATATCTACATTTTACAAAGTTCATTCAGGAAGGTGTTAACATATTCTTAGGGTTTCCATGTTTACGAAGATCATGTTCCATAAGGTTGGAGATGTAGATGGCACAATTATGTGTCAAACACATTTTCTCCTTCCCCTTATTGTTATATCATAGTCATTATGGTGGCATTGTTCTCCATTACTTGTCTGTATAAATATTTTTCATTAAAGCAAATATCAATGGAAAGAGTAAGACAAAAATGTTTCATATGAAGATGAAAGTGATAGTGGTTGGTAAAAGATCATGCATGGTTATTGTATTGCTTACAATGTATTTCTAGCTTGCCAACAACCTGCACACATTCTCAAATGTTTTCTTTAAAATAGTTAATCAAGCAATGCACATCATAAGTATTTCAAGCTTCTGCTGCAAATGCACACCCCATCATGTTTTTCTTTTAGAAAGACAAGAATCATGTTTTATTTTTTTCCTTAGACAACATTTGTATTTGTTTTGTTGAATCAAAGAATTAAGGAACTTTGCAAGCAAGCAAACAAAGAGGATACAAGCACAATTGTTTGGACTTGGAATGTATAACCACTCAATGTTGTTGTAATGAAAGGTGGTTATATATTGATGATCCATGGTACAGATAATACCACCAAGATGTGGTACAAGATGAAGTAGAAAAGGATTGGGGACTTGCCATCAAGGCCAGACACCAATCCCAAAGCACTATGGACTTGTGGTAGAGTTAGTGAAAAGCAATGAGAATTTCTACAGCACAACATCCAACTTTTGCCAAAGCCATGGACTTGAACCTAAATTGCTTGCCACTTCACACATCCCTGTTGAATCACAAGCATTAAACATGGCAGTTCCGCATAGATTTACAAACAAGAGAATTTCAAAGCTCTAAAAGCTTTGAATTAACAACACACCCTTTAAATTCCTTGTACAACGACGAGCTTTTCTAAAAGTCATCAGACATTTGAAAACTCTTTACAGATTCACCATAATCAAGGATGTACTTTGATATTCCACAAGGACTAAACCAAGCTCCAATGTCTGACCTTTAAAGCACTTATTCTCCTCTGTGAGATGAAGAAAAATCTATTAAATTATAATTTGGGCAACAACATAAAATTTCCTACATTTCTTCTTTTATCATGTTTGGAAGAATTAAAGATTAAAAAGTCATATTAGAATTCTTCAATAATTGTGGCGATGTACTAACCATTATGCTACATAAACAAAAGGCGACATGGTTGATCATGCAAAGATCATGGCACATTATTAGAGAGTAGCAGCTAATTGACTATGTGTACCTAATCATAGTAAAGTGACTAACCTTCACTATAGATGTTTTGGTATTTAGCTTCCTTCTCAACCACTTTTGCTCTAGACAATCCTCCAAGTGTAGGTAAAATGGCAATGATGTTACCTTGTACTGCACACAACTCCATGTTCGTACATTAATACCATGCACACAATGTCATAACACAATTGGGCATCAATATATGGACACCAATACCAAAACTCAACATGACTACATTGATATGCCTTAAATTCAGCACTCATGAAATCAACTTCTACAACATTTCACATGATTAAACAATTGCTTTCAAATTGGAACAACATTTAGTAAAAGCCTCAAGCATTAAAATCATTCAATGAACATACCTAAACCAAATTATATTCATTTGACCAAAAACATCGTATTGTAATCACCATGGTCTTCTAGTTGACAAAAAAAACATGGTTCTAGAAAGAAGTCTATCCATAAAATTTTGCATACTATTTGCTATCACAAAGACTTCATCAACATTAAAACCCTATTGGAGATTAATTTTCTATTGATTAGTCTATATACTTGTTACCAAAATGAAGTTTCATGAACTCATAACTAAATAGTACTATGCATATGATGGTATGTGTGTAAGTACACAAAACACATACATTTTACAAGTTGATCCATCCATTAAAATTGGCCCTTGTGGGTCACCATTTTCTCATGAATGGGTTTCATCAAGCTCCAAAAAGTTACCATGTTCTTCAAATGTTAGTGTTTTCTATTAACACCTTTTGAGCCCACTTGGACAATTTTTTCTACAACCACATTTGGTTACAAGGGAGATGGAGGTGGTTGAGAGCCATGACTTGGCTTTTTAACATGTACACATTTTGGTGATGAAACCTCTCCATCACATAGTTGTTTGGCAATAACTTTTGATTTTGGTGCTAACCAATGAACATTTCTGACACTAGGACTCATATGGTTCTATCGTAGAAGTGGAATGGAAAAGTTTATGCTCATTTCCAAAAGACTTTTTGAAGGTTCTGTAGCTGCTAATCCACAAGCATCACACACTTTGTATTAGTATCTAGCAAATTGCAAATCATAAAGGACAATAAATTCTTTCAAGTTATGCACAGTTCTAGAACACAATACCATGTGGATTAAATATAAAATTTTGTAATTCACAAAAGATTATTGTAGAGTACATTATACTACACAAGTGTACTAGTAGTACTCTCCAGCTTGCATTCAACAAATCAGTCGGCCACAATCATGAATTAGTTACATAATATTTCGTTAATAGCTTACAATTTGCATTCATGAAGCTTATTAAACAATATTTCAAGCATATTAGACACATGAGTAGACTGTGAAATACATAAAGGCACTGGATATGTAGGAAGAAATAGGTGAACTGATGGACTTGAACTCCATCAAAGTAATCAATGTATAAGGCTAAACTTGACCAATGGACTCAAAGTACACAAGTCCATCATCACAAACTACTTTGAGTCGAAGTAATGCACTACAAAAATACACATAGTCTGATGATGTCCAAGAATGGACTTGATATACACATAGTCCACAAATATCCATAGAATGGACAATATGTAGGAATAGACTAGGGAAGTGATGGACTTGGACTCCATCATAGTAATTACAAACAAAGTTAAACCTAAGCAATGGATTGCATGTACACAAATTAGTCATGGTTAACTATTATAAGTCCAAATAATTCCATTGCAAAAAACCTTTGTTGATTTGATGTACACAAAATCCACAAAATCTACAAGTTTATCGACAAACGTATTATGTTAACCTATACAATACAAAGATGTAAGAAGTTGAAGGTCACATAAGTACCAAATTGTTCAATTGTTTTACAATTTTATAACATATTCCAATATTAAAGTAATATTCAATGTACCATAGTCTAGAATTTTCACCACCTTAATGCCCTAATCCAATTTTGTAAACAAACATTTTGGATTTCAAGTTTAAAACACCACTAACCCTAGTCCATAAGATGGGCAGAAATACATGTGACTTCCACCCAAATGCATCCTATTTCTTTATAAAACATAAACCACACTTGGGGCTTATGACAAATTCAGAACAAACAAAAAGAAAAAAAAATGTAAAATGAGATAAGAATTTGAAGCTTTAAACTTGCCTTTAGTGTCAATCTTGTTGTGTTTCAAAAAATGGATGTTTAAATGGATGTGCCACAATGCACCAAGAATGATACATATGCAGAAAAGACACCAATTGATAATCCCATATATGTGAGAATTTTCTACCACAAAATGCACATGATGTAACAATCATAGACTCCATCCCCCATGTTGAATTTGGGTCATCTGAATTTAAGCCACCTCCAAAAAAGAAAAGAAATTTAGGTGGACAAAAACACCTCCTTTTCCACATTTGATTGCATTATGATGTGTTTTTAAGTCAATCTATTGCTATTGTAGATTGTCAAATTTTGATCTTGCTCGTTCGACTTTTTTAATTAATGTTAAAGACTTTTTAAAGGCAATTGTGTAGTCAACTTCGCCTTCAACAACCACTACTTCAAATGCATCACATACACTTTTTTGCACTTCTACTTTCTTGGTGATCTGAAACTCTTTAGAGTCTAAATTTTTTAGGCTATGAACACCTCAAAGGTTTTTGTCTCAGAAGATGTGAAATGTGTATCCCCGATAAGTGCAACTTCTGAAGGTGCAAGTACAACATCACTAAAATAGCCATCTTGGATAGAGTCCCATTCTGCTTTCTACTTCTCTATGTTTACTTTTAAATTGTGAAGGCTTAATAACAATTTTGACAAAGAATCCCTTACCACTTGCAAATGGTATTGTTGGTCAGCTAACTATGTCTTACGACACATGAGGTCCTTGTTAACCTCAAGTTGCATTTGCATTAACTTGTTTAATTCACATTTTACTTCCGACAGTTGACTTCAAATTGAAGTGCAATACTCCAATAATTGACAGATGTTCATTATTGGCTTACTTTCCATTGGAACAGTTGCAACCTTAATGTCATCCATTGGCTCCCCTTTAGCATCTAAATTTCCTTCCTCCTTGTCAAGCCTAAGGCTTTCTTGTTTTAAACGTAAAAAAATAATCTTCATTAACAATCTAAAAAACTTGTTTTTTTTCATCCAAGTTGTAAACAAAGCCTAGTTCATGACATGACTCCCCTTCTTTTTGTAAACTATACCTTTGGCCATGGCAACGGGAATCAAACATGAACTTGGCAACCATGTTTTCTAATGAAGAACCATCCCTAGGTTCTTTATACAAGCGATCAGCCTAGGATTGCCACACTGCATGTACTTATAACCATTTTTATTGACAAGCCCACCAAAAAGGGCTTCAACTTCTAACTCTTTTAAACTTTTAGAACCTTCAAAGTTTTCGACATTATCCCTAATGACTAAAGTTGTAGACCTTAGCAAAGTGACTTGGACTAATAAACTCAACACCTTGTGCAATAATATGGGAACTTTCCCATACAAAAGATCAACACCTGTAGAACTTTTAAACTTGCTTCTTTCTTGCTTGAACTTAAACCTCTTGCCATTGTTTGGTCTATTAAAGCCCTGACCTTGCAATTGCCCATTCAATTTACTTCCACTTGCTTGAGACATTTTAGCTAAGACAATAATCATACAATGCAAGTTAGCTTTGCACGTTTCAACATGAATGGTATAGAAGAGGCTAGGACCATCATGTCCAAATCAAGAAAGAAAGAGAACCCTAACAAAAACAACACTAAATTGAGTTTCTGTGCAAACTCAACTCAAACATGTAGGCTAAATTTTGAAAAAAAAAACTTGCATTGTGTTTACATGTGACCTTGACAAAGTGGTCAAATTGACATGTTGACTGTCCTATTTAAAACATTTTAGTTTTTAAAAAAAATCTTAGTCCATTTAAATTGTGGACTCCCAAATGCCACATTTGAGCCACCTAAACATGTTTTTACCCTACATTGATTTTATTCAATCCTTATCATCAGATTGTTGGATCAAGATTAATTTTGAATTAGAATGATCTTTGAGTTCCAAAATGTTGTGCAAATTCCAAAGTTTTTTGCTTGTGTTTAAGTTAGTTAAAAAATGCCATCAAGATTTTAGCTTATTGCATACTATAATACTTGTTATACATCACCTTTTCGAACAAAGGTGATTCTCCTTTAGTGTGTTTTCACCCGCTTAGCTCAACTTTTCAAAATTTTAAACCTATGTGAAGTTGAGGTATTAACCAATGTTGGTTGGGTATATGGATGTAACCTTGGTGTGTACATTGTAGATTGATATTGGTACAATATCAAGGTTTTGATCAAGTACAACTTTCTTATTATATTCGTGTTATACCATTATTAGAGCATTTCCATTGTTATTTTGTTATCAAGCTTGTCAATCACATTTTGACAAAACAATTGTCAATGAGCACCCCATTGCTACCTTGTTACTAACAAATGTTTTTGCCATTTTGGCCCATAAAGCCTTCTTGGTTTGGTAACAACACGCTGTTGCCATTGTCAACAAGAGCCCAATTACATTTTTTTTCTTTTGTGTGTTTTTTTTCCTGGGAAAGAAGGATCATGCTAATTTATTTATTTTCTTGTTACCACATGCAAAGAAAACAATTCTTTTTTTTTGGTTGTGATGCACATGTCAAAGGAGCTTGTTGATTATTATTTTGTTGCTATGATATACGAAGGAGCCATGAAGACAAGTGAATTTAATGATAACATATGAGTGAAATGAGAAAAGATGAGTGAAATTAAAATGCAAAACTAATTGAACTAACATCATTCTTTTGGTGCATGTAGTTGTTATAAGTGAGCAAGTGGGCTTATTGTATGAGTTTTTCATTGCAATTATTTAACATTAAAAGAAGCCTTAAGTAGTTAAGATTTATGTTTGAAGGCCATGGTGAGTTGGGATGGGCTTCCTCAAATTAAAAAAAACTGACAATAACATTTATGAAGTTATCATGAAAGAATCTCCATTTTGCAATTAAATGAACTTGTCTAGTGTGAATAGGAAGAAACCCCCGTGACAAAGGATGGTAGGATCACATGGAGGGCCCATACCTTATCTTGTTGAGGAAGAGGTTTATGGCGTTGGCAAGAAATATTGCCTTCTTGTGCATCCATGTCGTTGGGTTTGCATAAGAAATTTCAAAGGAGATGTCAAGACCTGAAACTTGATGTGTGCTCACTTTTGTTACCCTTTTGGCAATCCTGGATTCAAGCTACTTACCTACTAGCTACTGTTGGGCAAGAAATGGGCTTCACTAAATATATTCTTTTGTGAGCTCTGATTTTTTAATCCTTTTTTTTTTCCTCCTGCTTCTTCTAGGATGAACAAAAAGAAAGAAAGAAAACAACAGTTGCTATGAATGTGATGATTAGTTAGACCCAATTAGGGTGATTCATTTTATGCCATTAATCTGTGGTGCTAATTTTAACTAATCTTGTCACTAAATTGGTGGTACTAATCTTCAGCTATATGTCTGCAAGCAAGTCTGACAACAGCATGAGCAAACAAAAGGTCCTGATTTGAGGTATCAAAAGACCGTTTGGTAACCAAATATATGGTAGAATAAGGAACAAGCAAGTCCGTCACAAAATAATGATATTACTACGCATGCATGCAGCATCCACGAACCTATAATATTACTAGGCCACATCCATCAGCCTCCTCCTCCCACCAACTGGGCCCTCGGGGCCCCTAGTGGCTCGTTTATGAGTTCCTGATCAGGTGTGGGAGTAGTGTAAGAGCAGTTCCAACGATGCTTAATATGTGACCCAGCAAAATGAAATTGGATGAACAAAAGTCAAAACATACCGTTTGGCTCAGCGAAATGATTTTGGCCCAGCATTTTCCACAAAATGGTTAGCTGGGGGAAAGGCACTATAGAGCCTAATAATGAAAATCTGACTGTTATGAAGAGTTAGAATCTCACTGCTGTGCCCTGTCTCAGATTGGCTAACCAAAATGATCAGTCCAGGTGGTTTGCTATTAGTAGTCTCTTACCTTTTTTCAAATCTCAGTTCTAGTTTTATGGGTGGGGTTGGAAAAAAAAGTGAAGAATTAAACTTGGATGTGAGAAATATTTTAGCTGGGTCACATACTAAGCACCGTTGGAGCTGGCCTAAGCAAGTGCAGTGCACCAAGGACTAATCGGCTAAAAGGTGGGTAAGCCACAAATTGAAGCATGGAATTGACCTTGAGATCCACCGAAAGTAGTACCTGGCAGTTGCAAAATCAAGTCTCCTATACACATGTGCCATGCACATTCACTTCGGTTATCAAGCCACAAGTCGGGAAGTGACAAATTCAAGCGAATATTGTGGACTTATCAACCGCAGTCAAGTCATCCCAGGCTCAACCAAATAGACGAACTTGACTGTCAGCAACAATTCATGATCCAAATTAATTACATGCAACGTCATCGAGACATCCCAAGCTCAAGCAATTAGACGAACATGATCACTGCCAGCAACAATTCATGATACAAGCAACAGCGGCGGTTAATGATAATACTTTTTCGGCCATGGACGGACTATAATTAAGAGAGCATGGTGATCTAGAGCAGTCTTCAAACTTGATAGGATCCTTGAAAGATCATTGATACACGGACGCTCCACACGCACATCACGGCGCCAACTTCCGCCCTCTCGATCGCTTCTCCTGCTCTGCATCACTTTTGTTGTCACTGATCTCACCACGCTTGCATTGCCTACTGCAGGTCGCAGACATATCTCGACCCACATAACGTAGATCGGGCCGACGTGGGTGTCGCACCACTCGTATGGAACACCACTATGGAGAATTACGCTCTTACTTACTCACTGTCCCAGAAACCCCATTGCCTACCCTTGACGCACTCTCGTGGGCGGTATGAGGAGAATCTGTTCTGGGGATCCGCGGGTGGGACCTGGACGCCTCACGACGCAGTGGCTTTATGGGTGAGTGAAAAAAGCTACTACCATCACAGAACCAACACTTGTTCGCCGCCGAAAGGCAAAATCGTGTTCTCAATACACGCAGGTGGTGTGGGCGTCAACGACGGATCTGGGTTGGGCTTCTGTTGAGTATGCGGATAGTTCGACTTACATCATCTGCATGCAGCTATTAGCAGCCTGGAAACGTGTACGGCGAACGACCCTACTGACCATCGGCATTGACACGGAGTACTCTCCGGGCATAGTATGTCGGCGGCCATACATTGCAGACTTTGATCCATTCAAAGACTTCCAGTGCTGTTGTCCGACGACATTCAGAATCATGGGAGTGTCGTCAATTGTCAGTATAAATGGAGCTTAATAATTTGGTGAACCTTGAATCCTGGAATCTACAGAGTTCATATAAGATACTACATAGACTGGAAGAGGTAGCAATCTTATTGCTTCGTGGAAGGACATGATCAATTAACTTATTAATAGTTGATCTATTATATCTCTTCTGATTTCTGAATTTGTGATTTTTTTCTTCATGATTTCTGTTTTTTTTCTGACTTTCTTTTCTGATAACTGAATTTCTGATTTTTCATCTTTCATGATGCATAACAGGCCTGAATCTTATCCTCATGTGATTTTAGTTTGGATTGCACAAACTTCATGCATGCAATAGAAATTCCATTTATTTTCCTCCTTGCTTAGAATTTCAGAATGGTTTACGTTGAATGGTTCGCCTTCTTCAGCCTGCTTGTCTGAAATCCAAAGTTGCCTTGATATTTAAGATGCTTGCTGAATTTTCAGTGAGGAAAACTACTCCAAACTCAATATCTTGGGGTTTGTGTATAAGACTACAGTTGGGTCCTCACTCACCAGTGGTGACACGTGAAGTTGCATCCTGCAGACCTTTGATGGCATGGAGTAAACTTGATACTTTGTACGTTCATCACCGTTGCCTTTGATGTATCAAGCTCGATTTTATTTTTTCCTTCCTTATTTACAGAGATCATTTTATTAGTTGTTAATTACATGGTAGTTCATTCATTTTCCTCTGGGATTCTAAAGAACTTGTGTTGTCCCTTGGAGAATGTGTACCTCGAAGCATGAGCAAGTTGGCTCCTCTAAGTTGCATTGTTGTCAGGGTTCGTATTGGGGGGTATTTAGTTTATTTTGGCATAATTGATGTGGCAGGGTGGTGAATTGAAAGGAAGGATACAAGACGCCAAGAGGAC